>Ga0247781_1000099_pt1 | contig 24695 bp, 25 predicted proteins | sample UWRJL184509B5_FD_179922 | JGI IMG/M metagenome (GOLD analysis project Ga0247781, IMG submission 179922) | Plant litter microbial communities from Arlington Agricultural Research Station in Wisconsin, United States - UWRJ-L184-509B-5 | ecosystem: Environmental > Terrestrial > Plant litter >...
GCCCGCACCACATCGGTGTTGCCGGCCGCGGCGACCGTGAGGTCGAGGTCCTTGCCGCCGCCCACGGTGCCGAGGGCCATGCCGCTCGTGTGGTCGACCAGCGCGACGCCGATAGCGCCGTCGATCTCCATGATTTCCTTGAGTGCGGTGTCCATGTCGGCCATGGAAGTTCCTCCGTTGCGGTGGGATGGCGGTTCCACTCGGGTGGCGGAACCGTTCGGTTGCGGGGAGCCGGGTGGCTCAGCCCGCGGCCTGCCGACGTCGGGCGTTGGTCGACAGGGTCGACATCGGGGTACGCCGCGTCAGCGAGTCGGCCGGTCCCGGCTGGTGCGGGATCTCCGGCCGCGGGAGCGGCTTGTTCTCCAACTTCAAGATCCGGGTCAGCCGGCGTACGCATCGACGCGCCTCGAGATGCACCATGGCCAGGTTCGCGTCGCCGGTGGTGACCAGGGTGAGCAGGGCGTTGGGTCCGGCCGTGTACGAGGTGATGTAGCCCCGATCGCACTCCACCACCGACTCGCGCAACTCGCCGTGGTTCACCGCGTGGGCGAACCGGCGGGCCAGCGCGAGGTGTGCGGCGGCCAGCGCGGCGATGCTGTCCGGCTCGATGCCGTGCGCGTCGTGGGCCACGACCAGCCCGTCCGTGGTGGCGAGCACGCTGCCGGAGAGTTCGTGCAGCCGGCCTCGCAGGCGGTCGAGCTCGTCGAGCACCGCCGGATCCACTATCATCCTCGGTCTCTCCTCTCGTGCGGGGGTGCGCGGGTCACCGCATCGTCCGCAACGCGGTACGGATGCGCTTGAGCAGGACTTCGTCGGTTCCCTGATGCTCCGGCGGGGACTCGCCGGCGACCTCCTTGGGCAGCTTGGCCCCGGGTTTGCGGCGAGCCAGCCGGGGCGGCCGATAGACCACGCCGCTCTCCTCCGTGAGCGAGTGGCGCGGCGGTTCGGGCACAACCGCAACCGGCGGCGGGGCGGCGACCGCGGCCCGAGCCCCGGCGACGACCGGGACCGGCACCGGGGCACCGCTGGGCACCGGCCGCCGCACCTCGGCCGCCGTGCCCCGCGCGTGGGAAAGACGCACGAACTCCGGCCCCTCGGAACGAGTCTCGGGCAGCTCGAGCAGCCCCATCGCCGCCATCCGGCGCAGTTCCTGAATCGTGGCGAAACCCGCCCGGCCCAGCAGCAGCGCCAGGTCGGCCGGCGTGCGCTGCCCGTCCGCGTGGACCAGCAGCTCCCACTGCGGCGCGGTCAGCGTGATCCGCTCGCGCGGCGGACGCGGTACCGGGGCGACGGCGGCGGTGTCGACCCGGGCGTCCGGGAAGATCTCGTCGAGCAGGCGCACCCGACGGCCCGCCTCCCGGTGCACCGCCGCCGGGTCGACGTGCACCACCGGGCCCAGCCAGTGGGTGGCCCCGCTCAGGAAGTCGAGCGGCGCCGAGACCGGGGAGAGCGCGAAGTACGCCGCGTCGTAGATCGCGCCCAGCACACAAAGCTCCAGCTCCCCCTGGGTGAGGTGGCCCTGCTCGACGAGCAGCCGCCCCACCCGCGCCGTCGAGGTGCCCAGGTCCAGCGCGTTCTGCCAGGTGCGCCCGGCCAGCCGGCCCGACGCGGTGAGCAGTTCGCCGACGCCGGGCGCGGCCGGCGACTCGGCATAGATGACCCGGCCCTCGAGGACGTAGACCGCGCCGCCCGGGTGGCCACCGACCATCAGGACGCCGGTCTGCCGCTCACCGGCCACCTGCGTGAGCAGGCGCCCCGGCGCAGCGGTCTTCGCGGCTGTCACGGTCACTCCCATCCCCGATTTCCTCTGACTCGCTGGTTCTGCTGAACTCGCTGGTTCTGCTGACTCGCTACGGCGCGACCAGTTCGTCGGCGAGCCTTTGCATGCCGCGGCGGGCCATCGCGAGATTTCCTTGCACCCGGTCGAGCCAGACGTACAACACCAGCCGGCTGTCGAAGTCGGTCTGCAGCATCCGCAGCAGGTGATATCCGCCGGCCGTAGTGATGATCAGGTCTTCGAGCAGGTCGTGCGGCATCGCCGAGACGAACAGCGAGCGGCTGTTCGCGGCCTGTACCACGTCGGCCGTGCCGGCCGCCGTGGCCTCGTGGTCGGAATTCGGTGCGGCTCCCGCCGTGGCGATCGGGAAGCCGGTGGTGTAGTCGACGATGCTGGCGCCGACGACGCCAGGAATCGACATGGCCTCCTGTAGACAGTGGTCGACGCCGGGCACATCTCTCCTCAGCGCTGAGTCGCCCCGCCGGGCCGTGCCTCGTTGCCGCGGCCGTGGGCGAGCCTCCGGTCGGTGTCCGTCGACGCTCCGCTCACCGTCGCGTCGCCGTCACCGTGGGCCATCCTCCGGCGGCTGCCGGAGAGACAGTCGCACCGGCTGTGCGTCATGTTCGCCGGCCCCGCGCACGCGGTCCGGCGGCGCCGATGGAGGACACCGGAGTGCGCGTCCGCGCGGCCATGAATGAGAATGACCGGACATGTACGCGTAACATGATCGCCACTTCTCGATGAAGGAGATGTGTATGCCGAGCCAATGGGAGCAGATCGTCGTCGACGCCGCGGACCCGGCGCGACTCGCCCGCTGGTGGGCCGAGGCGCTCGGCTACGTGATCGTCAACGAGCAGCCCGACGAGGTCGAGATTCGCCGCGGCCAGAACGAGTTGCCCGGGTTGCTGTTCACGCCGGTGCCCGAGCAGAAGAAGGGCAAGAACCGGCTGCACTTCGACCTGCGCCCGGACGACCAGGAGTCCGAGGTCGAGCGCCTGCTCGACATGGGGGCACGCCCGGCCGACATCGGCCAGCGTGAGGTGAACTGGGTGGTGCTGGCCGATCCCGAGGGCAACGAGTTCTGCGTCCTTTCCTCGAAGCGCGAATAGGCGCTCCGGGCCGCATAGGGTGATCTCATGACGGCGTTCGACGCCCGGCGGTGGATCCCCGAACCGGCCAAGGACAGCGGCCACGGACGCACCCCCTACCAGCGTGACCGGGCCCGGGTGCTGCACTCCGCCGGGTTCCGCCGGCTCGCCGCGAAGACCCAGGTGCACAGCGCGGGCTCCGACGACTTCCTGCGTACGCGGCTGACCCACTCGCTCGAGGTGGCGCAGATCTCCCGCGAGATGGGCGAGCGTCTCGGCTGCGACCCCGACGTCGTGGACGTGGCCGGGCTCGCCCACGATCTCGGGCACCCGCCGTTCGGGCACAACGGCGAGCACGCGTTGAACGAGGTCGCCGAGGCGTGCGGCGGCTTCGAGGGCAACGCGCAGACCCTGCGCGTCCTGACCCGGCTCGAGGCCAAGGTGCCCGGCGCCGGGCTCAACCTCACCCGGGCGTCGCTCGACGCGGTCTGCAAATACCCCTGGTTCCACGAGCCCGGACGGCGCAAGTTCGGGGTGTACGCCGATGACCGCGCCGTCTTCGACTGGGTCCGCCCGGCCGACCTGGGCGAGCGCCGCTGCCTGGAGGCGCAGGTCATGGACTGGGCCGACGACGTGGCGTACTCGGTGCACGACGTCGAGGACGGCGTGCACGGCGAATACCTCAAGCTGCGACTCCTGCTCCACGACGCCGACGAGCGCGCGGCCCTCTGCGCCGACGTCGCCGCGAGCTATTCCGACGAGCCGGTCGACGAACTGGCCGCAGCCCTCGACCTCCTGTTGGCCGAGCCGGTGGTGTCCGAGGTCGCACGCTACGACGGCAGCTATCGCGCCCAGGTCGGCCTCAAGCGGATGACCAGCGTGCTGACCGGCCGGTTCGTCGCCGCGGCGATCGGTGCGACCCAGGATCGTTACGGCACCGATCCGGTACGCCGGTACGCCGCCGACCTCGTCGTGCCGCGCGCCGTCCGTGATCAGTGCGCGCTGCTCAAGGGGATGGCGTTGCGCTACGTGATGCGGTCGCGAGCGGTCGGCTGGTACGAGGAGCAGCGCGTCGTCCTGGTCGAGCTGGTGCAGGCCTTGATGCGTACGCCATCGGCTCTTGACCCGGTTTTCGCCCCGTTGTTCGAGGCCGCGCAGAGTGACGCGGAGGCGTTGCGCGTCGTGATCGACCAGATCGCGTCGCTCACCGACACGGCCGCCATCAGCTGGCACCGGACCCTGGTGGCAGCCCGGGCCTGACACGAGGCAGGATGTATGCCGTGGCGGGCAGGGTCAAGGACGAGGACATCGCGCTGGTCCGCGACCGCACGTCGATCGCCGACATCATCAGCGAGTCGGTGACGCTGCGCTCAGCCGGCGGCGGCAACCTCAAGGGCCTGTGCCCCTTCCACGACGAGAAGACTCCGTCCTTCACCGTCGCACCCGCCCGAAATGTCTATTATTGTCACGGGTGTGGCGCCGGTGGCGACGCGATCAAGTTCCTGATGGACGCGGAGCACCTGTCGTTCATCGAGTCGATCGAGCGACTCGCCTCGCGGTCCGGCATCCAGCTGCGCTACGAGACCGACAACTCGCCGAGCGCGCCGCGGCCACAGACCGGGCAGCGGCAGCGGCTGCTGGCGGCCCACCTCGAGGCCGGCGTCTTTTACCGCGAGCAGCTCGGCACGCCCGGCGCGCGCAAGGCCCGCGAGTTCCTCGCCCAGCGTGGCTTCGGGCGCGACGCCGCCGAACGGTACGGGTGCGGTTTTGCCCCCGATTCGTGGGACGCGCTCGCCAAGCACCTGCGGCAGAAGGGCTTCACCGCCGAGGAGCTGAACACCGCGGGCCTGACCAAGCCGGCCCGCTCGGGCTCGCTCATCGACCGGTTCCGCCGGCGGCTGCTCTGGCCGATCCGCGACCTCTCCGGCGACGTGATCGGCTTCGGCGCGCGCAAACTGTTCGACGACGACGACGGCCCGAAATACCTGAACACGCCCGAGACGCCGCTCTACAAGAAATCGCACGTGCTTTACGGAATCGACCAGGCCAAACGCGAGATCGCCAAGCGCGGCCGGGCGGTGATCGTCGAGGGTTACACCGACGTCATGGCCTGTCACGAGGCGGGCGAGCCGACCGCCGTCGCGACCTGCGGCACCGCGTTCGGCATCGACCACATCGGGGTGCTGCGCCGCCTGCTGATGGACAGCGACAGCTTCACCGGTGAGATCATCTACACGTTCGACGGTGACGCTGCCGGGCAGAAGGCGGCGTTGCGCGCCTTCGAGGAGGACCAGCGCTTCGTGGGCCGCACGTTCATCGCGGTCAGCCCCGACAACATGGACCCTTGTGAGCTGCGGCTGGCCAAGGGCGACCTGGCCGTACGCGACATGATCGCCGGACGGGAACCGCTGGTCGACTTCGCGCTGCGGCACACGATCGGCCGCTTCGACCTGGATACCGTCGAGGGCCGCGTCGAGGCGATGCGCCGCGCCGCCCCGCTGGTCGCCCGGATCAAGGACCGGGAGAAGCGGCCCGAGTACGCCCGCAAGCTCGCCGCCGACCTCGGCATGGACCTCGACCCCGTCCAGCGGGCGGTGAACTCGGCCCTGCGCGGTCTCGAAGAGCCGGGGCCCGCACGGCCGCAGTCCACGGCCGAGGCCCCGCAGCGGCTCGTGGAGCGTGAGTCGCTCAAGCTGGCGCTGCAGGAACCGGTGCTGGCCGGGCCGGTCTTCGACGTGGTCGGCGCCGAGAACTACGCCGACCCGGTCTACCACTCCGTCCGGGCGGCGATCGAGGCGGCGGGTGGCGCCTCCGCGGTGTCCACCGGCGGCGTGGTCTGGATCGAGAAGGTGCGCGACAGCTGCACCGACCTGGCCGGGCAGGGGCTGATCTCCGCGCTGGCGGTCGAGCCGCTGCGCGTGGACGGCGCCGTCGACCCGCACTATGTGCAGGTCACGCTGGCGCGGCTGCAGGTGGGCGCGGTGACGACCCGCATCCGCGATCTCAAGTCCAAGGTGCAGCGGGTCAACCCGGTGGCCAACAAGGACGCTTATCTCGCCCTCGCCGGCGAGCTCTTCTCGCTCGAACAGCAGGCGCGTGCCCTGCGTGACCAGGCGGCAGGTGGACTGTGAACTTTCTTCGTCGACGTCCGTCCCTCCCGGCGGCTCTCAAGCCCCGGCTCGGACCGGAGGAGCGCGTCGTGGCGTGGTCACTGGTCACGGACGAGCGGGCGGTCGTGGCGACCAACTACGGTCTGTGGCTGCCCGACCGGGCGGCTCGGCTCGGCTGGCACGAGATCCACAAGGCGGCCTGGTCGGGGCGGGAGCTGCGGATCACGCCGGCCGAGGTGGCCGAGGAACGCGACGACTACACGGTGCTGGTGGACGGGCCGATCGTGGCGTTCCTGCTGCTCGAGCCGGGGGAGCTGCCCGATCAGGTGCGCACCCGGGTGACCAAGTCGGTGGCCTACACGACGCATCATCCGCTGCCGTCCGGCGCCGGTGGGGTGCGCGTGGTGGGCCGCCGGGTAACGGGCAAAGACGGGCTGAGCTGGGCGGTCCGCTACGACTCGGGGACGCCGGTGGAGCTCTCGGCCGTGGTCGAGCTGACCGAGGAACTGGTGGCGACGGCGCGACAGGCGATGGCCCCGCCGGACTGAATTCGGTCGTTTCTGTCGTACCCCCGCTCTAGGGTCGTCAGCGTGGACTCCCCCTCCGACCACCCCGCCACCGCCCCCGAGCGGACCGAAGACTTCCTGATTCACGCACGCGGCCTGGTCAAGCGGTTCGGTGACTTCACCGCGGTCGACGGCATCGACGTCGATGTTCGCCGAGGTGAGGCGTTCGGCTTCCTCGGCCCTAACGGCGCGGGCAAGAGCTCCACCATGCGCATGATCGGGTGCGTCTCCCCGCCCACCGGTGGCGTCCTCGAGATCCTCGGGCTCGACCCCCGCCGCGACGGTCCTCGCATCCGCGCCAAGCTGGGCGTCTGCCCTCAACTCGACAACCTCGACATCGAGCTGACCGTCCGGGAGAACCTCACGACCTATGCGCGCTTCTTCAGCATCTCCCGCAAGGAGGCTCGCCGCCGTGCCGACGAGCTTCTCGAGTTCGTGCAACTGGCCGAGCGCGCCGACAGCAAGGTCGAGCCGCTCTCCGGTGGTATGAAGAGGCGGCTCACCATCGCCCGCGCGATGGTCAACGAGCCCGAGATCGTGCTGCTCGACGAGCCCACCACCGGTCTCGACCCGCAGGCCCGCCACCTGGTCTGGGAGAGGCTGTTCCGCCTCAAGCAGCAGGGCGTGACCCTCGTGCTGACGACCCATTACATGGACGAGGCCGAGCAGCTCTGCGACCGGTTGGTGGTGATGGACGCCGGCCGCATCGTCGCCGCGGGCTCGCCTCGTGCGCTGATCGATCGCTACTCCACCCGCGAGGTCGTCGAGCTGCGCTTCGACACCGACAACCAGGAGGCGTACGCGGAGAAGCTGGCCGGCATCGGCGACCGGCTCGAGGTGCTGCCCGACCGCATCCTGCTCTACGTCGCCGACGGTGACGGAGCGGCGGCCGAGGTCCACCGCCGCTCGCTGACCCCCGCCGGTGTGCTCGTGCGCCGCAGCAGCCTGGAAGACGTGTTCCTGCACCTCACCGGCCGGACGCTGGTCGACTGATGACTGCCACCCTCTCCGTTCTCGAATATCACCTGGTCAACTATCGGCGCACCTGGCGCTCCAGCGCACTGTCCACACTCGTGATGCCGCTGCTCACGGTGTTCGGCTTCGGCGTGGGCATGGGCGCGTTCGTCTCCGGGGGCGTCGACGGCGTGCCCTATCTCGACTGGATCGTCCCCGGTCTCGTCGCGTCCACCGCCCTGCAGGCCGCGGTCGGCGAGGCCACCTGGCCGGTGCTGGGCTATTTCGAGTGGCTGAAGGTCTATTTCGCGCAGGCCGCGGCGCCGCTGCGGGTGGCCGACATCCTCGGCGGTCATCTGGCCTTCATGCTGTTCCGCGTTCTGCTCAGCGCGGCGGCGTTCCTCGCGGTGGCGGCGGTCTTCGGCACGCTGCACTCGTGGTGGGCGTCGCTCACCCTGGTCGTCGCGCTGCTCGTCGGGCTGGCCGTCGCCGCCCCCACCGCGGCCTACGCGGCGAGCATCACCAGCGACAGCTACCTGATCATCCTGATGCGGTTCACGGTGCTGCCGATGTCGCTCTTCTCCGGTGTCTTCTTCCCGGTCGATTCGTTGCCCGAGCCGTTGCGCTGGGTGGCCTACACGTTCCCGCTCTGGCACGGCGTCGAGCTGAGCCGCGACGCGATGCTCGGCACCAGTCCCGGCCCGGTCGGCGTGGTCCATGTGGCCGTCCTGCTGGCCTGGTGCACGGCCGGCTACCTGCTCGCCCTCGTCCGCTTCCGCCGCAGGCTGGTGATCTGATCATGGTGACGCTGGTGCTGCCGCGCCTGATCTCGTTCGAGGGAACGGGCCGCCGGGCGGCCTCGGTGACCGAACGCAACATCTCGACGCTGCGCTCGGCCTACTGGGTCGTCATGGTCTCCGGCTTCCTCGAGCCGGTGCTCTACCTGTTCTCGATCGGCGTCGGCGTCGGCGCGCTGATCGGCGACCTCACGCTTCCCGGCGGCGAGGTCGTCGAGTACGCCGAGTTCGTGGCCCCCGCCATGCTCGCCGCCTCGGCGATGACCGGCGCCCTGTCCGAGACGACCTTCAACTTCTTCGGCAAGATGAAGTTCGTCCGTCTCTACGAGGGCATCCTGGCCACGCCCGTCCGCCCCATCGAGATAGCCCTGGGCGAACTGGCCTGGGCGTTGGTCCGCGGCACGATCTATTCGATCGCCTTCGTGGTCCTCATGACCCTGCTCGACCTGACGACCCCGATGCGCGCGCTCATCATGCTCCCGGCGACGCTGCTGGTGGGCCTGGCTTTCGGTGCCCTGGGCATGGCCGTCTCGACGATCATCCGCAGCTGGCAGGATTTCGACCTGATAGCCGCGGGGCAGTTCGCCCTGTTCCTGTTCTCCGGCACGTTCGTCCCGCTCACCGGCTATCCCGAGCCGCTGCGCTGGCTCATCGAGGTGACCCCGCTCTATCGCTCGGTCGACCTGATCCGGGCCTTGAGCACGGGCACGACAGGTTGGCTCCAGATACTCGACGTCGCCTACCTGCTCGCCGTCCTGGCCGTGAGTCTGACCGTCGCCGGCCGCCGCATGTCCCGGCAGCTCTGCAAGTGAGGGAGCCGGCTCGGGAAGGCCTTCGCGCGGACCTGCCTGTCGATCGACGGCGTAACGCCCGAATCGGCCCCCTCTCCTCAGGTGGTTAGGAGGGGCGGGTGGCGGGCATCACGTCTTGGGGGTTATCGCACGTCGCGGGTGGGGTCGCGGCGCGGGCAGCCCGGACCGAGGACGTTGTGCGCCTGGAGGGACCCGATGAAGTTGCGCCACAAGCAGGACGACGAGAACGTCTCCGGCCGGGTGAATGGCTCCCCCGGGGCTGACCGAGACCGGGCCAGGCCGTCCGAGGACTATGACCTGGACGCCGCCGCGACCACCCGTACCGGTGACGACCAGGAGCGTGACCTGTCCGCGGTGCCGCCCGAGGCGGGGCCGGACAGTCCCCTTCAGCTCCGGGGCAAGGGTCTGCTCGCCGCGGTGAAGCGGACGTTCAAGCAGTTCTCGTCCGACAATGTCACCGACTGGGCGGCTGCGCTGACCTACTACGGAGTACTGTCGATCTTCCCCGGGGCGCTGGTGCTCGTCTCCGTTCTCGGTCTGCTCAGCAACGACGGTCAGAAGACCGTGCAGGACACCGTCACCCAGATCGCCGGCGGGAACGAGCAGATCCAGGAACTGGTCGACACGGTGCTCGGCCAGGTATCCGACTCCGGAACCGCCAGCTTCGCGGCGATCATCGGTCTCGTGCTGGCGTTCTGGTCGGCGTCCGGCTACGTCGCCGCCTTCATGCGTGCGTCGAACGCCGTCTATGACGTACCCGAGGGTCGCCCGATCTGGAAGACGCTGCCCATCCGTGTCGGCGTCACCGCCGTCATCGGCCTGATGTTGATCATCTCGGCGTTCATCGTCGTCTTCACCGGGGAGCTCTCCCGCGTCGTGGGGGAGAAGATCGGCCTGGGCGAGGTGGCCGTCACGACCTGGAACATCGCCAAGTGGCCGGTGCTGATCCTGCTGGTGAGCTTGATGTTCGCGATCCTCTACTGGGCCTCACCGAACGCGAAGACCGGCGGGTTCCGCTGGATCAGCCCGGGCGGCATCTTCGCGGTTGTGCTCTGGCTCGCCGCGTCCGGCGCCTTCGCGATCTACCTGGCCAACTTCGCCAACTACAGCAAGACCTACGGGACCTTGGGTGGGGTCATCGCCTTCCTGGTCTGGTTGTGGATCTCGAACATCGCGATCCTGCTCGGCGCCGAGCTCGACGCCGAGCTGGAGCGGGGCCGCGCGATCGCCGCCGGCCACGACCCCGCCGACGAGCCGTTCCTGGAGCTGCGCGACGACCGCAAGCTCAAGAAGGGCAGCGAACACGGCCTGAGTTCGAAATAGCGTCGCCGGGAGGCTGTGTCAGTCGCAGTGCGTGTCGACCACCGACCCGACCCGAAGCCCCGGCCGTCCGACGGCCGGGGCTTCGCGCGTCCTCGTACCCGGAAGCGATCGTCCGAGGCGTTCCGGGCGGCTGCGGCGGGCAAAGACGTACGCCTATATTCGGCGGTCGCGAGCGTTGACTCGGGGGGCGGCGGCGGAAAGCTAGGCCGTTGACCGGCGCAAAGCGCATGGTCAACGGGTCGCGTGGATCGACACTTTTGCTCCAGGAGACAAAAGTTGGCATTGATCTTCGAGAAGGTATGGACTCTGGAGGCGTAACGCGCCTACTGTGACGGGCACAACACCGAGGGGTTACCCCGGTGTTAAGTGCCCTTCCGGAGGTTTCTCGTGCACGTGGCCGATGCTCCTCACCTGCGGGTCTTGCGCCTGCTGCGCGATGAGGGACCGGTGTCACGGGCCGAGCTGGGGGACCGTCTCGAGCTCACCCGGCCACGGCTTCTGGCCGAGGTCGAGCGGCTCGTCGCGGCCGGCCTCATCGCCGAGGCGGGCATGGCGGCTTCGCGCGGCGGTCGCCGGTCGACTTTGGTCGAGTTGCACCCCCGACTTCGGTTCGCCGCGGTCGATCTGGGGGCCAGTTCGATCGACATCGAGGTAACCAACGGACGCCTCGAACCGGTCGCCACTTACCGCGAACCGTCCGACATCCGTTCGGGTCCGCGCACCATCCTGCAGCGGGTCAACGAGCTTCTGCACAAGGCGCGCATCGACGGAGCTTTCGACCGGCTCGACGCGGTCGGTATCGGTGTTCCGGGGCCGGTCAGTTTCCGCGACGGCGTGCCGGTGTCCCCGCCGATCATGCCGGGGTGGGACCGCTATCCCGTGCGGGAGCTTCTCGCCCGCGAGCACGGCTGCCCCGCCGTGGTCGACAACGACGTGAACATCATGGCGATCGGGGAGCGGCACGGCGGAGTCGCGCACTCGGTCGACGATTTCCTTTTCGTCAAAATAGGTACGGGCATCGGCTGCGGCATCCACCTGGGCGGCACGGTCTATCGCGGGGTCGACGGCTGCGCGGGCGACATCGGCCACATCCAGGTCGACGCGAGCGGTCCGGTCTGCTCGTGCGGCAACACCGGCTGTCTCGAGGCATTGTTCAGCGGGTTCGCCTTGGCCCGGGACGCCCTCGCGGCCGCCCGCTCCGGTGAGTCGCCGGCCCTGGCCGAGCGTCTCGCCGCGTATCAGGCCGCGATCCAGGCGGCCGCCGGCGACCAGGCGAGCGACGAGGAACGTCCGGAGCCGGTCGTCGGCATCACCGCCCGCGATGTCGCCGACGGAGCGGCCGAGGGTGATGTCACCTGCATCCGCCTGATCCGCGAGGGCGGTCGCCGCGTCGGTGGTGTCCTCGCCACGCTGGTCTCCTTCGCCAACCCTTCGATGATCGTCATCGGTGGCGGCATGGCCCAGCTCGGCCACGTCCTGCTCGCCGAGATCCGCAGTGTGGTCTACCGGCGGTCGCTTCCGCTGGCGACCGGCAACCTCCCCGTTGTCCTTTCGGAGTTGGGCAGCCGGGCCGGCGTCACCGGCGCCGCCGTGCTGGCCAGCGACACGGCATTCGAGCAGGCGTCATGACCAGTCCTTCTCCGCGCGACGGCCGCAAACCGGCCGACTCGCCGCGTCCTCCTACAGCAGACAGCCAATCCATCTCTTCCGAGCCGGCTCCCTCCAGCGCGGGTGTCGCGGCGCGAAGCGGCGCTGTGCAGAGCGCGGCCATCGATGCGCCGGCCAACGGCGCGGGTGCGGTCGTCTCCGGGCCGGCCACTGACACCGCGGTTCCGAGCACGCCACCGCCCACCGGGGCGAGCGGCGGCGACGGCCCCGACGGCGTGGTTCTGCGTCTCGTCGATGTGGTCAAGACCTTCCCGGGCGTCCGCGCTCTCGACGGCGTTCAGCTCGAGGTGCGCGCCGGCGAGGTGCACTGCCTGCTTGGGCAGAACGGCGCCGGCAAGTCCACGCTGATCAAAGTGCTGGCCGGTGTGCACCACGCCGACAGCGGCGAGGTCAACTTTCTGGGCGAGCCGTTCGCGCCGGCCACGCCGCAGGCCGCCATGCGCGCCGGCATCGCGACCATCTATCAGGAGCTCGACCTCGTCGACGATCTGTCGGTCGCCGAGAACGCGTTCCTCGGCCACGAGAACAGCCGCTTCGGCTTCAGCCGCCGGCGTGCCTCCGCGCAGAAGACCCGAGCGATCCTGGGCCGGCTCGGCCACGCCGAGATCCCGCCGCGCACGATGGTGCGCGACCTGCCCGCCGCCGGCAAGCAGATCGTCAGCATGGCCCGTGCCCTCTCGCACGACGCCCGGTTGATCGTCATGGACGAGCCCAGTGCGGTGCTCGCTCATGACGAGGTGGAGAACCTGTTCCGCATCATCCGGGAGCTGACGGCCCAGGGCATCGCGGTCATCTACATCTCCCACCGGCTCGAGGAGATCCGCGAGATCGGCGACCGTGTCACGGTGCTCAAGGACGGCCGCACCACCGCGGCCAACCTGCCGGCCCGCAGCACGCCGACCCGCGATCTGGTCAGTCGGATGACCGGCCGGAGCATCGAGTACGTCTTCCCGCCGCGCCGCCCACCCGCGCAGCACGATCCGATCCTGGTCGTCGAGGGTCTGGGCCGGCAGGGCGAGTTCGCCGACGCCAGCCTCACCGTCGCCCCGGGCGAGATCGTCGGCATCGCCGGTCTGGTCGGTTCGGGCCGGTCCGAGCTGCTGGAGACCATCTTCGGCGCCCGCCGCGCGGATACCGGCACGGTCACTCTCGACGGTGACCGGATCACCAGTGTCGGCCGCGCCGTGCGCAAGGGCATGGGGATGGCACCCGAGGAGCGCAAGAGCCAGGCTCTGCTGCTCGACGAGCCCGTCTACAAGAACATGACGCTCGCTTCGTTCTCCAGCTTCGCCAAGGCCGGCTTCACCGACGCGAACGGCGAGCGTCGGGCCGCCGCCAAGACGGCCGACGCGCTCGAACTGCGGCCGCGTGACGTCAATCGCCCGATCCGCACGCTTTCGGGCGGCAACCAGCAGAAGGTCGTGGTCGGCCGATGGCTGCTCGACGACACCCGGCTGCTGCTGCTGGACGAGCCCACCCGCGGCGTCGATGTCGGCGCCCGGGCCGAGCTCTACCAGGTCATTCACGATCTGGCCGCGCGTGGTGTCGGGGTGCTCCTCGTCTCGAGCGAGGTGCCCGAGGTGCTCGGTCTGGCCGACCGAGTGCTGGTGATGCGCGAGGGCCGGATCATCCGTGAGGCACCCGCCTCCGAACTCGACGAGGACATCGTCCTCGACCTCGTGATGGCGGGGTCGCTCACGACCGAGTCCATCCTGGAAGGGGAGCCAGCATGATCACCGAGACTGCGCCCTCCGAGGCGCCCGCCAAGCAGCAGCGCCGCAAGATCGACGAGGGAGTCCTGCGCAATCTGGGCCTCGTCGGCGTGCTGGTCCTGCTCGTCATCGTCGGCATCATCACGAAGCCCGACCTCTACAGCGACCCGACCTGGGTCAAGAACAACTTCCTGACGATCCTGCAGCAGGCGTCGGCGATCGGCGTGGTCACGGTCGGCATGACCTTCGTGATCATCGGGGGTGGCATCGACCTCTCCGTCGGCGCGATCATCGCGCTGGCCGGGGTCTGGGCCACGACTCTTTCGACCCAGAGCTACGGCGCCGGCGGCATGATCTTCACGGCGCTCGTCGTGGGCATCGCGGTCGGCCTCGTCAACGGCGTACTGATCTCGTACGGGAAGCTGGTGCCCTTCATCGCGACCCTGGCGATGCTGGTCGCCGCCCGGGGTCTCGCCGCCCAGATCTCCGGCAAGCAGACGCAGGTCTCGGCGAACACCACGATCAACGACATCGCGAGTACGAAGCTGCTCGGCATCCCGCTGCTGGTGTGGATCCTCGGCCTGGTCGTCGCGGCCGGCTGGGTTCTGCTGAATCGCACCACCTTCGGCCGGCGCACGGTGGCCGTCGGCGGCAACCCTGAGGCGGCCCGGCTCGCCGGCATCAACGTCAAGCGGCACACCATGCTGCTCTACGCGCTTTCCGGCCTCTGCTGCGGCATCGCCGCGATCATGCTCACCTCGCAGGCGACCAGCGCTCAGGCAGCCATGGCGAATCTGTACGAACTCGACGCGATCGCCGCTGCCATCATCGGCGGCACGCTGCTCAGTGGCGGTCGCGGCACTATTGTCGGCGCCCTCTTCGGGGTGCTGGTCTTCTCCACCATCACCAACCTCTTCGCGATCAACAACCTCTCCACCGAGGTCCAGAACATGGTGAAGGGCGCGATCATCGTGGCCGCCGTCCTGATCCAGCAATTCCGCTACCGCTCTCTCACGCAACTGTTCAAGCGCTGATCTCTTTTCGCCCGGCTCCGCTCGACCCGGGTACTCCTTGGGAGGAATCATGTCCGCTTTGTCCCGTAGGCGCATTCTGTTCGGTGGTGCGGCGGTCGGTGCCGGCGCCCTGCTGACCGCCTGCACCAGCAACGAACCCGACACCACCGCGCAGGTGAACGCCAACACCGACGCGAGCGCCAACCCGAACGCCGCCACCGGCAAGAAGGTCGTCATCGGCTTCTCCGCCCCGGCCGCCGACCACGGCTGGCTCGCGGCGATCACCAACAACGCCAAGGCGCAGGCCGCGGCGTACTCCGACGTGGAGTTCCGGGCCGTCGAGTCGGGCAACGACGCGGCCGCCCAGCGCGCCGCCGTGTCGACGCTCATCGCCCAGAAGCCCAACGTGATCGTGATGCTCCCGGCCGACGGCAAGGAGCTCGACGCGGCCGGCCTCGAGGCGATGAAGGCCGGTATCCCGGTCGTCAACCTCGACCGGGCGTTCCCGTCCCGGGCGGCCTTCCGACTGCAGATCAAGGGCGACAACTACGGCATGGGCCTCGCCGCCGGCCACTACATCGGCGAACAGCTCAAGACCAAGGGCGTCTCCGGCGGGATCATCGGCGAGATCCCGGGCATCGACTCGCTCGAACTGACCCAGGAGCGCAGCGAGGGCTTCAAGACGGCCCTGGCGCAGTACGGCCTCAAGGTCGCCAACCGGCGCCCGGCGGAGTTCACCGCCGACTCCGGCCAGGCCGCCGCGACCGCGCTGCTGCAGGCGCTGCCCAAGATGGACGCGCTCTGGAACCACGACGACGACCAGGGCATTGGGGTGCTCGCCGCGATCAAGCAGGCCGGCCGCAGCGAGTTCTTCATGGTCGGCGGCGCGGGCTCGAAGCAGGCGATCGACGCGATCACCAAGGACGACTCGGTGCTCAAGGCGACCGTGACGTACAGCCCGTCGATGGCCTCCTCGGCCATCTCGCTCGCCCGGCTCATCGGGCAGGGCAAGGGTCTGAGCGACCTGGTCGAGCTGCAGGTGCCGCAGGAGATCACCCTCGCTTCCGAGACGATCACCAAGGACAACGCCGCGCAGTACGTCAAGCTCGGCTTCTAAGAGGGGATTTCGATGTCGGAGCAGCTGCGGGTCGGCATGGTCGGCTACGCGTTCATGGGCGCCGCGCACTCACAAGCGTGGCGCACCGTCAACCACGCGTTTGACCTGCCGCTGTCGGCACGGATGACCGCGGTGAGCGGCCGTTCCCCGGAAGGGGTGGCGGCCGCCGCCGCGAAGCTCGGCTGGGACGGACACACCACCGACTGGCGGACCCTGATCGATCGGGACGACATCGATCTGATCGACATCTGCACTCCCGGCGACACCCACGCCGAGATCGCGTTGGCCGCGCTCGCCGCCGGCAAGCACGTGCTGTGCGAGAAACCGCTGGCCAACACGGTGGCCGAGGCGAGGGAGATGGCTGCGGCCGCCGCCGTGGCCGCTTCTTCCGGCGTACGGGCGATGTGTGCTTTCAACTACCGCAGGGTGCCCGCCGTGGCCCTCATGCGGCAACTGGTGCAGGACGGCCGGATCGGCGAGATCCGGCACGTCCGGGCCAGCTACCTCCAGGACTGGATCGTCGACCCGGAGTTCCCGCTGGTCTGGCGTCTGCGCAAGGAACTGGCCGGCTCGGGGGCGCTGGGTGACATCGGCGCTCATATCATCGACACCACCCAGTTCGTCACCGGGCAGTCGATCACCTCGGTGTCGGCGCTGACCGAGACGTTCATCAAGCAGCGGCCGCTGCCTGGCGCGTCGGCCGGGCTGTCCGCGGCGGCCGACGGCAGCGGTCTGGGTGAGGTCACCGTCGACGACGCGGCCCTGTTCCTGGCCCGCCTCGACGGGGGAGCGGTAGCGTCGTACGAGGCCACCCGCTTCGCCACCGGCCACAAGAACGCGCTGCGCGTCGAGCTGAACGGCTCGCTCGGCTCGCTCGCGTTCGACTTCGAGCGGCTCAACGAGCTCGAGTTCTACGACGGCGCGCTGCCCAGCAGCGAGCAGGGCTTCAGCCGCATCCTGGTGACCGAGTCCGACCACCCGTACATGGCCGCGTGGTGGCCGCCCGGCCACGGCATCGGCTACGAGCACACCTTCACCCACGAGGTACGCGACCTGATCGAGGCGATCGCCACCGGTCAGCAGCCCACCCCGTCGTTCGCCGACGCGCTGCAGGTGCAGCTGGTGCTCGACGCGGTGAGCCGATCGGCCGAATCCGCACAGTGGACCGAGCTGGAGCCGGCCCTCGAGCCGGTTCTGGAGGGGTAAGCGTCCGTCGCGGGCCGGCGAGGGAGAGCGCGGTTGCGCCCCGCGCCGGCCGGCCCGCGGCGGAGTCCAGCCCGGGGTCCACCTTTCACGTCGCTCACCTGCTGTTCCCGTGCGGCCGTCGCCCTGGAGCACGATACGGCTTTCTCGCCGGCGGGCTAGCGGCTGCCGCGTTCGTAGCCGCAGACGTCGTACAGCCAATGGTCGTAATAGGCGCGGACCGCCTCCCGGTCACGATGGTCGAGGGCTAGCCACTCCCGGGCCGCCTGCTCCGCCTGCCCCGAGAGCCATTCGCTTTCGCCGAGCACGCCCCACAGCAGGTAGAGGCTGGTCGCGAAGTCCTCGGTCTCCAGGTGGTCGTGCAGTGCGGCCAGGACAGCCGCGGCGGGCACCGAGGGATCGTCGGACGAGATCACCTGCCGCATCAGGCTGCGGATCTCGTCCAGGTAGGCCGGTGCCCGGCGCTGATCGTTCACAGTCAGACGATGGCACGATTACGTGGCGAAGTGATTACCGGTACCGCACGTCGGGGTGCGTGGCGGCACCGATGTCACCCGTCGACGAGGCGGGAGAGGTTGGTGAGGCTGGTGACGAGAGCGCTCGTGTAGCCCAGGATCCGGCCGGCCCACTTCACCACGGCGCCGGCGATCTGCGCCGCGACCACGGGAATCGTCACGATCAGCAAGGACTCGGCAGCCCAGACGATCACGCGCGCCACGAGGTCGGCGATCAGGTCGCGCACGACATCCCGGGTGAACGTGACCAGGTTGCCCGCCGCCTGAGTCGAAACGGCCATCGTCGCGGCCAGTGACGAGAGCCCACCGAGAGCGTCGACGTTGTTGGCCATCAGGCTCTGATAGGTCAGGGCGGCGGGGCCTGTCCAGTCGGGCAGGTCGACGGCGAGGGCACCCTGCAGGTCGGCCGCCATCGTGGACAGCTCACCGGCCATGTTCTCCCAGGTGGCGGCGTGCGCGGCGACCCGGTCGGGCAGACCGGCCAGCCGGTCGAGGACCTCCCGCAGCGGCTCGAAGTATTCCATCGCCCAGCCCAGCCCGTTCGCGAGCAGCGTGCTGAACGGGTCGAGCACCGCCGCCGCGGCCTCGAGCGCGAACGCCCCACCGGCGAGCGCCTGGTCGACCCAGCCGCCGCCCGCGATCGACTGGTGCAGCCCTTGGAAGCTGTCGACCAGCGAGGCCCCCGACGTGCCCGGCCCGGTCGAGACGACGGCGATCAGGTCGGGCATCAATGCCCCCCGGCCTTGCGCAGCCGCTCGGCCGCGGCGTCATCAGCGAGCTCGTAGTCCTGGCTGGTGCGGATCAGTGCGTCCGAGGCAAGGCGGAGATTCTCCTCGACGTACGCGTAAAGCTCGTTCTGCTTGGTGTGCCGGGCCTCGAGAATGCCGGCCATCCATCCACAGAGCATGCCGTACGCGGCATCGTCCTGGACAATGGCGGAGCTGGCCGACTTGATCGCCGCGAACCGCTGCTGAAGAGCGTCCACCTTGGTGGCGTGCGCCCGAATCTGCTGGGCGTCGACCGAGAACCCGTCACTCATTCGCCGCCACCCCCCGCAACAGCCGCTCCTCGATCACCCGTGCCGCCGTCGAATCCGGCCCCATCGTCTCGCTGATGATCTCGTGACTGGCCTGGGCCGCCTTGCGCCGCGCGATCCCGAGGGCCGCCATCACAGCCCGGGAGACGGCCTCGGTCGAGACCTGCTGGATGCGCTCGGTGAACCGAACCTCCACCAGCACGCCACTCACGTCGATCACGACCTCGACCAGCCCGTTCCCGTCGCCGGCACTGATCCGCAGATGCCCGAGCCGCTCACTCATGACCTGGGTGGCCGCCGCGGCCCGGTCGACGCGCCCCTTCCAGTCCCGCAGATAGTCCCGCGAACTGTCCGGATCCAGCAGAGGCTCGGTCACCCTCTCTTTCTACCGCGCCACGTCAATCATCGATGTCCGTGCTCCCGTTCCGCTTCCTCGACGGCTGCGCGAATTATCCCCGCCAGCTCCCGCAGAAACGCCGCCGCACCGGCATCAGTCGGGTCGTCGTCGAGCGGCCACCCGCCTTCGCCGGCGACCAGACGCAGAAGCGTGCCCGGCGGAAGCTCCTCGCCCAGCACGACGTCGATGGCGTCGAGGGCCTGACGCAGCGACCGCGTGCTGTGCCGCGCGGTCGTCCGGAGCCCGTCCTGAATCTCGCCCATCCCGTCGGTGTCCGCGACGTATCCACCCAGCAGCGACGCGACCTTCTCCACCGGCGATCGCGCATTCATCTGCGCCATGCGGGCCCGTAGCGGCTCGGGGATCCGCGAGGTGTCCATGCCGCTCACAGTATCCCGGCGGGGAACGCGCTCACGATGAACGGTTGGGCCGGATCGGAGCCGGGCACGAGCCTGATGCGCAGGCGGACCAGGCTCGTCGGCGTGTACTCGGCCTGGCGCGGTCCGAATCCGTACATTCCGCCATTGAGGAAGCCCTCGCCGATTCGATGCCCGGTATCGAAGCGAGCCTCGTGGAAGCCGTCCGTGGCCAGATCGCTGCGGATACTTTCCCAGTTGTGCTGGACGTAGTCGTTGACCTCGCGTGTCATGACGGTCGGACTGTCCCACTTGAACGACTGATTCTCGACCTTTCCCCAGCCCGTGTCCTGGTAGATGCGGCCCTCGATGGTCTTCCGGCTGAGGTCTCTTCGCAGCGGAATGTCAGAGCCATGCCGATCCAGGGTGTGTGCTTGAGCGTTCTCGAGGTCGTTGCGCGCGATGTCGATCTTCGGGGGACCGGCTCCGAGTTGGTCGTAGACGCGAACGAACTCGGCGAGCGCGATGCCCTCGTCACCGGAAGGCGGCGAAGAAGCGTTGGCAGTCGCGTTCGCACCCGAGCCGGCGCGTCCTCGCTGGGCGACCTGCTCGGTCGCCGACTGCGCCCCGGCCATGCTGTGCGCCTGGCTGTGCGGGCGGGGCGGCGGGCCGCCTCGATCGGGGGGCTCCGGGGTGTCTCCGTTGCCGTGGCTTCTTGGGCGCGACGTCACGGGGCGGGTCCGTTCGTGACTCGGGGCGGAAGGCGTTGGCTGCCGGCCATCGACTGACGTGCAGCGTAACAAAAGACGACAATCGATCTCGTCTACATTGTACGGTCAACGAGTTCCTGGCCGCTGGTCCGATCGACGAGCCGCGGCTGCACATCGCTCCGGTGGTGACCGATTCCGGGTCGGCTTTTCGGTTATCGGGCGTCGCGCGGGGCGTCTCCTTCTGCAGGGATCAAGAATTTGTCCTTGTGAGGGGTGTTCTGTGTCAGACACGACGAACCGCGGTCCTGGGCATAGGCGGCAAACCGGCGGCGGCAGGCGAGGGCTCGCTGTTGTCTGCGCCGGAGTGGCCGTAGCCGCCGTCGCGGTGACGGCGGGAGCGGTCGCGCTGGCGGGTACCGGTGGCGACGGCCTCCGGCCGTCGAACGCGGCCGGCATCGCCCCGACGTCACCGGCCGGCCCGCTGACCACTGCTACGCGAGCCACTGCGGCACCCTCGGGCAAGGCGACCCCGACGACCTCCGTCTCCGCCTCGGGCACGGCCACGACCTCGGCCACGGCGACCACCGTCGTGCGCCAGGCGCCCGCCAAGCCCGGCTGGACCGCCGTCGACGCGGCGGTCTGGCAGAAGCAGGTCGCCGCCTACCGGGCCCGCAAGGTCGACCCGGTGCCGGCCGGGGTCGGGAACCTGCCGGAGTTTCGGGCCGACTGCAAGTACAGCCACCGCCTGGCCGACGACCCGATCGTGCTGCCCGGACTGCCCGGCGCCTCACACATGCACTCGTTCGTCGGCAACAAGGCCCTCGACGCGCAGACCACGGCCGGTGACCTGATGAAGTTCACGGCCACCACCTGCAAGCCGGCGCAGGACCACTCCGCGTACTGGGTGCCGACGCTCTACGACAACGCGACCGGCAAACCGGTCGAGACCACGGGCTTCCGCGTCTACTACCGCTCGCTGCGCCCGAGCTCCAAGGACGTGCTGCCGATCCCCAACGGCCTACGGATGATCACCGGCGACGCCAAGAAGAAGGTGCCGACCCCGCGTGGCGCGCAGGGGCAGTTCTACTGCGCTTTCTACGGTCCCGGCGACCTGGACGGCATAGCCCGCAGCGACAACGGCAACTGGCCCATCTGCGGCGGGGACGCCACCCTGCACTACATGATGCAGTTCCCCGACTGCTGGGACGGCAAGCATCTGGACAGCCCCACCCACAAGGCCCACGTCGCCTTCGGCAGCGACCGGGGCTGCCCGTCGAGCCACCCGGTGCGGATCCCCGCCATCACCTTCGACATCCAGTACGGGGTGAAGGGCAGCAAGCAGGGCTACTACCTCTCCTCGGACAAGGTGGGCAAGAGCGCCTCCTCGATGCACGGCGACGCCTTCGTGGTGTGGGACGTCGACGCCATGAACAAGCGCACCAAGGACTGCGTCGTGCAGCGCCGCACGTGCGACAACTACGGCTACCTGAAGTGACGGACGACCGAGCCCGTCGACGTTACCAACCGCTGTCGTGCCACCCTCCCGCCGAGAACGCTTGCCGAGATCAAATCTTCAGCCCGCCAGGACATCGCATCAGTGTTTGACGATCACCTCGGTCGCCTGGCGGCGTGGGCGCGGGGGCAACGGCTCCGCCTCGGCGGGGTAGCCGAGCCGCACCACCAGGTACGGCTCGCCTAGACCGGCGAGCAGGCCCCGCACCAGCAACCGCGGCCACTCCACCTCGACCGCGTCGCTCAGCGGTGCCGTGGCGAGCCCGTCCGCCGTGGCGAGCAGCAGCAGCGCCGAGAGCGCCTCGCCACCCCGCAGCAGGTCACCGAGGTCGTCGCCCCGGCCGAACAGGATCACGTACGCGGCGCCTTCGTCGTGCGCCGTGCCGACCTCGAGCCCGGCCGGTTCGTCGGGGGCGAATTCCCGTACGGGAACTCTGCGCAGTCCTGGCTCCACCGCCGTGTCCGCCGGAACCCCGTCACCCGAGCCGTCCGGGCGATGCGTCCACTGCCGCAGCTCGTCGCGGTAGTCCCGGTCGCCGAGTTCGGCGTGCCCGGCCAGTTCCGCCGAGATCGCCAGCGCGGCGACCTGGTCGTGCGGCACGACGTGCAGGTACGCCCCGCTCGCCTCCACCGCCAGCCGGAGCCTGCTCAGTTCCTCGTCCGTGACCGTGCGCGGGCCGAACGGCCGCCGGTCGGTGCGACGCCTCGGAATCGCGGACGCGAGCCGCTCGACCGCCGGACCGGCAACGGTGGGTGCCCCGACCCGGATGCGGGCCAGCAACGACGGCCGCGCCGGATCCGGCCGCCGGACGACGTCGGCCGACCAACCCGCCGCGGCCAGCGCGGTGAGGGCGTGGTGCAGGGCGGCGCCGCAGCTCAGCACGAGTAGCCGACCGTCCCGGTCGGTGATCTCGAGCCGCCGTGCCGGGTCGGCGTGCAGCTCCATCGTGTCGCCGTCGATCCGCCAGCTCCACGGCTGGGTGTTGAAGACGGACGGGGCGTGCAGCGCGGCGGTGGCGGCCTGTTCCAGCGGTGTCATAGCACTAGCGTGCAGCCGGTGGGAGGGGACCGATCAGGGCCGAAAGTCCCGTCTCAGGAGGAGATCGGCACCCTCGCCGACGTGGTCGCGCGGCTCCTGCGGGAGCTCGTCGGGCTGGGCTTGTCCGGCTGGGCAGGACTAAAGACCCTTCACCAGACCGGGCGTACGGGATAGGAAGGTCAGATGATCCGAGTCTTCCTCCTTGACGACCATGAGGTGGTTCGTCGCGGCCTCGTCGACCTGCTCCAGTCCGCCGGCGACATCGAGGTCGTCGGGGAGTCCGGCTCGGCCCAGGAGGCGGCCGGGCGCATCCCGGCGCTGCGTCCTGATGTGGCGATCCTCGATGCGCGGCTGCCGGATGGCAACGGCATCGATGTGTGTCGTGATGTGCGGGCGGTCGACTCGTCGATCCGGGGGTTGATCCTCACGTCGTACGAGGATGATGAGGCCCTTTTCGCCGCGATCATGGCGGGCGCGTCGGGCTATGTGCTCAAGCAGATCCGCGGCACCGACCTGGTCGACGCGGTCCGCCGGGTCGCGCAGGGCCAGTCGCTGCTCGATCCCGCGGTGACGCAGCGGGTGCTCGAGCGCATCCGCAACGGGGTGGAACAGCCCCGTGAGCTGGCCGCCCTGACCGATCAGGAGCGCCGGATCCTGGAGTACGTGGCCGAGGGGCTGACCAACCGCGAGATCGCCGGCCGCATGTTCCTGGCCGAGAAGACGGTCAAGAACTACGTGTCGAGCATGCTCGCGAAACTGGGTCTGGAGAGGCGTACGCAAGCGGCCGTGCTGGCGACCCGCCTGCTCGGAGAGCACCCGTACGCCAACTGACCGTGAAAACGTCGCGTCGACAAGATCCAGTGCGCCCGCACGCGTGATCGTTCCGTGCGTGCCCGAATATTCATATAGTGCACAGGGATCGACTCCCGCGGAACCGGTTCGGTAGCACCCTTACCAGTTCTACCGGCAGGTCACTATGGGCATTTCCATCGATCGTTGCCTATTGTTGAGGCCTCCGTCGATCATGTTGTGGCCGGTCATGGCGTCGCACGGTCCGTACGCCGCTGATCCCCAGGACGCACGACTCTCGTATCCGTGGGCAGGTGATTCCACGGATGGAGGCGTCATGGCAACCCGACGGCCCGCGACGCGCACGTCGAACGCCGGCGCCCGCATGGTCCATACTGGACCGGTAAGCACGTGCCGATGCACGTGCAGATGCGCCGGTGCTGACGTCCGGGGAGGACTCTGATGCGGCTGAGACATCCCTCCGGCCGGATCGTGCATCTCAGTTGTGAGATCGCCTCGCGGACGGCCAGCAATCTACCCGCAGTCATCGCTCAGCTCGACACGTACGGCGCGGTCCGCGCCCGGCTCGGTGCCGACGCCCTCGGCGTGAGCCTCTGGCTTCCTCCCACGCTCGCCGCCGCCCTCGCCGTCGAGAGCCGCGCCCGCACCCGGCTTCGTGCCGAAATCGACGCCCGCAGGCTCGAAGTCGTCACGTTGAGCGGAGCGCCCTTCGACGAGGGCGGCGGCGAGACCCCCGCCTGGACCGAACCGGCCCGCCGCGAATACACCCTCGACCTCGCCCGCATCCTGCTCGACCTGCTCGACGAGGACGCGGTCCGCGGCACCGTCAGCACCACCGGCCTCGGCTCCCGCGACGGCTGGTCCGAGGCGGAAGAGAAGGCCGCCGCGGGCATCCTGCGCCGCCTCTCGCACGGCCTGGCCGACCTCGCCTGGCAGAACGGCCGGGCCGTTCGCGTCGGCTTCCAGCCCGCCGCCGGCCAGGTGCTCGACAGCCCCGAGCAGACCGTGGCCGCGCTCAGCCGCGTGGACAAGGACCGGCTCGGCGTCAGCCTCGACCTCGGCCACGCCGCCCGGCACTGGCCCGACCCGGCGGCCGGCATCGAGACGATCACCGATGCGGGCCTCGCGATCGTCGAGGTCCGCCTGACGGCCGTGGCCGGGTCGACCACGGCCGCTTGGC
>Ga0247781_1000100_pt1 | contig 24668 bp, 21 predicted proteins | sample UWRJL184509B5_FD_179922 | JGI IMG/M metagenome (GOLD analysis project Ga0247781, IMG submission 179922) | Plant litter microbial communities from Arlington Agricultural Research Station in Wisconsin, United States - UWRJ-L184-509B-5 | ecosystem: Environmental > Terrestrial > Plant litter >...
CGACGCGCAGCTCGGCTCGGTCGAGCTGGGCGCGGCAGCCTCGGAGAGGTACGGCAGCCCCTACTACACGCTGCGCCGGGCCACGCTCTGCCGGATGCTGCTGGACGCGGCCGCCCGGCACGCCGACGTCCGGTTCGGGGTGTCGTGCGCCGGCGTCCTCAACCGCGGCGACCGCGCGGTCGTCCTGCTGGCCGACGGCACCCGGCTCCCGGCCGACGCGGTGCTCGGGGCCGACGGGCTGCGCTCGGTCGTACGCCAGTCGCTCGTGACCGACCGTCCCCGCTACAGCGGCTTCGCCGTCTATCGCGCGACCGTCCCCCGGGAGTCCGGCGATCGGATCGTCGTGCGGCTCGGCCCGGGACGGCACTGCGTCAGCTACCCCCTCGACGGCGGACGCAGCACCAACGTGGTCGCCGTCGTGCGCGCGGCGATGCCTCCGGCGGCCGCCCGCGACGTCCCGGCCCGCGAGGTGCTCGCCGCGTTCGCCGGCTGGAGCCCGGCCATGCGTGACCTGCTCGCCGCGGCGGGCCGGTTCGACCGGCACGGACTCTTCGACCGGGCACGCCCGGCGTGGGGACGAGGACGGGTCGTCCTGCTCGGTGACGCGGCCCATCCGATGCTGCCGTTCCTGGCGCAGGGTGCGGGCCAGGCGCTGGAGGACGCCGCCACCCTGGCGGTCACCGGGTTCGAGGGCTACCGGGCGGCCCGCTCGTCCCGGGTCGCCCGGCTGTCCGCGGCGGTCCTGACCGGGGCACGCGACAACCACCTCGACGACGGCCCCGCACAACGCGCCCGCGACGCCCGCCTGGCCACGGCCGACCTGAGCGGCCACGACTGGCTCTACGGCCCACCGATCGGGGCCCGAGCATGATCGCCCTGGTCACCGGGGCCGGGCAGGGCATCGGGGCCGCCGTGGTGGACGCGCTCGACATCGAGCCCTTCCTGATCGCCGACGCGATGGCCGACTTCAGCCTCGACGACCACCGGTTCGCGCTCGACTACGCCGGCCGGCGCTGCGCGGTCACGATGACGGCGGCGCGGCTTCGGGACCACCTGCGCCCGCCCGCCGATGCAGCAGGGCGGCCAGCTCCACCCGGGACGCGATGCCGAACTTCTGGAAAATGTGCCGGAGGTGGAAGTTGACCGTGTGCGGGCTGATCCCGGCCCGGCCGGCGATCTGCCGGTTGGTCAGCGCCTGGCCGACCAACTCGGCGATCTCGCTCTCCCGCGCGCTGAGCAGGCCCCAGTCGACCTGCTTGCGGACCCGGGGCGCCACCGGGGCGGGCAACACGCGCGGCAGGGTCGCCTCGACCGCGGCCCGCACCAGCTCGTGCCGGAAGACGAGCAGGTCCCCGACCGGCGCGAGCAGGCCCGACCCGACCGCCTCGTCGAGCGCGGACCGCGGGGTCGCGCCGATCAGCTGCGCCAGGCGGGGCAGCGGAACTGACACCCCGATGGTCGCGGCGGCCCGCACCAGATGCCGGGCCGGGACGGACATCGCCGCCAACCGCCCCCGCAGGTACGTCTCCATCCGCTGGGGCAACCGGCTCACCGGCAGAACCGCCCGGCCGTTCTCGATCCGCACCAGCCGCTCCTCGTCCAGCCCGGCCAGCAACTCGCGCAGCGCCGCCGGCCGGCCCGCCGCCACCCGGCACAGGTCCATCAGCGCCGGGTCGGGCCGGGCGCCGAACATCCGCGCGACGAACTCGGCCTGCGCGGCGACCGGCAGCGGCGTGACCCGCACCCGGTGCACCTCGGCCGGCCGCAGCGCTCCGCTCGCAGGCCCGGTGATCGCCACCAGCACCGGTGCGGTCTCGGCCAGCAGATCCAGCACGGTCCAGGAGCGCGGATCGATCCGGCCCGGATCGTCGCCCACGAACAGCAGCACACCCGGGTTCTCCCCGACGGTGCGCAGCAGCTGCCGGGAGCCGCCCGCCCCGGCCCACTCCGGCTCCGCGAACACGGTGACCCCGCACCGCCGGGCCAGCCGGGCGGTCTCGTCGAGCAGCCGGGTGCGGCCGCTGCCGGACGGTCCGTCCAGCACCAGGACGGTCAACCGCCCCGCCCGCACCTCGTTCAGCAGCCGGGTGATCTGCCGCAGCTCGTCCTCGCGCCCGATGAGTTCGTACCCCGCGACCCGTGAATACACGATCGCCCCTCCCTGATCAACCGTCGTAGGCACGATGGTGGTGGGGTGCGGGCGCCGAGACCGGCTACTGATAGGGGATTGGACGCGGTGGCGGCTACCCGACTCGGCGGTTACAGCTCGGCCGTCACGCGCAGTTTCGCCGGATCGGTGATCACGAGACGCCGGTAACCGGTGGTGATCAGGCCGCCGTCACGCAGCTCGTGCAGGGCTTTCTGCACAGTGGCCTGTGCGATCGCGATCATGGCGGCCAGGTCGGGCTGGCTCAGCGGCACCCGCAGCTCGATGCTCCCGTCCGACCGCGGGCTCCCGCAGACCTCGGCCATCTCGGCCAGCAGCCGGGCCAGCCGGATGTGGGCCGGGTAGGCCGCGAAGTCGGTCCGCCGCCGGTTGGCCCATCGCAGCTGCCGCGCGACCGCCGCGGTGATCAGCGCCGACGCGTCCGGCCGCTGCCGCAGGAACGCCTCGAACTCCCCGCGCCGCACCTGCCCGACTGTGAGCGGCCCGCAAGCACTGACCGTGGCGTTGCGCGGTTCCCCGGTGAGCGCGCCGATCTCGCCCACCACTTCCCCCGGCAGCCGGATCCCGAGCAGCGTCTCGATCCCCTCGACCGCCGTGGTGGCCTTGACGAACCCGTTGATCAGCAGAAACACGTGCGAGTCGACCGCGCCCTCCCGCAGGATCGTCCGCCCGGGCGGCACCCTGCGCCGCACACTGCCGGCCACCAGCGACCGGGCGACCTCAAGGGGCAGAGTGCCGAGGAAGGTACCCGCCGCCCACGCGCCCTCACCGGCCACGCGAACCCCCAAAGTTTCGTAGCGTGCCTACTCAACCACGACGAGTGATCGCGAAGCAACGGTCCATTCAAGATCTCCACCGCCCCGTACGCCTCCCACCCCGCACGGACGCACGTGCGCCCGACCCGCGTGGGCCCTTCGGGGGAGGCGTCGCGCGGCACAACTCGTACGTCCGCGGTGGTGTCTTTCCGCTAGGACTGTTTGGCGGCTGGGGGAGCAGTGCTGTCGCGCGGGATCAGGGTGGTCGGGACGAGAACCGTGCCGGGTTCGAGAGTGTGGCGCCGCATCTGGTCGAGCAGGCCCTGCACGCAGCGGCGCCCGACCTCGGTCCAGTCCTGCCGGACCGTGGTGAGCGGCGGCATGAACGAGCCCGAGTCGGGGATGTCGTCGAAGCCGACCACGCTGACGTCCCCGGGTACGCGGCGGCCCCGTTCGTGCAGGGCGCGCAGGACGCCGAGGGCCATCTGGTCGTTCGCCACGAAGATCGCGGTGCAGTCGGGGTGGTCGGCCAGGCGCAGGCCGGCGCGGTAGCCGGACTGGGCCGACCAGTCGCCGTGCTCGCAGGGTGGGGCGGTGCGGCCGGCTTCCTCGAGCACGGTGCGCCAGGCCTGGGCGCGGCGGTCGCTGGCGAACGAGTCGTCGGGGCCGGTGACGTGCCAGACCGTCTCGTGGCCGAGGTCGAGCAGGTGGCGGACGGCCTGGCGGGCGCCGTCGGCCTGGTCGGCGTCGACGACGGGGTAGCGGTCGCCGGCGTCGGAGTCGACGACGACCACGGGCACGCCGGGGGGCAGGGTGAGGTCGGCCGCGTCCAGCAGGTGCACTTCCATGATCACGATGATGCCGTCGACGGCCAGCTCGCCGAGCCGGGTGAAAGCGCCCAGGACGCCGTCCTGGGTCGGCACCGCGACGGGGATCAGGGTGATCGCGTAGCCCTCCTGGGCGGCGTGCGCGGCGATCGCTTCGACGGTCCGGCTGTTGCCCGTCGTCGACAAGGTGAACAAAATAACCCCTATCGTGCGGAACTCCCCGCGCTTGAGGGCCCGCGCCGCACTGTTCGGCCGATAGCCGAGCTGTTGCATCGCGTTGACGACCTCGCGCCGTGTGGAGTCGAGCACAGCGGGGTGCCCGGTCGACACGCGGCTGACGGTCTGGGACGACACTCCTGCTAGACGCGCCACGTCGGCCATCGAGACGCCGCGGCGCCGGTTGCTTGACGATCCCTGCACGCGGTGAAACTATCACCCCGATGTTTACGCAAACATCACACCGGTGAACCAGACGAAACATTGTCGAACGCATCCTGACGCGAGCAATGTTTACCCGAACACACCGCGTGCTCCAGGCAAGACAGGATGAGGGCAGATGGCAGTACCACAACTCGCGGCTCCGCCCGCCGCGCCGCCCCAGGGCGTGCGCCGCCGGCGCCGCTCGTTAGGGGGCTGGCAGTTCGTCGGCCCGTTCATGGTCGTGTTCGCGCTGGTCTTCCTGGCCCCGATCGGGTACTCGATCTATCTGAGCCTGTACCGCAACCGGCTCATCGGCGGCAACGCGTTCGTCGGCCTGGACAACTACACCCAGGCCCTGCAGGACGCCCAGTTCTGGTCGGCGGTCGGCCGGGTCGGGCTCTTCCTGGTCGTCCAGGTGCCGATCATGCTGTTCCTGGCCCTGCTGGCGGCGCTCGCGCTGGACAGTGGACGGCTCTACGGCAAGAGCTTCTTCCGGGTCTCGATCTTCCTGCCGTACGCGGTTCCGACCGTGGTCGCCGCGCTGATGTGGGGCTTCATCTACGGCTCGCAGTTCGGCCTGGTCGGCAACATCAACGACGCCCTGGGTGTCGCGCTGCCCGACCCGTTGCAGCCGAGCCTGATCCTCGCGTCGATCGGCAACATCACGACCTGGGAGTTCGTCGGCTACAACATGCTGATCTTCTATTCGGCGCTGCAGGTCGTGCCGAAGTCACTCTACGAGTCGGCGGCGATCGACGGCGCCGGGCAGCTCCGGATCATCCGGTCGATCAAGATCCCGGCGATCCGCGGCGCGCTCGTCATCGCCACGATCTTCTCGATCATCGGCAGCTTCCAGCTCTTCAACGAGCCCGCCATCCTGCGGAACCTGGCGCCGAACGCGATCACCACGTATTTCACGCCGAACTTCTACGCCTACTCCCTGACCTTCTCGGGCCAGCAGTTCAACTATTCCGCGGCCGTCGCGGTCGTGATGGCCGTTCTCACCATCATCGTCGCGTACGTGGTGCAGCTTCGCGGAACCAAGGAGCTCGGATGACCACCACAGCCCGGACGCCGGCCCGCACGTCCGGCCAGAGCAAGCCGGTGACCATGTCATCGAAGAAGCGCCCCAAAGGCAGCATCCTGCTGACCTTGCTGACGTCACTGATGGCGCTGTACGCGCTCGTCCCGCTGGCCTGGCTCCTGATCAACTCGACCAAGACCCAGGAAGGCCTGTTCAGCTCCTTCGGACTCTGGTTCGACGACGGCAAGTTCGCCCTCTTCAGCAACATCGCGGACACCTTCACGTACGACGGCGGCGTCTTCACCCGCTGGCTGGCCAACACCCTGCTGTACGTGGTGGTCGGCGCCGGCGGAGCGACCTTCCTCGCCGTCCTGGCCGGCTACGGGCTGGCCAAGTTCAACTTCGCCGGCAAGAAGGCGGTCTTCGCGATCGTCATCGGCGCGGTGGCCGTCCCGCCGACCGCGCTGGCCGTCCCGACCTTCCTCATGTTCAGCAAGGTGGGGCTGACCGACACCCCGTGGGCCGTGATCATCCCGTCCCTGGTCTCGCCGTTCGGCCTGTACCTGATGTGGACCTTCGCGGCGCAGGCCATCCCGACCGAGATGCTCGAGGCGGCCCGGGTCGACGGCGCGAGCGAGATGCGCACGTTCTTCCGGATCAGCGTCCCGCTGCTCGCCCCCGGCATCGTCACGACCCTGCTCTTCACGCTGGTCGCGACGATGAACAACTACTTCCTGCCGCTGATCATGCTGAAGAACCCGGACTGGTACCCGCTGACGGTCGGCCTCAACTCCTGGAACGCCCAGGCCGCCACGGCGGGTGGCGAGGCCGTCTTCAACCTCGTCATCACCGGTTCCCTGATCACCGTCGTCCTCCTGCTCGCCGCGTTCCTCACGCTGCAGCGTTACTGGCAGTCCGGCCTGGCCGCCGGAAGCGTCAAAGAGTAAACACCCCCGAAAGGACCGCTCTCATGTCCCGAATCCTGAAGATGGCGGCCGTAGCCTCGGCCGCCGTCCTCGCCCTCACCGCGTGCGGCGGCGGTGGCGACGACTCCTCGTCGTCCGGCTCGTCCGCCGGCTCGACCGTCACCGACGCCCAGGTCCAGGCGGCGCTCGAGAAGGGCGGCACGCTGACGGTGTGGGCGTGGGAGCCCACCCTGAAGAACGTCGTCACGAAGTTCCAGGAGAAGTACCCGAAGGTCAAGGTCGACCTGGTCAACGCCGGTACGGGCGACAAGCAGTACACCGCGCTGCAGAACGCGATCGCCGCGGGCAAGGGCGTCCCCGACGTCGGCCAGATCGAGTATTACGCGCTGCCGCAGTTCGCCATCGGCAAGGCCCTGACCGACCTCAAGGGCTACGGCGCCGACAGCCTCAAGGCCGACTTCACCCCCGGCCCGTGGAACTCCGTGAACTCTGGCGGCGGCGTCTACGGCCTGCCGATGGACTCCGGCCCGATGGCGCTCTATTACAACAAGACCGTCTTCGACAAGTACGCCATCAAGGTGCCCACCACCTGGGCCGAGTACCTGGACGCCGCACGCAAGCTGCACAAGGCCGACCCGAAGGCGTACATCACCAACGACACCGGTGACGCCGGCTTCGCCACCAGCCTCATCTGGCAGGCCGGCGGCAAGCCCTACCAGGTCGACGGCACCAACGTCACGATCAACTTCCAGGACCAGGGCAGCCAGGAGTTCGTGCGGGTCTGGCAGCAGCTGATCAGCGAGAAGCTGCTCGCCCCGGTCAGCTCGTGGAGCGACCAGTGGTTCCAGGGCATCGGCAGCGGCTCCATCGCCTCCCTGGCCACCGGCGCCTGGATGCCGGCCAACTTCGTCTCCAGCGCCCCCGCCGGCGCGGGCCAGTGGCGGGCCGCGGAGCTCCCGCAGTGGACCGCCGGCGGCAACGCCAGCGCCGAGAACGGCGGCAGCTCGCTCGCGCTCCTCGACAAGGGCGCGAACAAGGAACTGGCGTACGCCTTCCTGAAGTACGCCAACGACGGTGACGGCGTGCAGATCCGCGTCGACGGCGGCGCCTTCCCCGCGACCAGCAAGACCCTGGCCGACGAGAAGTGGCTGAACACCGAGTTCAAGTACTTCGGCGGCCAGAAGGCCAACGAGGTCTTCGCGAAGTCGGCCCAGAACGTCGTGACCGGCTGGTCGTACCTGCCCTTCCAGGTCTACGCCAACAGCGTCTTCAACGACACCGTCGGCAAGGCGTACGTCTCGAACACCACCCTCTCGGACGGGCTCAAGGCCTGGCAGGACCAGTCCGTGAAGTACGGCAACGAGCAGGGCTTCACCGTCAAGTAAGACCGTTCCTTGATTGGAGATCCTGTGTCGAACCCCCGTTGGCTGCGCCGGGACGGTAACCCCCGCCTGGAGTACGGCGCGGACTACAACCCCGAGCAGTGGCCCCGTTCCGCGTGGGACGAGGACGTCCGTGCGATGCGCGAAGCCGGCGTCACCATCGTCTCGCTCGGCATCTTCTCGTGGGCCCGGCTCGAGACGGCCGAAGGTCAGTACGACTTCGGCTGGCTCGACGAGGCGATCGACCTGCTGCACGCCAACGGGATCTCGGTCGATCTGGCCACGGCGACGGCGTCCCCGCCGCCGTGGCTGACGACCAAGCACCCCTCGATCCTGCCGGTCGACGAGCACGGCAACACGATCTGGCCGGGCGGCCGCCAGCAGTGGCGGCCGACCTCGTCGATCTTCCGGGAATACGCGCTGCGGCTGGTGCGCGAGATCGCCACCCGCTACGGCGACCACCCGGCCGTGGTGGCCTGGCACGTCAGCAACGAGCTGGGCTGCCACAACATCTACGACTACTCCGACGACGCGGCGGCGGGTTTCCGGACGTGGCTGCGGGCTCGTTACGCGTCGATCGACGAGCTGAACGAGGCGTGGGGCACGGCGTTCTGGTCGCAGTGGTACTCGGACTTCGCCGAGATCCTGCCCCCGCGGCAGGCGGCGACCCACCCGAACCCGGCCCAGCAGCTCGACTTCAAGCGCTTCTCGTCCGACGCGCTGAAGGAGTACCTGATCGCCGAGCGCACGCTGCTGCGTTCGATCACGCCGGACCTCCCCGTGACCACGAACTTCATGGTCATGGGCGAGACCAAGGGGATGGACTACGCGGACTGGGCGGCCGAGGTCGACTTCGTCTCGAACGACCACTACCGGCTCCCCGGCCCGCAGACCCTGGACGAGCTGTCGTTCTCGGCCAACCTGACCGGCAACCTGGCCGGCGGGCGGCCGTGGTTCCTGATGGAACACTCGACCAGCGCCGTCAACTGGCAGCCGATCAACCTGGCCAAGAAGCCCGGCGAACTGGCCCGCGACTCGCTCACCCACGTGGCCCACGGCGCGGACGCGGTCTGCTTCTTCCAATGGCGCCAGTCCCGGGCCGGCGCCGAGAAGTACCACTCGGCGATGTACCCGCACGCCGGCCCGGACAGCCAGTTGTTCCGGGACGTGGTCGCGCTCGGAGCCACGCTGCGGGAGCTGGCCCCGCTGGCCGGCACGCCGCGTACGCCCGCGAAGGCGGCCATTCTTTTCGACTGGACCTCGTGGTGGGCCGTCGAGCAGGACTCGCACCCGACCGAGCGGCTGCGCTACCGCCAGGAGGCGCTCGACTGGTACACGGCCTTCCTGAACCTGGGCGTCCGCGCCGACGTGCTCCCGGTCGGCGCTTCCTTCGACGGGTACGACGTCGTGGTGGCCCCGATCCTGCACGTGGTGCCGGCCGAGCTCGCGGCGCGGCTCACGGCGTTCGCCGAGAACGGTGGTCACCTGATCACCACGTACTTCTCCGGGATCGTCGACGAGAACGACCACGTGTGGCTGGGCGGCTATCCCGGCATCCTGCGCGACCTGCTCGGCATCCGCGTCGAGGAGTTCGGCCCGCTGCTCGACGGCGACACCGCCGAACTGGACAACGGCACCACGGGGACGATCTGGACCGACCGCATCGACGTGACCGACGGGGGTACGTCGGTGCTGTCCTCCTACCGGACCGGTGACCAGGCCGGTCGCCCGGCGATCACCCGGCGGGTGGCCGGGGCCGGCTCGGCCGCGTACGTCTCGACCCGCCTGGGCCCGGACGGCCTGACCTCGGTCCTGGGTGACCTGCTGTCGCGGACCGGCGTGCGGAGCGAACTCCCCGCCGAACTGCGCGGCCGGGTCGAACTGGCCGTCCGCGGCGAGACCCGATTCGTCATCAACCGCACCGAGGAACCGGTCGACCTCACCGCCCTGGGCGGAGCCGACCGCACGCTCACCGCCAGGGGAGTGGCGGTGCTGCCCGCCTGAGTCCCAGCCAGGCGCGCGCGAGAGCGGCCCGGACCGGCGGCATCGTCCGTCGCCCGGGCCGCTTCTTGCTTCCCGCTCACCGCCGGCCTGGTGCCGGCGGCGGCCACCGCGCTGGGGCGGCGCGTCGCGCCCTCCGGCCGTTCTGCGTGTCCGAGGGGCACGACGCGGAGGTCGGAAGGCGCGACGGTCGGAGGTCAGAAGGGCGCGGGGCCGCTGCCGGTGAGGGAAACCAGGATCTGGGTGGCGAGGAGCTTGCGGACGCCGGTGACGGCCACGGCCCCGATCTGGTCGTACGGCAGCTCCAAGGACAGCCCGTCACTCGCGTTGCGGAGGTCTTCGTTGGTCTGGTCCGGGCGGAACGTTCCGCCCCAGCCCTCGATGCCCGCACGCTGGTTGGTGCTGAGTGAAGCCATGCCGGACACGTGCGTGCCGTCGACGAGGGTCAGCCTTGCCGGGCCGGAGTAGGTCGTCATGGTAGTCAACCGTATCTGGCCCTCCCCGCCTTGCGGGTCACCCGGGCCTGAGTTGGTCATCGTCCCGTATGCATCTCGATGGTTCGGCACCCTTCCGACCTGTTCGGCGGGCTAAAGTGGGTTTTCGGCGGACTGAAGTACATTCATGATCCGGACCGTGATCGTCTGCGACGGTGACGGGCGGGCCCATCCGCGCCGCTTCGGCCTCGCCTCGCCTCCGGCCGACCTACGTGCCCGCCGAGCCCGCCGCGCCCGGGAATGAATCGGCGCAGTTCACTGCCGGTGCCCACGGCGAAGATCACAGCTGACCCACAATGCGTCAAAGCCACCTCCTGAGTCGTTCATACACGTTGTGATGACGTGAACGAACACGGTGAGGGGGCGACATGGCGAGACGAGTTTTTCTTCATATCGGCGCACCCAAGACGGGTAGCACATATGTGCAGAACGTGCTCTGGAACAACGTGTCGCCACTCCAGCGGGCGGGCATTCTGCTGCCTGGCAAGTTCTCCTCGCACGACGAGGCGATGGCCGATCTGCGCGAGCTGAACTGGCACGCGACGCCGGCCTGGTCGTGGCAGCGGATCGCCGCCCGCGCCGCCGCCTGGCCCGGCGACGTCCTGATCACCAACGAGGGGCTGGGCGCCGCGACCTCCGTGCAGGCCGCCCGTGCCGTCCGCAGCCTGAGCCCGGCCGAGGTGCACGTGATCGTGGCCGCGCGGGACCTGTGGCGCACCTTCCCGTCGATGTGGCAGCAGAGCATCCGGGCCCGCGGCGTGTGGACGTTCGAGGACTTCATCGGCGCGGTCGAGCGGGGCAGCTTCGAGGACTTCTGGGAGCACCACACGGCCAACCGGATGCTGCGCCGCTGGGGCGACCTGGTGCCGGCCGAGCACCGCCACCTGATCACCGTGCCGGGGCCCGGCGTGCCGCACGACACGCTGTGGCGGCGCTTCGCGGGGGTCATCGGCATCCCGGACGGCGTCTGCGACCTCGCCGTGCCGGGCGCGGCCAACGTGTCGCTGGGCGCCGCCGAGGTGGAGGTGCTGCGCCGGGTCAACCGGGCGCTGGGCGACCGCTACCCGCACCGTGCCCCCTACCAGCGGGTCGTGCAGCGCCACCTGGTCGACGCGGTACTCCGGCAGCGCTCGAACGACCAGCGCTTCGGGGTCGGCCCGGAGCGTGCCGAATGGGTCCTCGACCTGGCCGAGCAGCAGATCAAGGACCTGGCCCGGTACGCCTGTGAGGTCGTCGGCGACCTGGCCGAACTGCGCCCGGTCGACCCCGTGTCGCAGCCGACCCCGGATCAGGTCCGCCACGACCAGGTGCTGGACACGGCGATCGAGACGATCATCGGCATGATCACCCACGCCGAGGAACTGCGCCTGCTCGTGCCCGAGCCCCGGCAGAATCCGCTCGAGAAGCTGCGCCGGAAGGCGGCCCGGGTCAGGCGGGGGCTCCGGAAAGTGGTCAGAACGGGAAGCTGAAGCGGTCAGAACGGGAAGCTGGGGGCCTGACTGCGGACGGTGATCCAGCGGGTGTCGGTGAACGCCTCGACGTTGGCCGCCGCGCCACCGAAGCGGGATCCCGTACCGGACGCCCCGATGCCGCCGAACGGCGCGTTGGCCTCGTCGTTGACGGTCTGGTCGTTGATGTGGGCGATGCCGGTCGGGATGCGGTCGGCCAGTTCGACACCGCGCATCGCGTCGCCGGTGACGATGCCCAGCGACAGGCCGTACTCGGAATCGCCGGCCAGGGCGACCGCCTCGTCGAGGCTGCCGAAACGCGCCACGGGGGCGACCGGGCCGAAGATCTCCTGAGTGAACGCGGGCGTGGCGGCGGTGACCCCGGCCAGGACCGTGGGCCGGTAGAAGAGCCGGTCGAACTCGCCGCCGGCGGCCAGCCGGACGTCGCCGCCGACGCTGGCGGTGACCAGGCCGTGGATCTTGTCGCGCTGACCGGCGTCGATCACCGGGCCGAGCGCGACCTGGTCGAGGGCGGGGTCGCCGACCGGGAGCTTGCCGGCCTTGTCGGCCAGGCGCTCGACGAAGTCGTCGTAGAGGCGCTCGTGCACCAGGTGCCGGCCGGTGGTCATGCAGATCTGGCCCTGGTGGAAGAAACTCCCCCAGGCGGCCAGGTTGACCGCCTGATCGACGTCGGCGTCCTCCAGGACCACCAGCGCCGAGTTGCCGCCCAGCTCCAGGTGGACCCGCTTGAGATGGCGTCCGGCCAGCTCACCGACGCGGCGGCCGGCCTCGGTGGAACCGGTGAACGACAGGACCGGGACGCGCGGGTCGGTGACCAGGGCCGCGCCGATGTCGCGGCCGCCGGGCAGTACCTGGAACAGGCCGTCGGGCAGCCCGGCCTCCTGGAAGACGCGGGCCAGCACCAGGCCGCCGGTGATCGCCGTCCGCGGGTCGGGCTTGAGCAGGACGGCGTTGCCCAGCGCCAGCGCGGGCGCGACCGAGCGGACGGCCAGGATGATCGGCACGTTGAACGGGGCGATCACGCCGACCACACCGACGGGGTAGCGGCGGATCATCGACAGGCGCGGCTCGCCCGAGGGGATCAGCTCGCCGTACGGCCGGCCGGGCAGCGCCGCCGCCTCCCAGCACTCCTGCTCGGCGACCTGCACGGCGAAGCCGGCCATGCCCGGGATCGCGCCGACCTCGCGCACGTTCCACCAGGCGATCTCCTCGGCGTGCTCGGCCCAGAGCGCCGCGGCCCGGCGCAGCACGGCGGCCCGCTCGAAATGCGGGGTGGCGGCCCACTCGCGCTGCGCCGCCGCGGCGGCGCGGGCGGCGGCGTCCACGTCGGCGGGCGTGGCCAGGGTGACCCGGCCCAGCACCCCGCCGGTGGCCGGTTCCACCACGTCGACGGTCTCACCGCTCCCGGGCCGCCAGGCGCCGTCGGTGAAGATCAGATCGTGCCATCGGGCTTCGTCGAGCAGCACCATCGCCGGGGACCCTTCGTAACCGAGCAGGGGAGGAACCGACTGTAGGCGCCGGATGTCATGCCGATCAACAGTGAACCTTGAGCGGCTCCCGCCCGTATCCGAGGACGCCACCCCCTCGAACCCGGGAGACCTTGCCTTGCTGTTGCCCCGTCGTCTTCGCTGGCGTCCCGTGCTGGGTGGCCTGGTCACCCTGGCCGCGGCCGCGCTGATCGTCGTCGCGCTGGTCGTCCCCGACGCGATCGCCCGCCCCGCCCAGGGTGCTTTCCTGCCCGGGGCCTTCCTGCGGCTGCCGCTCGAGGCCATCATCGCCGGAGCCGTCGTGCTGGCCCTCCCGATCCGGTGGCGGCGGCCGGTGGCGGCCCTGTTCGGGCTCGGCGTCGCGGGTCTGGTCGTCTTCAAGATCGCCAACGCCGGTTTCCGTACGGTCCTGGGGCGCAAGTTCGACCCGGTGCTCGACCCGCCGCTGCTGCGCGACGGCTACCACGCGCTGACCGAGACCGACGGGCGGACCCGCGCCAACCTGGCCGTGGCCGGTGCCGTCCTGCTGACGCTCGTGCTGGTGGCGGCACTGGTCCTGGCCGCACTGCGACTGACCAGGATCGCTTCCGGCCGTACGCTCCCGGCTCGTCGCCTGCTCGCCGGGCTGAGCGCCGCGTGGGTCGCGCTCGCGCTCAGCGGCTGGACGCTCTTCCCGAACGCGCCGGTCGCTTCCGACTCGGCGATCGCGCTGCTCAAGTCGACCGCCCGGCAGGTGCCCACGACGATCCGTGACGAGCGGCAGTTCGCCTCGGCGGTCAGCCACGACCCGTACGCGTCCTCGAAGGCCGCTGACCTGGTCTCGGCCCTCAAGGGCAAGGATGTGGTCATCGGGGTGGTGGAGAGCTTCGGCCACAGTTCGCTGACCGATCCCGGCATGTCGGCGATCGTCAACCCGGCCCTGAGCGCCGCCGGCTCCCGGCTCGAGTCGGCCGGATTCCACGCCCGGACCGGATGGCTGACCTCCTCGACGTACGGCGGTGGCAGTTGGCTGGCCCACGGGTCGTTCCAGTCCGGGCTCTGGGTGACCAGCCAGCGGCGCTACGACGAGGTCGTCAAGGGTGACCGGCTGACCATCTCCAAGGCGTTCAAGCAGGCCGGATGGCAGACGGCGGGGATGGAGCCCGGCAACACCGAGGACTGGCCGGAGGCGGGTTTCTACGGCTACGACCAGGTGTACGACTCGCGCAACCTGGGCTATCACGGGCCGGACTTCGGCTGGTCGCGGATGCCCGACCAGTACGTGCTCGCCAAGTTCCAGCAGTCGGTCTACGGCCCGGCCACCAAGCCGCTGATGGCCGAGATCACCCTGACGTCGAGCCACGAGCCGTGGACGCACGTCCCCTCGATGGTGCCGTGGGAGTCGGTCGGCGACGGCAAGATCTTCGACTCGCAGGTCGCCGGTGCGCCGCCGCGCACCGCCCTCTGGTCCGATCCGGTCAAGGCCCAGGCCGCGTACGCCCGGACGATCGCCTACTCCGTCGACAGCCTCACCTCGTGGGCCGCGAAGTACGGCGACCGGAACCTGGTCCTGATCATGTTCGGCGACCACCAGCCGATGTCCATCATCAGCGGCCGCAACGCGAGCCACGACGTGCCCGTCTCGGTGATCGCGAAGGACCCGGCCGTCCTCGACCGGATCGCGTCGTGGAACTGGTCCGACGGTCTGCGCCCCGCGGCGAATGGTCCAGTCTGGCGGATGGATGAGTTCCGCGACCGCTTCTTCTCGGCCTACGGCAGGTCGGCGGGGGTGGCGCTCGGCCGCCGCTGAGTGTCTGACCTTTCCCGCCCCCTTGTGTCCACCGTGGACGTGTCGCGAAGCTGTGCGTATCCGACCACGGGGGATTCGCATGTCCAGATTTCGTGCCGGGCCGGCGACGCCGGCCCTGCTGCTGCTGCTGACTGCTCTGCTCGTCCCGTCACCCGCCCACGCTGCCGGGCCCAACCCGGTGGTCCGCTGGAACAGCAACGCACAGCAGGCCATCTACGAGGTCGCGCGGCAGGCGCCGTACGTGGCCCCGCGCAGTTTCGCGATGGTGCACGGCGCTGTCTACGACGCGGTCAACGCCATCGCCGGCACGCCGTACGAGCCGTACTTGATCGCACCGCCGGCCCGCCGCGGCGACTCCACCGAGGCAGCGGTGGCGGCGGCGTCGTACCGGGTCCTGCTCTCGCTCTTCCCCGCCCAGGCGGCCTCGCTCGACCAGATGTACGCCTCGGCGCTGGCCGTGATCCCCGACGGCCGCGCGAAGTCCGGCGGCATCGCGGCCGGCACCCGGGCCGCCTCGGCGATGATCGCCGCGCGCGCGCACGACGGCGCCTTCGCCGACGTCTCGTGGAACGTGTCGACAGCGCCCGGGCAGTGGCGGCCGACACCGCCGACGCTGGCCGCCGACGGCGCCTGGGTGGGCGGCGTGAAGCCGTTCGCCATCCGCCGCGGCGACCAGTTCCGCACGTCGGGGCCGCCCGCGCTGACCAGTAAGGCGTACGCCCGCGACCTGAACGAGATCACCGCGATCGGCGGCGTGACCAGCACCGTTCGCACGGCCGACCAGACCTCGGCCGCGATCTGGTGGCACGACCGCCGGCTCACCGAGTGGGAGATCAAGCGCCAGGTCGCGGACCGGCAGGGGCTCTCCACGCTGCAGGCGGCGCGGTTCTTCGCCCTGGCCGAGATCGCCAACGCGGACTCGCTGATCGCCTGCTTCAACGAGAAGAAGTTCTGGAACTTCTGGCGCCCGGTGACGGCCGTGCGAGAAGCGGCCGCCGACGGCAACCCGCGCACGTCGCCCGACCCGTCGTGGATGCCGCTGCTGGTGACGCCGCCGTTCCCCGACTACACCTCGGGCCACACCTGCTCGACGTCGACCATCATGGCCACGATGCGCGCGTTCTTCGGCCGCGACGACATCCCGTTCTCCGCCTACAGCGCCGACGCCGGCACGACCCGCTCGTTCCCGAGCTTCTCCGCGGCCCTGAACGAGGTCATCGAGGCCCGAATCTGGGGCGGCGTGCACTACCGTTCCGCCGATGTCCAGGGCGCGCGGATCGGCACCGGCGTCGCCGAGTACGTCCTGGCCCACGAGTTCCGCCGCCGCCCCTGAACCCGGCGCAGAGGTCTGCGCAATGCCCTCGAGGACGCCCGCAAGGTGCCCGAACTGGCCGATCTGATCGACCATCTGCGGGACGCAGGCGTCATTTAGCGTCGCGCGCGCCCCGGACCGCCGATGGTCGAGTGATGGGGATGACCTCGCTGGTGTCGGCGGTACGGGCGCAGATGTTCGGAATGCTCGCCCGTCGGCTGGCCCAGCTCCCGGGCGGGCTGCTCGTGCCGGTGCGCCGCGACGGCCTCGACCCGGTCGACGAGCTGGCCCGGCTGCGCGACACCGCGCCGGTCAGCCGGATGTCGGTGCCGTTCGGGCTGCGCGCGTGGCTGGTCACCGGCTACGACCCGGTCCGGGAGGTGCTCGGCAGCCTCGACGGGTACAGCAACGACTTCGGCAAGTTCGCCGGACGGGTCGGGATCAACGTGAACCGCGACCCGGGCGGGCTGGGGTTCGCCGATCCGCCGGTGCACACCCGGCTGCGCAAGGCGTTGACCCCGGAGTTCACGATGCGGCGGCTGGCCCGGCTGCGGCCGCGCATCGAGGCGATCGTGCACGAACGGCTGGACGCGATGACCGACGACCTCTGGCGCGACTTCGCGCTGCCGGTGCCGGCGCTGACGATCTGCGAGCTGCTCGGGGTCCCCTACGAGGACCGCGACTACTTCCAGGAGCTCAGCACGACCCGGTTCGACCTGCTCGACGGCGCCGGTGCCCCGCTCGACGCGATGGGCGACTCCCTCACGTACCTGATGGATCTGATCGAGAGACAACGGCGGGAGCCGGGGGACGGGCTGCTCGGGTCGCTGATCCGCACGCATGGCGACGCCATCGACGACCGGGAGCTGGCCGGTCTGGCCGACGGGGTGCTCACCGGCGGTCTGGAGACCTCGGCCAGCATGATCGCGCTCGGTGCGTACGCCCTGATGACCGATCCCGGGCTGCGCGCCCGGATGGCCGCCGACACCGACGCCACGATCGAGGAGCTGCTGCGCTATCTGACGGTCGTGCAGGTCGCCTTTCCCCGGGTGGCGACGCGGGCCGGTGTGGTGGCGGGGGTCGAGATCCGCGAAGGCGACGTCGTCGTGTGCTCGCTCAGCGGCGCGAACCGCGACCCCGGCGCGGCCGGACCGGAACCCGACAAGATCATCACCGAGCGGCCGCTCGGTCGCGGCCATCTCGCGTTCGGCTACGGCGTGCACCGCTGCATCGGTGCCGAGCTGGCCCGGATGGAACTGCGGGTCGCGTACCCGGCCCTGTTCGAACGTTTCCCGACCCTGACGCCGGCCGTCCCCGCCGACGAACTGCGCTTCCGCCGCGCCTCGATCGTCTTCGGGCTCGACGCGCTCCCCGTCCGCCTATGACAGCGCTCCCCGTCCGCCCATGACAGAAGGCCGCCCCGACGGGAGCGGCCTTCGCCATCACTTGAGCTTGAGCTGAACGTTGAACTTCGGGCTCGCGGCGAGCTTGCGGAACGCCGCCAGGCTCGACGCCGAGCTGTCGATGCTGATGTCGCGGTCGCCGAACTTGTCGGCCTTGGTGTCGAAGTAGACGATCGCCTTGACCTGCCGGCGCTTCGTCAGCTCGGGCAGCACGCTGGTGAACTGCCTCGTCTTGTCGACGACCTTGCCGATCCGGTGGTACGCGCCCCACTCGGCCACCATCAGCGGCTTCGACGCGTGCTTGGTGGTCGCCCAGTCGTAGAAGCCCTGGCCACCCTTGGCGCGGCGGTCGAGCAGGTCGGCGAAGACCCCGGCGTGGTAGTAGTTGGCCTCGGCGCTGACGTACGAGTCCAGGCCGATCCAGTCGACGAGGTCGTCACCGGGGTAGAGGTCGTTCCACCACGACCGCGCCATCCACTTCTCGTTGCCCATGTAGGCGACGACGTTGACCATGTTGGTCAGGCCCTTCGACTTCAGCCGTTTGATCACGTGACGGTACGAGGCGGCGAAGTCCTTGGCGGTCATGCCCGACCCGGCGGCCGGGCGCACGTCGTCCTCGGGCTCGTGGTTGAGCACCAGGAAGAACTTCTCCGGCAGCCTCGACCTGATCCGGGCCGCGAACGCGTCGATCCGCGTGTCCAGCTTGCCCGCGGCCACGTTCGCCCAGCTCGAGCCGTACTCGACGCGCCAGTTCAGCAGCAGCACCCGCGGCTTGGCCGGCTCGCGGACCATCGCGATCTCGGCGTCGGTCGGGAACTTCTCGTCACCCTTGTGGTAGGTGTGGAAGATGGTGGCGGTGCGCCCGCTGACCTTCTCCCAGTTCTTGTGCTCCACGTCGCGCGGCAGGGTGGTGAACCCGCCGGCGGCGGCCCCCCACAGCACTCCGCAGCTCGGGACCAGCTTCGCGTCGGTCACGCACTTCGCCGCCGCGGGAGCCGCCGCGGGAGCCGGGGCGTTCGTCGTGGCGGCCTGAACCGTGGCCGGGCCGGAACCGAACGCGGCGCCGACCCCGGCGACGAGAACGGCCAGCGAGTACCCGGACTTGCGAAGCATCTGATCTCCTCCTGTTGTCCGGCCGTTGTCCGCCGGGCATGGGAAGAGATTCCAGGGCGTGGGGAGCGCGTCCAGTGCCTGTCCTGGTGCGGACCGGTTGCGCGTGCAGGGCCTCGCCGGACGATCGGTCACCGCGGGTGCGGGATGAGGTTTCCCGGCGTACGTCGCGTCCTTGATCCGACAGCTTCCGGTCTTCGGGAGTGCTGTGATGGGGCTGCGTCCGCCGCCGCGGGGCGTCGCACGGCGCTGTCACGCGGTCCGATCGGAAGGGGCGTCGATGGCCGGTACCGGACAGACCGCCGAGATACGCATCAACCGGTGCACGATCTGGATCGCCGACCAGCTCTATCAGATCTCCACCATCGCCTCGGTCGACGTCATCGCCTACAAGCTCGACCAGGGCGAAGGCACCTACGGGGGCGTCAACGGGCTGCGGCGTCGGCTGCTGGCGACCGGTCTCGCCTGGCTGATCGCTCTCTACCTGATCCTGGGCGTGGCGGACGGCGGCCCGACCGGGGCCGTATCGGCGACGATCGTGTGCGCCGCGATCGCCGGGCGGTACCTCTACTTCCTCGTGCGGATCGCCACCAACAAGTCCCGGCACGCCCTCCTGCTCTACTGCGGGAACCGGGTCACCGTCATCTCGAGCACCGACCGGAACGTGCTGATCGAGATGCAGTGGCTCATCGGCGACGCGATCGAGAACCCGCCGCAGCACGAGATCCGCCGGACCCTGGCGGTGCAGAACCTGACCATCGGTGATCACGTCGCCGGCGACAAGATCGAGCAGCACGGGTCCGGGAGCCAGGGCAAGGTCTTCAACGGATAGCGAGGTCCAGGTGAACTACCACTTCGGCGACAACGTCGGCCAGGACAAGATCACGCAGTACGGCCCCGGCTCGATCGGGAAGGTGGAGACCGGCTCGCGGGAGGAACTGAGCGCGGTCGCCGAAGCGCTCCGCCAGCTGCGACAACAAGCTAAACCCGACGCCGCGTCGGCCGACGAGGTCATCTCGTACGGGGCGCTCGCGGAAGCCGAGAAGGCCGCCGCCGCGGGAGACGGCCGGGCCACGGAGAAGGCGCTGAAGAAGGCCGGCACGTGGGCGTTGAACCAGGCGACCGTGATCGGCGTCCCGGTGGCGGTGGAGGTGCTGAAGCGCTCTCTGGGACTGGGCTGAGGCACCGTTCCCGGAGGCCGATCGTGGCGACGATCATGGCGGGAAGGCTCAACTGGCGGAACTCACGACCGACTGGGTCAGGCAACCCCGGCCGTGCTCCCCGATTGAAGCGAAGGGCCTCCCTGTGCGCCTCCCCCGAAGTGTGGCAGCCGGCATGGCAGCCGCCGTGCTCTGCGGCAGCCTGACCGGCTGCGGCAGTCTCGAGCAGCTCACCAGCAGCAGCAAGCCGCTGGTCGGCGCCGAGAAGTCCACCACCCCCAGCGCCTCACCGTCCGCGTCCGCGTCCGCGGTCGCGGTACCGGTCCGGGCCAGCGGCCAGCTCGACACCGGCTCGGTCACCCACCGCGTCAAGCAGGGCGACTTCTCCGTCCAGCTGACCTATTGGACCTCGGACAACGCCAAGCTCTACACCGCCGAGACGGCCAAGACCATCAACGTGGCGACCCACATCGAGGACGCCGACAGCGCCCACCGCGTCATCGTCACCACCTTCGAGGTGACCCAGGACGACGGTACGAAGCGGGACGTGCTCAAGACCGACAGCGGCAAGTTCGACGTCACCCCGCCGTTCCCCTACAACACGGTGGTGACCCCGGCGGCCGCGACGGCGGGAGCGACTGAGCTCACCTTGACCGTACGGCTGGAACTTCTGGTGGAGACGGCCGCGAAGTCGAACCAGTTCTACCGCTCCACCGCCCTCGACACTCTGACTCTGCCGCTGCTCACGAATGGTGCCACCCGATGACCGAGCCCAGTTCCGGTTTCCGCCGGGCCACCGACCGTCAGATCCTGCTGGCCCGCAGCTCCAAGGCGGGACCGCTGGCGCTGCCGCCGGCCACCCCGCAGCTCGCCGATCTGGAGGCCGTCGAGACGGTCGTCGGGGAGATCGCCGCCGCCAACGCGCCCGCGATGCCCCGCAACGCCACGATCAGCTGCATCATCCCCTGCTACAACGAGCAGGACACGATCGCCGACGTCCTGAAAAGCCTGCTGGCCCAGACCCGGCTGCCGGACGTCATCCACGTCATCATCAACAACACCGACGACGACACCCCCGAGATCGCTCGCGGGTTCGAGGGCCGGCACGCCCGCATGGTCAAGGGGGAGGAGTTCGTCACCCACGTGCATGTGCACGACATGGGCGTGAACCCCGACAAGAAGGTCGGCGCGCTCAACTACGGCTACTTCCTGTCCCGCGGCTTCGACTACATCCTCGGGGTGGACGGCGACACGACCCTGGCCCGCGACACCGTGGAACGTCTCGAACTGGAGATGACCGACGACCCGCGCATCGGCGGGCTGAGCGCCATCTACACCATCGACAAGGCCCGCCATCGAGGCCTGATGGCCCGTTTCCTGGTGGCCGGCCAGCGGGCCCAGTTCGCCGCGTTCAACATGGACAACCTGCTCCGCGGCCGCAACATGGCCGTGCTCGGCGGCCAGTGCAGCCTCTTCAGCCTGCGCGCGCTGGAATCGGTGATGATCCGGCACCACCAGCAGGCACCCTGGGTGCGCGACAGTGAGGTCGAGGACAGCAAGCTGTCCCTGCAGATCAAGGACGCCGGCTTCAGTACGAAGATCAGCTCCACCGCCCGGGCGTTCGTGGGCCCGATGACGAACCTGCGCTCCCTGCACGGCCAGCAGGTCAAGTGGAACTTCGGCGCCATCGACCTGTTCTGGCCCGGCCAGCGCGGCGACAACAAGGGCCAGCCGCTGCACCCGAACCTCCGTCTGCGCTGGTACGAGAACTTCTCGATGCTGTTCAACATCAGTTCCCGGCTGGGTTTCCTGCTGCTGCTGGTCGCGGCCCTCTCCATCCACGCCTTCGTCTTCAATCCCATCTGGCTGATCCCGCCGGCCGTCGCGGCGATCCTGAACCTGCGCCTGGCCCTGGCGATGAAGGACAAGAGCGCCTCCGACCTCCTGTACGCGGGCCTGGCCCTACCGGCGGAGATGTACATGTGGGTCCGGATGGGACACTTCGTCTCGGCCTGGACGCAGTTCCTCGCCCAGAGCGACAAGGACAACTGGGCCGCCCAGGCCAACGCCGAAAAGGGCAAGGGCTCGGCGTACGTCATGCCCCTGGTCGTGCTGATCGCCATCCTGGGCGGTGGCATCTACGCCTGGAGCCAGCAGAGCGTGAACGTCCAGTCCGCGATCCTCTCGCTCGGCTGGCCGATCCTCTACATCGCCACCATCGCCCAGACGGTCTTCATGCTCCGCAAGTTGGTCCGCCGCCACCGCGGCTTCGCCGTCTGATCCACCCTCCCCGCCGGCCCGGCCGATCGATCCCCGATCAGCCGGGCCGGCCCCGGTCCGTCGACCGAACGGTTGTGCCGCGCGGATATCGTGGAGATCTTTCCGGCGGAGAGTGAGGTCACCATCAAGCGGACCGATCTCGTCGTCCCCGCGAATCTGATCGCGGGCCTGCGCATTCCTGAGCTGGCCGTCACCGACGGGTCGGCCGAGCCGGAGTGGGCCGACGTGCCGATGAGCAGCTGGCGATTCCGGCGGCGGCCCTCGCAACGTCTTCCGCTGGACCGGGCCAGCGCCAAGCGGGTCCGCCGCTACCTGCGGCTCGCGCCCTGGTCGGCGCTGGTCGGCATCATCCCGCTGGCGTCCCTGACGGTGGTGGTGCTTTCCGCGCGGGTGAACATGGTGCTGGTCGTCCTGGGATCGGTCATCAGCGTCGGGTGGAACTTCACCCAGCCGCACAGGTTGCCGGACCAGACGCCGTCCCGCGGCTACAACGGCGACCTGCGCATCCCGCAGGTCCCGGAAGAGGTCGCCCAGGAGTGGGTGGCGGCGAACCCCGGAGTCTTCGTCACCGACGAGCCCGCACCGCGGGCGCACCCACCGCGCTTCTACGGCATCTGGGCCGCCGTCCAGCTCGTGGCGGCGTTCGCCCTGGCCACCGTCCTGTCCGAGGACGGCCGTGAGAATTCGTTCCTGCTCTGGCTCCCGGTCCCGGTGCTGTTCATCAGCGGCATCATGGCGGCCTACAAGATCCAGCCACCCGCGAAGCCGGCCTAGACCAGCACGCAACCCACCCGGCGGCCGTCAAGGCGAGCTCCACCGGCCACCTCGCTACCTCCGGCTGCGGGCCGTTCCCCGACAAGTTGGCTGCGGGCCGTTTCCCGACAAGTGGCTGCGGGCCGTTCCTCGACAAGTAGGCCCTAGAGGCCGAAGACGTGGCCCAGCCCGGTGACCTCGATCGCCTTGCGCACGGGGGGTGACGGCTGGGCCAGGGTCAGCGTCACGCCCTGCGCCGCGGCGCTGTTGCGGGCGCTGACCAGCGCGCCGAGTCCGTAGGAGTCGATGAAGTCGAGACCGGCGACATCGACGCGCAGGTAACGGCAGGCGGGGTCGGTGGAGATCGCGGCGAGCCGGTCCCGCACGGCGTCGGCACGGTCGAGGTCGAGCTCCCCGCGCAACTCGGCGACGATCAGACCGTCCGCGTCGGCCGGTTCGTACGCAATCGTGGCATCCAGGGGCATTGGCCAGATGCTACCCGGCGCTCGCGACTCCGGCAGCGGACAGGGCGATGGCCTGATGCACGGAGCGCACCGCGCTCGCCCCCTCACCCACCGCCGCCGCCACCCGCTTCATCGACGACAGGCGTACGTCGCCCGCCGCGAACACTCCCGGCACGCTGGTCTCGTACGGCAGCGGATTCCGTCCCACCCCGGTCCACCGGTCGCCCACCTGGACATCCGTCGGCACGAACCCCCGCTCGTCCAGTGCCACGTCGACGAGCCAGCCGGTGGCCGGGGTGGCCCCGATGAAACAGAAGAGTCCGAAGCACCCGCACGGATCGTCGGCCCCCGGCGACGTCAGCGTGATCTCCTCGAGCCGCCGGTCGCCGGCCAGCGCCGCCACCTGCGTCGAGGTCCGCACGGTGATCCGCGGGTCGGCCAGGATGCGCTCCACCAGGTAGCTCGACATGTCCTTGCCGAGGTCGGGGCCGCGGACGACCAGGGTGACCGGCCCGGCGTGCTCGGCCAGATAGATCGCCGCCTGGCCGGCCGAGTTCGCCCCGCCGACCACCGTGACCGGCAGCCCGGCCACGGCCCGCGCCTCCAGCTCGGTCGCGGCGTAGTAGATGCCCGACCCGACGAATTCCTGCCAGCGGTTCAACGGCAGGTTCCGGTAGGCGGCGCCGGTCGCGATCAGCACCGTACGGGTGGGGATCTCGGTACCGTCGACCAAGGTGATCACATGGCCCTCGGGTGAGCGCCGCATCGCCTCCACCCCGCACGGGCTCGCGAGGTGCGCGCCGAACTTCAGCGCCTGCACGACGGCCCGGGCCGTCAGCGCCTCCCCGCTGAGCCCGAACGGGAAGCCCAGGTAGTTCTCGATCCGCGAACTCGCCGCCGCTTGCCCGCCGGTCGCGACCGAGTCGAGCAGCACCGTCGTCAGCCCTTCGGACGCGCCGTAGACGGCCGCAGCCAGCCCGGCCGGTCCCGCTCCGACGATCGTGAGATCGGCCACCCCTTCCGGCGTACGCCGATAGGTGAGCCCGAGACGGTGGCTGAGCGTGCGCGGCTCGACCCGCACGATCGTCTCGCGCGGCAGCACGGCTGCCGGCAGATCGTCCGCGGTGATCCCGGCCTCCGCGACCGCCGTCCGCCCCTGCGGGGTGTCCTGCTGCAGCCACCGGTGCGGCATGTCCTGCCGGATCAGGAATGTCTTCAACGCCAGCCCGGCGCCCGAGGCCTCGTCCGCGATGATCTCGAGGTTGCGCCCGGAGTGTCGCACGAGCAGCCGCCGGCGGGCCAGGAACGCGCGCAGCAGCAGGTCGCTCAGCTCGGCGTCCTGCGCCATCAACCGCCGGAACCCGGCCGGCGGCACCCGGTGGACGGTGCCTGACCTCGTCGCCCGTGCGGTGAGGATGCGGGTCTGCCCGGTCAGCAGGTTGAGC
>Ga0247781_1000101_pt1 | contig 24377 bp, 20 predicted proteins | sample UWRJL184509B5_FD_179922 | JGI IMG/M metagenome (GOLD analysis project Ga0247781, IMG submission 179922) | Plant litter microbial communities from Arlington Agricultural Research Station in Wisconsin, United States - UWRJ-L184-509B-5 | ecosystem: Environmental > Terrestrial > Plant litter >...
GTACGACGTGGTCAAATCCGAACCGATGACCGCGACGTCGCCGTTGTCGAGTTCCCAGATGTCCGGGCAGCTCGAATTCCCGGACGTCTGACCGAGCTCGTGAGACGACTTTCCGAAGCGTCGAACAAATGAGGCCCTCGCGCGGCTGGTAAGACGCAGATTCGCAGACCGCGCGTCCACGCAGGTCGCGCTCGCCGAGACCGAGACCGAGACCGTCCAGGAATCGGGGAACACTCACCTGCTCCTCGATGTCGGCGACCGTAAGGCCGTCGACACCGGCAGTGCGCGCTCCTCGGTTTCCCGCGACCCGGTCGAACGCCACGATCAGCGTCGCCGGGTCGTACACGAAGTTGACCAGGTCATCGAACCGGCGGCCGGGATCAGCCACCGCCCAACGGTGAAGCTTGGCCTGCATCTCCGATACCCTCGACCACGGCCCGACAAGCCCTGGCCCAGGAGCACCGCCGTTCGGCGACGCATCTTCCGGCATTGCAGCATCCTTGTCTTCTCGAAACCGCTGCCGCCCTTCCCCATGCGCACGGGCTTTCCCCGGCTCGGAGTACTACGGCGGCTCCGCCCCGTCACGGACCGATCAGCGGTCGACGCGCTCAGCCCTGCCCGTCCGCTGGACGCGAAAGACAGGGCGAGATCCACGACGGTTCCCGTGTTCACTGAGGTTCGCTCGTCGAAGGAGGAGCCCGACTATGCCCCTGCGGCATCGCTACGGGTACGCCGCGGCCCTTCCCCGCAGCCTCCCTGGCAGCTCATGCCCACCACCGCGGGAGTTCCCCGCCCACAACCCGGACGGGTGCGCGCCGCTTCCAGCCCAGATCCACCAGATTTCGAGCTGGCGTCGCATAAAGGGGGTGTCACACGCCGGTTCCTCGCGTACTCCTCTCCGTCTCGCTAGCCGAACCCGAGCCATCTGGCAGTACTGACCCGTCCCGGCATTGTCAGGGCTGCTCCCACCCTCCCCGGCGTCACCCGGACCAGGCTGCCCCCAGCTCCGCCTCCCTGCTGCGACAGGGCCAGCGGTGAAGGTCTCTCACCTCCACTCAACCCTCAGCGCCTCACGGCGCACCCACGACCTGCGACACGGCGCGGCCACCATCGCCCTGCCCGCCCACGCTGACCTGAAGACGGTGCAGGACATGCTTGGCACGCCAGCTACGCCTACACCGCCGACACGACGCCGACTCGGGCGGCGAAGTCGAGCACGCCGGACAGCCCATAGCTGGCCGGTGCGGACAACAGGTCGCGGGTGAGCTGTTGCGACCAGGGCCGGTAGCGAACTTCCTCGGGTACGTCGCGTTCCGCGGCGAGCAGAGTGTCGAAGGCTGCTGCGGGCCGGCCGCGGCCCTGCAGCGCCAGCGCGGTGTCCTCCCAGTAGCGGGCGCGGCGCTCGGGGTCGACGATCGACCGCTGGTCGACCTTGCCGGCGTAGTCGACGGCGGCGCCGTAGTCGCCGAGCTTGCGGGCGACGCCGATGCGGTAGACGGCGAGTTCGGTGGTATTGAACCGGGTGGAGTGCCCGGCCGCGTGGGCCGGCTGCTCGGCCTCGGCGAGCAACGTCCAGGCGGTGTCGCGGTCGTCGCGGATCGCCGCGGTGTAGGCGGCGACGGCCAGCAGTTGCCCGTACATGGCGTGGAAGGCCGGCCCGGTGTCTGGGCTGGAGGTACGCAGTTGCTCGGCGGCCTCCAGGGCGTGTTGCTGGGCGCTGCCGGGGTGGTTGGTGCGGCGCAGGATGGTGGCGGCGAGCCGCTGGCTTTCGGCCATGATCAGCGGATCGTTACCGGCGGCGGCTGCTTGCATGGCACGGTCGGCGGTGGCGCAGGCGAGACCATTGTCGTACAGCTTGATGAGCAGCTGAGTCGCGACCCCGTACGCCTCGGCGAGCCGCTGCGCGGCGGCGGCCTGCTCGCCGACGCCCGCGGCTGAGCGGCTGGCGGCGGCTTGGGCGAGCAGCCTCGGTAGACGCCGGGCGAGCCGGGTGTATCGGGTGGCCCGGTAGTCGGCGCGGGCGGCTGCGATCTGAGCGGCCAGTTGCTGGCCCGGTAAAGGCTCGGCGGTGAGTCGGCCGAACAACACGTCCTCGACGGTGTGACCGGTGGGCGCGGCCGGAGCCGGGCTCGCCGGCAACGCTGCGGCAGCGCCAACAGCGGCTGCGCCTGCAAGGAAGTTGCGTCGGTGCACGGTGCTGCCCTCTCCGTCCACGGTTGCGGCCAGAGTAGACCCGCCAGCCTGCCCAGGTGCGGTTGCCAGGCCGAACATCTCCATAGGTACGTCGTACAGGTCAGCCAGCGTGCGCAGTTCGGCGACGTCGCGGACCGCCCGCCGACCGCTTTCCAGCCGGGACAAGGTCGACGTCGAGTAGCCACCTGCCGCGCCGAGCTGTTCGAGCGTCAGACCGGCCGCGAGCCGGGAGAACCGCAGGATCGTGGCGTAGTCGCGGGCCTGGACTGCCTGCTGGACCGCCGGATTGGCGTTCCACTGCGGGGGTGCGGTCACGGGTGACTCCGTTCATCGAACGGGGAGTTTCAGAGTGACCGGCCGATTGCAGATCACGCAAGACGGTTGCACGGAACGTGACATGCCTTCTGCGCGGTGCTGGCCGCCGGTGCACTGGACCCATAGCCCGCCCCAGCACACCCGCCGGCGGGCGTCCAACCGAGGGAGCCTCGATGACGCACCTGACGACACCCGACGAGCCGATCACCGTGGCGCAGCTTGTCCAGGCCGGACTGCTGCAGATCGGGACCGGCTGCCGCCTGCACCCGACCACGGTGTTCCTTCCCGCCGACCTGCAGGGCGTCCGGCGCCCGATCGTGCTCGGCGAGCAGGTCACCGTCGGCGCGTACACCGTGCTGCACGGCGGTCTGAGCATCGGCGCCCACGCCTACATCGGGCACCACACCATCCTCGGCGAGCCCGAGTACGGCTACGCCGTGCGCGAGTTCTACCCCGGTGCGGGCGCGGACACGGTTCTCGGCTCCGGGGTGATCATCCGCGCCGGTGCGATCGTCTACGCCGGCACCACGATCGGCGACGACACGACGATCGGGCACCACACCCTGCTGCGTACCGGCGTCAGCGTCGGCGCGGGCAGCCAGCTCGCCGCCAACCTCACCGTCGAACGCGGGACTCGTATCGGCTCCTGGGTGCGTTGCTCGCCCGGCTCGCACTTGACTGCCGACACCGTCGTCGGTGACCACGCGTTCCTCGGCGCCGGCGTGCGCACGATCAACGACAAGCAGCTGATCTGGCGCGACCGCGAGCACCAGATGCCGCTGACCCCGCCGACCTTCCGCGAGGGCTGCAAGGTCGGCAGCGGCGCTGTCGTGTTGGCGGGTGTCACCGTCAGCTCGGGCGCGCTGGTCGGCGCCGGCTCGGTCGTCACCCGCGTCGTCGCCGACGACGCGATCGTCTACGGCGTGCCCGCCGTCGTGCACGGGCAGGTGCCCCGATGAACGCCCTGGCATGGCTGGAGCCCACTGCACAGCAGCGTGCCTGAACTCGGCATCGCGGGGTGGGCCGCCCTCGAGCGTTTCGACGCCGCCCTCGACGAGCTGTGCCCGGCCGGGCCTGCCCGAAGCGACACCACGGCCTGGTCGACGTGGCTGCTAGGACTGCGCCGCGAACTGGCCGCTCGCGGACACCGTGCCCCGACCGGACCAGCCGGACCGTTGTGGCAGAGCCTGGCTCAGTTCCTCGCCGGCGCCCGCGACCTCGACCTGCGCGACTGCACCGGAGACGGGCACGGCGCGATGGTGCTCACCCACGCCCCGGCCGACACCGCCCGCACATGGCGGCAGCGGCTGCACTCCGGTGATCTGATCGGTATCGCCGCGACCGAACGGCACGGCGGCTCCCGCATCCGCGAGATCACCACCCATGCCCGCCGCGACAGGGGCGGGCGGTGGCGGCTGACCGGCGAGAAGTGCTGGATATCGCGGCTGACCGAGGCCGCCGCGTTCGTGACCTTCGTCCGCGACCCAGACGGACGCATCAGCGCCGTGCTGGTCAACCCGGACGACCCGCGGGTCGAACGGGACGTGATCGAGCCATTCGGGCTCGGCGGCTGGGGCTGGGGCGTACTACGCCTGCACGACCTGCCCATCGACCCCGCGGTCGCGCTGCTCGGTACGCCCGGCTCCGGGCTGGACATCTTCCACCAGCACTTCACGCGCTTCCGGCCCCTGGTCACAGCGACCGCCCTGGGCACCGCCGCCGGCGTGCACCACCTGGTCACCGACGCGCTCGCGGCCCGCCGCGGCGTCGGCATCCTGCCGCGGATCCGCGACAACGCGCTCATCACGCTCGGCCGCACCCACGCCGAGATCACCGCGGCGCTGCTTGCCGCACTGACCACGACCCGGCTCGCCGCCGCCGGCCACCCGGGTGCCGGGCTGTACGCCCGGCTCGGCAAGGCCGCCGGCGTCGACGTCGCCGTCCAGGCCGTCACCGAGCTGGCTCCGCTGATCGGCGCGGCCGGATACCAGCGCAGCCACCCCGTGGCCAAGGCCCGCGCCGACCTCACCGGCCTGCTCTACGCCGACGGGATCCACGACAGCCTCTACCGCTCCGGCGGCATGAGCCTGCTCGCCGCCCCCGCCACCAGCCGACCGGCGCCGCTGGCAGCGGCTGCCTGACCCAGTGCTACAACAGGCTCCGCAGCCGAATCGGGCGCGGAGCCTGTCACTTGATGCCCATGCTGTCAGGCCATGAAGAACCCGTTCTCCAAATACACGACCGTGCCCTCGGCCCGTGCCTTAACCGCCGCGGTGATCCGCCGGGCCAGCAACTCCGACAGCCGCTCGGCGGCCTCCTGCTCGGTGCACCACGCCCAGCTACGCAACTCATCGGCCGGCAACCGAATCTGCTCGGTCTGCGCCGACGTCAGCTCCCCGCCGTCGAACACCAGCATCAGACCCTCGGTACGGTCCGGCCGCGGCGGCACCCAGTCGACGACCAGCAACCGACCCGGCTGCACCGGCAGGCCGAGCTCTTCCTTGAGCTCACGCACCACCGCCGTGTACGGCGACTCATCGGCCTCGACCGACCCACCCGGAATCTCGAAGTACGACTTGTAGGTCGGCTCGACCAGCAACACCCTGCCCCGGCCATCGGTCAGCAACGCGGCAGCACCCATCCGCTTACGCGGCAATGTGGCAGTGAAGTCGTCAGTCACCGCGCCAGGCTAGCCGCCGCGACAGAAGCCCCGATCACCTCGTTCGGGTGAGCCCCTGTCTGTCAGGGTGAGTTGAGGCCAACCGCAGCCGTAGCACCACAAGTCCACACATCGAGCTAGGCGCACTCCAGCGCCGCATCCCGATCCCCAGCCCCATGAACCACTGCACTCAGCCACTGACCAAGATCCTGGTTTGCGGATGAGGGGAGGCCATGGAGACTTGACCTGGGCTGTTCATCCGTCAGATCGTCACGCTTGTGAAGCTGGACCCAAATTCAACCTGAATCGGGCATGCGATCGGAGCAACTCCGCCGTCGCAGCCACCGCCCCGTGCGCCAACTCCCGGAACACCGTCCAGTACGTGTCTGCGGTCGTTACCGCGCTGGAGTGGCCGAGGTCGTGCTGAATCACCTTGAGCTCGACGCCGGCGGCGCCCGCCAGGCTGGCCGCGCCATGCCGTAGATCGTGCAACCGGACCGGCGGCAGCCCCAACTCGCGGACCAAGGCGCGGAAGCGGTGGCTGAGCCAGTCCGGCCGTAATGGCCGCCCGTCGGGATGGGTGAACAGGTAGCCGTGCGGATTGGCGCCGGTCCCGGCGAACCGGCGCTGCTGCGTCCGCTTCTGCCGGTGCAGCAGCTGGTTGGTGAACTCGTCCAACGCCAGCGTGCGTACCCCGGCCGCGGACTTGGGCGGCCCGAGGTGCACCTTGCCGTCAATGACCAGCAGCTGCCGCTTCACGCTGAGCTCGCGGTACCGCTCGTCCAGGTCCACGCCACGCACTGCGACGGCCTCGCCGCGGCGCAGCCCGCGCAGGGCGATCAGCCACCACAACGGGAACAGCGGGTCGTCCTGTACGGCCTCGAGGAACTCCGCGACGTGCTCGACCTCCCACACCGCCACCGGTGGCCTGGCGCCGGTGGTCCACCACAGCTTCTCCCGCTCCCGGGTCCAGGCGACCGCCTGAGGTCGGCCACCACGCGGTAGCCGCAGCCGCCACGCCACGTTGGTGGAGACCAAACCCTGCCGGCGGGCTTCGCTGAGCGCGCTGCGCAGGACCTCGACCAGGCCCTGCTCGGCCGCGGCGCGGGTCGTGAAGCCGCCCTGACGAAGCCGCTTCTGCCGACCGTCCGGGCCGGGCACGTGCGCGTCGTAGTACCAACGGCCATGCCCCGGCTGGCCCCGCTGGGGACACTGGGCGCCCAACTGTTGGCCGGTTTCCGGCGACCGGCACGCACACCGGGAAACACCGTTCCGTTGCTGGTAGCGGCCATCATGACCACCCGCCGACAGCGGAGTCCGCCAGGACGGTGCCATCGCTCGCCACGCTCAGATAGAACTCGACATCAGTTTGGTAGATCAAAACTTCTCACTCCTAGCTGAATGGCCAGAGTTGAGAACTTTTAACCCTTAGTCCGATATTCGAGTCTCCGACGGCTCACCACATCTGGGGGTGTGGGGCGCGACCGTGCCCCACACGTGCCTCACATCGTCCACGAGGGACCTCGACGTTCGGCTATCTTCCCTGCTCAGATGTGGTGGGCCGCCGGGGATTCGAACCCCGAACCTAAGGATTAAAAGTCCTCAGCTCTGCCATTGAGCTAGCGGCCCGCAGTTGTACAGAATACCGGTGATCAGTACTGCGTCGCGCCACGGTATCTCATGTCGTGGGTTGTCCCAGGTCAGAGTCGTCCATTGGACGATCGGCCGAGGGATGAGGTGGCATGTGACGACGGCGGTCTGAGGTGCTGCGGTGCTGGCCAGGCCCAGGCTTGTGGGTGCCGACGCAACCGGCGAGCGACCCCGGCCGCACGGCATGAGACGGAGGCGACGGCCGAGGTGAGTGACTTTCACCCGGCGTCGCCCGCCATGCTGAGAAGGTCCGCGTTGCCGGTTATCGCGTTCTCGCTCGGCTCAGGTGGCCGCGCTTATTCCTGTTCGGTTAATGGAGGACAACGCGGAACTCAATGCTGCTGCCGCATCGGTTGCTCCGTTGATCAGTCGTAGCAGGCTCGGCTCTGGGAGCTCCCCGATGCCGAGACCCGACTCCGCGGCGAGGCGGCTGAGGTTAGTGCGTTGGTTGTCCGTGATGCCGTCGATGGGTTCGCGGAAGCCGATTATGTCCCGTGCGGCGTAACCGTCTGCGGCGTCGATCGCATCCTCGGCGGTGCGGTTCAGCAGCTCCGGCGCCACGTCAGGGCTGATGGTGTGGGCGAGGGTGGCGATGGTGAGCCCGAGTCTGGCGTGGTACGAGGCGTAGCCCACCGGCGGCTTACGCGCGGAGTACCTCGCGACGGCGGCCGTGAGGTGCGGCGCTGTCAGGGCGTCGGTCAGTTCGGTACACATGATCTGGAGGCATGCGGCGACCTCCTGTTCCCAGGGCTGTGTGAGGCTGCTCTTGGCAATCATCGCTCGGCCTTCGGCAAGGTCCCCGGCTGTGCAGTGCGCGATGATCGCGGCTTGGCGTCCCTCCATCAGGTGGAGCCCGATGCCTTTGTGGCGTCGCGCATGATCTGCGGCGTCCGTCCAACGGCCGGCCAGGCCGAGGGCGCGCACGCCCTCGCCGATGAGTTGGAGCCAGGTCCACTCGCGAAGCTCTCGGCGCTCGCCGGCGCCACCGTCAAGGGTGGCGGTGGGCAGCGTCTGCGCGCCAACCACGAGGTCGCTACCTCGGATGACGGCCTGGAACATCGCGTCCAGCAGGTGCAGGGCGGTGTCACCGTTGGCGGCGCGCAGGTCGAGGCGGGCCAGGTTGAGGACCGGTTCGAGCAGGTACCGGCCTTCGAGGACGGTCAGTGGTCGCGGCAGGCGGCGGTAGGCGTCGATGTGCTGCCAGCACAGGTGCCGGGCGAGGTCGGCCATACCGCTGTCGCTGGCGATCAGAGCGGCCTTGTTCAGCGCGTGCGCCGCGTCGGCCATGCCGTCTTCGGCCTTACTCTTGGCGGTCTTGACGGCGTCTTCGATTTCCTTGATCCGCAGGGTCAGCGCGGGGCATGCGGGGCGGGGACGGCCAAGCAGAGGAAAGCGGCGGACGACGGCGGCGAGGGGCGCGGGTGGCGGCACAGTCAGCTCCGGGGCAGGAGGGCGGCCTTCGCGGCGTGGGCGAGGATGCCTTGGGCATGGGCGGACAGGCCAAGCCTGTTCCAGTGGAAGATCACGATCTGGGCCAGAATGGTGCGCAGGCCGCGTTCGAGGCTGCCGGTCGTGGCGGCATCCCCGAGGTGCCGCCCGGTTTCGATGAATGCCGCCAGCCATGGCGCGGCGAACGCGACCGGCCCGGTGGGGGCGAACAGCGGCATGTCGGGCCGGACCTCGACGGCGAGCAGTGGTCGCATCTGCGTCGCGAGCGTGAGGACGCGCTCGGCGTCGGCCTCGGCGGGGTTCGGACGCATCTGGGCTACCCGGTCGAAGACGTCCCCTGCCTCGAACCAGTCCAACCCGGCATGCTGCTGCAACGCGCGAATGAGGATGAGCGACATTTCCCGGCGACCCAGCTCCGGTGTCTGCTGGACGGCGTAGGTGAGGACGCCCCGGCTGTCGGCGCAGAACAGATCATGGACGACAGTCATCGCGGCCTCCCCGCCGAAGGCGGCGGTCTCTGGCTCGTAGATGCTCGGCCGCCAGCCGCCGATCGTGCCGGCCGCAACGAGGTCATCGAGCACGGCGGCGACCGCGTGATGATGGGCAGTTCTTACGCGCAGCCGCCAGTCCGGATGTTTGCGCAGGAACCACCAGGCGGCGTGTCCGTCATCAAGCTGGTTCAGGCGCGGTGCGACACCTTCGGCGAATATCGCTTCTACGCTCGCCCAGTCTGCTGGTCTGATCCGAGCCTGGAACCAGGCGCGCTCGTCACGGCGCTGCAGGGCGGCCCGTCCAGCGGCGCGGTAGGTCTCCACTGCCTCGGTGAGGTCTAGGCCATCGACCGCGGATCGGTCGGGCGCCGTGCCGGCCATGACCGCCTCCACACGCGCGGCAAGCTGGCCGGAGGAGAGGTTCAGGCGATCAGCAAGCATGCGTCCCACCTCGAATGTGACGGTTGTCCGGTGCGGATGGTTTGCGTGGTGAGGGCGACGCCGGTGCTCCCGGTCAGGAATCCTTTGTCGTCGCCGGGTTCGGCATTGGTGATCAGCGCGGCGAGGGCGGGGAGCTGCTCCGCGATGACGGGGTTATGGGTGTCGGCGGCGGCGCGGTAGGCGGTCTGGTACAGCCCGGCGAGTCCGTGGCAGATTCCGGTGTCGGTGAGCCGGTCGCGTTGCGGGCCGGTGAGGCACGCAGCGAGGGTGAGTTCAGCTGCGGACTTGCGGCTGCGGTCGCCGGTGGCGATGGCGGCGAGTTGCTGGGCGCGGGCGATGCCAGCAGCGCCATAGCACCACGACGGCCGACCCGGGCCGTCATGGGCAGGTCGGCGGGTCCGGAACTGTTCACGGGTGATCCATTGGGGCCACCACGCGCCGAACGCAGAATTTTGCCGCCATTGGTCGAACCAGGCGCAGAGCCAGCCGATCGCCTCGGTCTGCCCCTCGACCCGGTGGCCGTGGCGGGCGGCGTGGGCGAGGAACGCCAGCAGCCCGGCCGCGCCGTGCGCCATCCCCAGGTTGGCGTGCCCGCCCGGGGTCGGGAGAAGCGGGTCGGGGTCGTGGTCGACCCACCAGCCCGGTACCTGCACCCCGTCGTGGTAGCGGGGCTCGACCAGACGGACGACGTAGCGCAACACATCGCCCAGCTCGTCGCCGCCGGGCGCGCAACGCATGAGCAGGACGCCGACGCCGACCAACCCGGTGAAGAGATCATATTCGGCGAAGGTGGCCGCCCGGCCGTGGCGGAGCCGTTCGTCGGCTGTGGTGAGGCGTTGCCTGGTGAGTCGCCGGATATGCCGGTCAAGGGCTTGCCGCGCGGCCTGGAAGCGCTCGCGACCATCGACGGTGGTGCTGTGGAGCAGAAAGGCGATGGCAGGCGCACCGTAATACAGGCCGGTATGCGCGCCCGCGTCCACCGGACCGGCCGTTGCCTGCTTGATCAGGCGTTGGGCGGTGGCCCAGGTGGCGGCACCGTGAAGTGCCCGCTCGATCGCCAGCAGGGCGCAACCGGCGGTCCCGGAGGCCAGTGATTGCGCGGCAGCCTCGTCGTAGGTGAGGGTGACCGCGCCGGCGGCGGTCATCGTGCACCAGCCATGGCGAGGCACCGCATCGCCGCCGCTCGAGCCAGGTGCCCGGTCTTGCGCTCAAACTCCGGGTCCACCCCGACGGCGCGCACATGATGGTCGTGCAGCAGGGTGCGCAGCACGTCCATCGGGTCGCGGTGCGGCAGCAGGCTGGCGTGGTACGCGCGCAGGGCAGTGTTCCGGACGCGCCATGCGTGGGCGACGGTGTCTCCGCCGGGCAACTCCCGTATGCGGGCGTAGTCGCCTGTCGGGTCAGCGAGAGCGCGGGCCAGGTCGCTGAGTGCACGGTCCGCCGGGTCGGTGTGCTGGTGGAGGCAGGCCAGCAGCTCTGAGTAGCCGGACACGGGGTCGGTGGCCAGCCCGGCGGCGAGCTGGACCATGGAAGCGGCGGCGAGCGCCTGCCCGGAGATGTTGCTAGTCGCGGCGAGGCGGACCTGGTTGATAGCCGCGGTGCTGTCGGCGGCAAAGACGCCTTCCGCCGCCTCAAGCGCCGGTCCGTCGCCGTAGCGGCCGGGCTGCTCGTGATATGGCGCGAACGCCAGCTCTGCGGGCAATCCCCGCGCATGCAGGTCGGCGGCAAACGCAGCCAGTCGCTCGGCGACCGCGCCGTACGCGGTTGGCGCGTCGAGCCTCAACAAGAGGGATAAGTGCTGGTCGGCGTCCACGCGGATCATGTCGCGGTGACGGCTCACCCACCACCGCCTCACACCGAGCCCGATCAGGCTCGCCCCGAGATCGGGTAGGTGGCACCCGATGAGGTCGTCGAAGCGGGCGGGGTTCCCGATCAACCGGGCGTACACGACGCCCGACCCGCCTGGGCGACACGTCTCACCCGGTGGGGCCGTTGCCGGTAGCCGCCGTGCCGCTGAGCTGGTCAGGGCCATCGGAATGAGGATCTCGGCGGATCGGCCGAGCCATCCGTGTCCGTCGGCGGGACCGTCTTCGCGCAGTTCAAGCCGGTCGGCACGGGCCAGCCGGGTCCGTAGCAAGGCACGGTCGACGGGTTGGTCAAGGTCGACGGGCAACCGAAGCTCGTTATGGCACGCGATCACCCGGGCCGGTACGCGCCACCGCTGCCGCCACCGGCTGAGATCCTCTTCCCATCGCCCGTCGCCGTCGTGGGGTGCCGTGGCGTCGGCCCGGTCGGCGGCAGTGGTGAGTGCGTCGGCTGTCAGCAACCAACGGGCCGGGGCCAGAACGGTGCGCCGGTAGCGGATGCGGGGCGTGTAAGGCAGGGGGCGGGCGGCAGCGCCCAGATCCAGCGGGCCGAACACAGCGCTACGGGCGTCGGTGACCTCGGCGATGAACCTCGCCAGTGTTGGGGTCTGCACGGTGGTGTCCAACGCGTGCGGGATGTGCGCGACGACCCGTTGGCCGGTGGAGCGGCGGACCAGGTAGAGCTGGTCCGCGTCGGCGGTGACGGCAAGGTCATCGACGCTGATCACGTCGCCGTCCGGGTGTTCCGACAGCGACACCACCTCGGACATCAGCCGGCCGACCCGCACGACGTTCTCGTTGTGCACACGCCGGGGAGGAAACGACAGTTGCACCGCGACAACGTCAGCGTCCTCGGTGGGCGGCACATACGTGTGGGTGAGGTGCTCACGGTCGGCTGGGTCGAGCAGGTACGCGAAGCGCCCCGCCATGCTCGTGTGGGCGCGGGGTGCGCCCGCGATGTGCAGCTCGAACTGGCCGCGGTCGACAGCGGCGGGTGAGGCCGCGTGGACGGTGACGCCCAGCTCGATCCGGGACGGCCAGACGGCGGCTGTGGGATCGCCCACCGTCAGGGCCTCGATGTCGGTGTCCGACAAAACGATTTCGGCGGCGCCGTCCAGCATGGCCTGTTGGATGAGGGCGAGCAGGCGCGCGTCGCGTTCGGTGAGGACTCGCCACGCCGGCCGTGCTCGTGGCGCGCCGAGGTAGCCGGACGGGTAGCCGAGCCCGGAGTCCGCTACGAGATCGCGGACCGGGACCAGGGCGCCCGGACCGTACCGGGCTCGGAAACGGGCGTGATAGTCGAGCCATGAGGCGGATCCGAATGGCTGGGTGGACAGCCGCACCAGCACGCCGGCGGCGCGGACGGCCTCATCCAGCACTGCTTGCGGAATGCTGACCTCAGCATCGAGCCGGACATCCACAGCGAGCGGTGGTTTCTCTATCGGAACGAGCAAGCTCATTCGGGCCGCTACGTCGCTGCGGATCGCCGCCTGCTTTTGCGGGTCAGCGACTTCGTTGTGGTGGATGAGCTTGGTGTGGATTTCGCTGAGCTGGTCGGCGAGCGCCGCGACGTCGGGCAGCCGCCCGAGGTCGGCGCCGCCCAGCACGGTTAGCAGATGGGTCAGCCCGTGCACGGCCGTCATCGGAGGGCGCAGGTTCGTGATCAGGACGTGGCCGTCGATCAGGGCGTGCAGCATCTCCTCGATCGTGATCCGTTTGCCGTGAGGAAACTGAGCCAATATCTGCTCGACTAGCCGGTCGAAGCGTTCCGGGCGGCTCGCGACCGCGAGGATCGTCCGGACGGCGCGGGTATGGCGAGTGGACGTCTCCTGGACCGGTCCCGGGGTGCGCTCTCCCGGCTTGGCGCGGCCGGCGACGATGAAGCGGCCGTCGCGCACGAAGCCCCCGCTGTCCGCGACGACCGTCAGCATTCTGCGCAGACCGTGATGGGCCTCCAGGCGGTCCACCACTTGGGCGAGCCAATCCGCGTCGACGCGGGCGACGGCCCGGTGCTCGTCGCCGAACTTCGCTGCGGTGGGACCGACCGTCGCGGTGCTCACCCCGGCGAACAGGCCGAACGGGGTAGCTCGCCGCTGCCAGCGCATCAGATAGGACGCGGTTGACAAGACTGCACCATGGACCGTCTTCATCGTGGGTGGAGGGTCACAGCTGAGAAGCTGCGTCACTCGGGTGGCGAGATCGGGGCTGGCCATCGAGATGGCGTCGTGGGTCTCGGGCGACCAGATCGTGAACAGCCAGGCCAGCCCACGCTGAGGGCTGGACAGATCCGGCGGCGGGAAGTTGCCGGGGTCGGTGCTCGCCCGGACCAGCACTGGGCCGGCCGGTCGATACCGGCGGTCGAGGATCGCCATGCCGCACCTCCGTGCGTAAGGGGTTGAGGGGGTGCCGGAGCCCGCACCGTCGTGCGGGCTCCGGCAGCAGGAGGATTGGTTGCCGGGCTAGCGGGGGTCGTACGAGGACGTGCTACACGCACTGGTGTTGCACGTATCACCGCAGCCGTCGCTGGTGCTGCACATCATGATCACCAGCGGCGTTGTGGCCTCGACGACCCGCATATCCAGCTCAAAGTCGTCATCGGTGACAGCCTCGACGGGGGCGTCGAGGACCGCAGTCGGCGGAGCCATCGACATCACTCTCCTTAGGTTGTGAAGGGGTGTGGACACCTGGCCCGCGCGGCGTTGTGCGCGCTACTCAGCCGTGTTCGGGCCAGGAGATCGTGACGGCGCCGTGCGTCTTGTTCATGACGGCGGCGGCGGGAATCTGGGAGTGGTCGCTGCCGGTGGGCCAGTAGGCGAACGAGGGCTCGGCGTGGCGGCCGTCGCGGTCCCATGCCTGGATCTGCTCCACCATCGCCGTAGCGGCCAGCTCGCCGTCGCGGCCGTAGGCGCGGGAGCCGAACTCGACGCCGGCCCCGCCGAGGGCGGGACGCACCGCCAGGTACGCGAAGGCCGATCCGCGTACGCCGCCGAACGGGAACCAGGAGCCGCGCTCGGCGGCCAGATCGGTGCCGTCATCGACGGCGAGGAGGCAGAAGCCCGGCAGGAACCAGGCGAGCCAAAGGTGAAGGTCTGCGAACGACGTCTGGTGTTTGATCGTCGCCCCGGACCAGACGTCGGTCCGTTCCGTCGCGAGCACACCGTCGAGGTTGTCCAGTTCAGCCGGGACATCGGAGTCGAACCGCAGCTTGACGTTGTTGCCGTGGGGGTCGGGCAGCAGGAACACCCGCTCCGTGTGCTGCCCGGCGCCCTGCATCGGCACGAACCCGGCGACCTCGGTCGAGGTACTGACCAGGTGGTCACCGTCGCGGCGGAAGCCGATGGTGCGGGTGATGCCGTTCATGATCATTGGCAGCACGAGCACACCAGCGTCTGCTAGACCATTCAGCCAGGAGGGCGCGATGTCCCACGCCCCGACCGTGACGATGATGGCGTCGAACGGTCCTTCGTCGGGCACGCCGTGCGATGCGTCGACGGCGGTGACGGTGACCCTGCCGCCGTAACCGGTGTCGTCCAGCAGCCGAGCGGCGCGGTCGGTGACCTCGGGGTCGATGTCCACGCTGACCACGTGGCCCTTCTCACCGACGATCTCAGCGATGTAGGCCGCGTTGAGCCCACCGGAGCCGACCTCCAGCACCGTCATGCCCGGCTGTAGCTCGGCCTGCTCCAGCATCCGTGCCTGGATGTACGCGGCCGACACCGAAGAGATAGCCACCCCATGTTCGTTACGCTTGGTTACCACCGAGCTGTCCACGCCGTACGCGATGTCGAGGTCAACGCCGTCCGGAAGGAAGCGCTCGCGGGCCACTGCCCGAAACGCCGCCTCAACGGCGGGACTGTTGATTTTCCGGTCGGCGCGGAGCGTCTCCACGAGCGAAGCACGCAGCTCAGCCGCGCGAACAGCATTCGGCGTGCCGTCTGGCTCAGTGGTATGTCCTCCTCGCAGGTCGGCGGCGTGCTGCGACTCGACAGTTGGGTCAGTCACGGGTGTTCCCCTTCATTGATGGCATGTTGTGAACAACGGGCTGGATAGCGACTACGGCACCCGTCGGGCACGGTGAACCGGGCCGTTGGCACAACGAGGCCCAGCAGACTCGTCCCTGGCTACCAGGCAGTTAAGGCGGGTCGCGACAGACGGATCAGTCCGGGCGGGCATGGTGTCGTCCCTTCGAGATCTTGACGAGATCGGGCGGAAGGCTCATGCCTGCCGACTCGCCTAATGCGGGGTTGAGCCGGCCGGCGAGGGGCGCGCACGTGGTTCATGTCTTGATGGCGAGTGCGCCGTAGACGGCGGTGTCGGTGTCGCTGGGCCGAGGTCCCGTCTCCGCCTCGGCACGCCAGCGGTTGATCGGCACGATGCCGGGCTCGGCGAGGACGAGACCTGTGAAGAACTGGTCGAACTGCTTGCGGCTTCGACAGCGCACGGGTATGCCCGCCTTCTGGTTTATGGAGTCGAAGTCGGCGCGTACGTCTTCCGCGAGCAGGTCGCCGGTGAGGTGGGTCATCACCAGGTGGCTGCCGGCGGGCAGCGCGCCGAGGAGCTGCCTCACCACGTCGTAGGCGCTGTCGTCGTCGGTGATGAAGTGCATGACGGCGATGAGCAGAAGCCCGACAGGGCGGGTGAGGTCCAGGGTCTCCCGCAGAGCCGGGTCGCCCAGGATCGTGTCAGGTTCCCGCAGGTCAGCATCGATATAGGCGGGCGCTGCGGCTCCTAGCTGTGCGGTCAACAGTGCTCGAGCGTGGGCTAGGACCATGGGAGACTTGTCGACGTAAATGACTTTGGCGAGCGGGTTGACGGCGTGCGCGGTCTCGTGCAAGCCCAGGGAGATCGCGGCGGTGAGCAGGATGCCGTTGACCGGGACTGATCGGCTCACCGACACCTTCGCCAGGAACGCGGGGAGCTGCCGGTCACGGGCCATCGCGTACAACAGGCGGCTGGTGGCCACCTGGGCGACCATGTTGTTGGCCAACCCCCACGCCAGCGCGGTCGCCAGGGCGGTCACGGTGGCCAGCCACGGACCGGCGGCCACCCGCGCGGCGTCGTAGAACGCGGTCCCCGTCGGGTCGCCGTCGGCGATCAGCGTGGCTGGGGATTCCACCAGCAGCGCCGCCAGGTACGACTGGACGACGAACAACACTCCGATGATCGCGAGCGCGGCGATCATGCCCCGGCTGACCTGCCTCGGGCCGCCCTTGACGTCCTCGGCCAGTGTCGACATCGCGTCGAAGCCCAGGAACGACAGCATGCACACCGACATCGCCGTCAACAACGTTCCGATCTGGAACTGGGTGCTGGAAAACACCGGCTCCCACGAGAAGCCCCGCCCGGCTCCCGACGCCAACGCCAAGATCGCCGCGACGACGAAGGTTGCCAGGACTCCCAGGGCGCCGACCAGGGCGACCGTGTTCACGCGGCGGGTGGTCTTGATCCCGGCAAGGTTAATCACGGCGTTGACCACGACGAACGCCACGATCCACACCCACACCGGTACGGAAGGAAGCACCGCCGTCATCGACACCGCCGCGACCAGTGACAGCAGACCGGGCACGAGGATGTAGTCCAGCAGGATCGTCCACCCGGCCAGGAACCCGACCCACGGTGCGATGGCGCGCCCGGCGTAGGAGTACACCGATCCGGCCACCGGATAGGCGCGCGCGTTCACCCCGTACGACGAGGCAGTGACCATCATGGCGACCATCCCGAGGACATAGGCCAGCGCGACCATCCCGTTGGACGCTTGGAAGACGCTGCCGAAGATGCCGAACGGGGCGATCGGGACCATGAAGATCAGCCCGTACGTCACCAGGTCACGGAAGCTCAGTGAGCGTTGCAACTCCTGGCGATAGCCGAACCGTTCCACACCGGCGGAGGGGTCGAGGGTGTGCGCAGTCACCAGACTGGCCTTTCTCATCAAGGGGTGAATGAGGAAACAAGGGGATGAAGGGCTGGGCGTGCCGTGCTGCTCAGCAGGGACGCCACAGGCACGCCCAGCCCGCCGGTGTCCGACCGTCGGAGGGTCGCCGCAGGTGGTCTACGGCACGGCCGGACACGATTGGAGCCCCACCCGCCACACCACAACGGCAGCGCGACGGGCGGGTAGCTAACAGGGGTCAGCCGGTCCGGGGGGCCGCCACATCGCCTGCACCGGCGGACCACCCGGCAACAGGTGAGGCGGCCCTATCCCGGAATAGCCGTATCGCTCGAACCAGGTCAGAGGGCGGTCGGCCGGCGCGACGAGGTAGGCCGGGGTGTTGGTGACGTGCAGGAAGGCGTGATGACCGATCAGCAGGTAGCTCCCGATGCCCGTCCCCTGCCGGTCGGGACGGACCCCCAGGCAGACAAGCTGCTGGCACGCCACGTCACGCGGACGGCGGACCTCCAACAGCCGATCCAGATCCCGCCGACGCCGGTGCACTTCAGTCAATGCCCGATCAGTGGCCCCACCGGCAAGCCTCGCCGCAACAGACTGACCCGCGCCGCTATGCACCGACCACATCGCAGCGCCGACGACCTCGTTGCCGTCCTCAGCCACCCTGGCGACACCGGCGCCGATCGTGCGTCGCACCAGACCACCGACGTAAGCCAGTACCGTCAACTGGCGACGTTGGGCAGCGGGATCAAGCCAACGGGCCACCGGACTCTCAGCGAAGGCCGCGGACAGGATCTTGGTGACCGGCGAAAAATCCCGCGGAGTCGCGTCACGGATCACCAGGGCGGTTGCGGATGATGGCGCCATGAGCGTCCTTTCCCGGGCTCAGCAGGTCAGACCCGCAGGTCAGACGGGGACTACGCAGAAGCCGACCGAGGCATACACCGCACCGAACACTGCGGGTAACAGATCAGGTGCGCTCGGTCTTGCAACGCAGTTTGCCGAGCAGTCCAATGCCATGAGAAGCGCACACATCAGACAGTTGCCTGCCGTTGGGCTGCCATTAGCCGGACACCGCGCGGCCGTTTCCCCCGGTAGGGGGCTCAGGGCTGGCTAGTGAGCTCCAGTTCCGCTTACCTTCATGGCAAGAGATCCGTCCAGAAGGGCCGGAGATGCTGGCACAGAGGCTCACACTGCTCGCGGTTCTCATCGGCCGTGACGAGCACACCCACGACGAGATCGTGGCGCTGTTCGAGCGACACGCCCGTAACAGCGGCGAGGACGCCACTCTCAGCGTGCGGACGTTACGGCGGTGGATCGCCGGTGATGTACGGACCCTGCCCCGCCCCCCGCAACGGCGGGTCGCCCGCATGATGTGGGGCTTCCCGATGTCCGAACTCCTAGGGCCGCCTCCGGCCCAAGGCGTCCACACTCCCGTGCTGGACGCATCGATCGAGGATCCGGTCCTCGGTGCCACGGCGCCGCCGGCCCAGGTAGATCAAGCATCACCATCAACGGACGAGCTCGATGGCTTGACAAGCTTCCTAGAAAGGCAGATAGCGATGGCAACTCGGCGTGCGGCCAAGTTTGCGACGTTCGCCGAGATCGACAATGTCGGCCCGGAGAAGATTGCCCAGCTCCGGGACGACGTGGTTCATCTCGCCAACGCCTACACCCACGATCCTCTCGCCGCGATCATGGGTGATTTGATCGATGAGCAGGAAACCGTGTTCAGGCTGCTGGAAGGCAAGCAGAAGCCAGCGCTCGGCCGCGACCTTTACGTACTGGCTGCGGTGGTGTCCGGGCTGATGGCCAAGGCGAGTCAGGACCTCGGCCGCTTCCACGAAGCGATGACCCACGCCCGCACCCTGTACGTGTGCGCGGACAACGCCGAGCATCAGGGACTGCGGGCATGGGCGCGGGGCTTGCAGTCGTTGATCGCGTACTGGGCCGGACGCCCGCAGGAAGCAGTCCGATACGCGGCCAACGGCGCGGAACTCGCCGTTAACGTCACCGGCTCGGTCGCCGCCTGGCTCCCAGCGCTGGAGGCCCGCGCCTGGGCACTGATGAATATGGGCGACGAAGCCAGAGACGCAATCGGACGAGCCACCGACCGGCGATCCACTTATCAGCCCGACGACCTCGATGCCATCGGTGGCTTGCTGGCGTTCCCGGCAGCCAAACAGAGCTATTACGCCGCGGGCACGTATGTGTGCCTCGACGACGAGGACCAAACGCGGGCCCAGACAGAAGCACTGGCCGCGCTCGACCTCTATGAGCACGGCAGCCCCGCGGACCGGGCATTCAGCGACGAAGCCGGCGCCCGCGCCGAGTTGGCCCTTGCTCGTGTGAACATGGGTCAGGTCGAGGGCGCACGCGACGCACTCACCGCCTTGCTAGCACTGGAGCCCGAGCGGCGAATCGGCGGAATCGTCACCAGCGCCGGCCGCGTTCACCAGGCCCTCCGGGAACGCCGCTACGCCGGATCGGCCGAGGCGCGCTCGCTGCGTGAGGAGATCGAATCGTTCACGCGTGTACCCGCAGCCGCTCTCCCCGCCTGACCACACACCCCCGGCGCAGGCTACCGTCATCGCTGTGTTTCCTGTTGAGATCACCGGCACTCGCGTCACACTCCGCGAGTTCCGCGCCGACGATCTGGACGCGTCGATGGCGGTAGTAGGTGACCCCGACGTCACCCGATCGCTCAGCTTCGACGTACGCAGCCGGGATGATCAAAGCGAACGCCTAGCAGCGGACATCACTCGAGCCCAGACCGAGCCGCGCCCGGACTACTACCTCGCCATCGCGAACCGCGATGACCTCCTGATCGGGTTCGTCCGCATCGGCTTCGGCCGAGACCGAAGCGGAGAACTCGGGTACGCCGTCCGCCGCGACGACTGGGGAAGAGGCTACGCGAGCGAGGCCGCCGCCCTCATGATCCAATTCGGCTTCGACACTCTGCGACTGCATCGCATCCAGGCAGCGTGTGGCCCGGACAACTACGCCTCGCAGCGGCTACTCGCCCGGCTTCGTTTCTTGCCCGAAGGCCGCATTCGAGACCACGTCTTCACCAACAATGCGTGGCGCGATTCGCTCCTATATTCGGTACTCGAACACGAGTGGCGCAGTGAGAGCTCCACAAAAGCGGGGGAAACTCAGCGGGCATGACCGCTGCCGGGCTCGTCCTGGGCCTTTTTCCGTCACCGGCCGGACGTACGATGCGCGGACCGGAGCGGGGGCCGATGCGCCGAGCCCGACGGTGACCGGCCCATCGGTCGCAGCCACGCCCGAGGCGGCCGAGCCAGCGTCGGCGGACCCGCGGGTGCGCATCGCCTGGGAACTGATGATGTGGGCGTTCGGCCGATCCGGCGATGACCGATCGTCGCTCATGAGTGCACCGTTACGGCGGTGGGCCGCGCAGCTGTCGCGCCGCCTGAGCGCCTACTCTGGTGCGTCAACGGAGGCTGCGCCGGCAAAGGAGCGGGTGACCAGGGTGAAAGCTCTGGGCGTGAACGGGTCAACCAGCACGTTGTGGCTCTGCCTGGTCGACGGCGAGCAGGCGCTGGAGACCAACCCCACCAGCCTGGAACTCCGCGCCGGCCACGAGGCCGGATACGCCTTCGGGGCGTTCCGCGACGAATGCACGCATGCCCTGAAGGCGTTGTCGCCTGACCGGGTGGTAATCCTGGATATGGAGCAGACCCGCCAGGTGCCAAAGGTCGCTGACATGCGCGCCCGGTTCACCGCCGAAGCGCTGCTCGCGACATGCGCTATCGACGCCGGGCTGCCGTGCCTGCGGATGCCTCGGCCTACCCTGCGCGCCAGACTGAGCCTGCGGCGGATATCGTCGCCTCGCAGGTATCCGCCTATCGGCCGTCCGGCCTTGTCATGGCGCCTTCTCCTGCTGGCCAGGCCCACCGATGGGCCGGCTTGCCGCCGCGGCTGGATCCATCGTGGAACGCGATACGGCGCGCATCGACGTGCCCGATATCTGTGCGTGTGCGAGGAGTGCAGACCAGTACCGCACGTCCGATTGGGCCGGAAACCTGACCGTGACCCGGACCTGGCACGGGCAGAACTCCTTCAGCTTCCCGCTGTCGCAGCCGGGTGCGTCGGGTATCACCCTTCCGTCATGGGCGACCGGGAGGCTAGACAAGCAGCATGGTCTCGGTGATCCTCGGCCTGCTCGCGGCATTTCTCTTCGCCGCGTCGGCCACGCTGCAGCAACATGCCGCCCACGTGGCGGCGGCTGCCGCACCGGCCGAGCAGAAACAGACCGGGGTGGCGGTGGCGCTGCCTGTGGTGCGGACCGCACGGCATTTGGTGCGAAACCGCGTCTGGCTGCTCGGCACCGCCGCGAATATAGCCGGCTCGCTCGTTCAGGCCGCCGCGCTCTACTTCGGCTCGGTCGCGATCGTGCAGGTGCTCCTGGTCAGCCAGCTGATCTTCACGCTGTGGCTGTCGGCGTACTGGGATCATCGCCGCCCCAGCGCTCAGGAGCTGGCCTCCGCCGCCGCGATCTGCGCCGGAATCGCGATCTTTCTCTCGGTGCCGGGCACCGCACCCGAGGCGGGAGCCGCAAACCGCGAGCGGTTGCTGGCCGCCACCGTGTGCGCGGCCGCGCTGGTCGGTCTGCTCGTGCTCATCTCGGCCGGCCGCCACCGGACGGTCCGCGCGGTCCCGATCGCGATCGGCGCGGGCGTCTTCTTCGCGATCAGCGCCGCCCTCCTGAAGATCACCACGGATGAGCTGTTCCACCAGGGCGTCGCGGCCACCGCACTGGACTGGCCCGGCTACGTCCTCATCCTCGCGAACGTGAGCGGGTTCGTCCTGGAGCAGGATGCGTTCGCCACCGGCACGCTTCCCCCCGCCGTAACCGCCATGACCATCACCAACCCGGTGGTGAGCTACATCGTGGGGGTGCTCGCCTTCCACGCCCACTTCCCCAGCAGCCTTGGCGGCCTGGCCGCACTGGCGGGCGCAGCCGCCTTGGTGACCTTGGGCGTGACCGGTCTGGCCCACTCCCCCGCAGTCGTCAGCCACGAACCGCACCCCGATCCCACGAAGTAGCGACCCGGCAAGCGAGTGGCGCAGCCAGGCCGGGAGCGCGGAGCTGACCGCTGCCAACCTTCGTGCGGGTGAGGCCCCGTCCACGTGCCGTACGCCGGATGCCCTTGGCGCAGCATAGGCGCCACGCCCGCTGGGTATCGTCCTCGGCGTGAGACTCCGGTCGATGGCTCTGGTGCTGAGTGTCTGCCTGGTCGGCGCGTGCGGCTGGCGGGGCGACGACGGGCGCGACCGGAATCCGGAGAACCAGCCGGGCTACTACGCCGGTGAGCGGCACGAGAACATCCCGCACCGGATCCGCGGCGACGGTGAGGTGTCGTCGTTCCAGGTGGTCGGCGGGGCCGACGTGGTGCGGGTGCGGCTCAGCGACCTCGGCGGCGACCGGTACGAGTTCTCCACCCCCGATGACTCGTCGGTCGCGCCGACCGCGGCGATCGAGGGCATCAACCTGGTGGCCGGACTACGCGACACCGGTCGAGCGGGTCCTGCCGTGCTGACCGTGCTGCTCAGCGACGACGTACGGTGGCAGATCCGGCTCGCCGGCGGCGCCAAGGACGAATCGGTCGACCTGATGAACGGCCCGGGCGGCGACGTCGACTTCAGCGCGGGCACTCGACGTGCGTCGGTTGTCCTGCCGGCCGCCCGGGGGACGCAGCGGGTCCGGCTGGGTGGTGGGGCCGACCTTCTTGCCGTACGGCTGACCGGCCAGGCACCGGTGCGGGTGTTCGCCCGTGGCGGTGCCGGCAACGTGACCATCGACGGCGTGACCCGGAGCGGCATCACGGGCGGATCGTCGTGGGTGCCGGACGGCTGGGACGGCGCACCGGGACGGTTCGACGTCGACGCCACCTCAGGGGTCGCGTCGATCGTCGTAGAACGCGGCTGATTTATCCCATGGTTGAGCGCGCTTATCGCAGGTTGAGCGCGCTTATCGCAGGTTGAGCGCGCGCCAGTCGACGAACTTGAAGTTGGTGCTCACTCGGCCGCCGTCCGGCGTGTTCTCGCCGTCGTGCAGCACGAGCAGGCCCTTGGGGTAACCGGGCAGCGGCACCGAGGTGGCGGCCGCGCCGTCCGAGTGCTGCACGCCGTCGGTGCGAGCGCCGTCGACCACCTGGAAACTGTTCAGCGGGCGATTGGTGCGCCGGTCGTACACGAAGAACTTGCTGTCGCCCTGGCTCGAGACGACGAGGTAACCGTCGCGCTTGCCGGTCGGGTAGATCGTGGCACCCTCGACATCGGCGTGGATGCGGCCGCCGAAGCCCGGGTCGGCGCCGGGCTCGCACTCCTCGGTCTCGGGGTCGTAGGTGCCGGGCGTCCCGTACTCGGCGACGCGTTCGACGACCCGCGGGACGCCGACGAACCGGTCGCGGTCGAGGCGAATCTTCCAGAGGGCGACGTCCTCCTGAGCGGCGTAGAGCACGCCCGCCTCCGCGTCGACGACCATGCCCTCGATCTGTGGCTCCTCGCCCGGTTCGAGGCATGGGGTCCAGGTCGCCCCGTTGGGGAGCGCGAACTGCTTGGGCAGGTCGAGCCTGTCGGTCAGCCGGTAGCTGACCGAGTTCTTCCGCTCCTCGAGCCGGAAGATGCCGAGGGTGGTGCTGTGCCGGCGGCTGACAACGACATAGCGACCGTACGTGGCCAGGCCGTACCCGGTGGCCTGCGTTTCGACCTCGCTGGTGTCACGTGAGAAGAGCAGCGGCGCGTCGGCGGCGGTGACGTCGGTGAGCCGGCCGGACGTGTCGATGCTAAAGACGCGCAGCTTGTCGAGTCCGCGGTCGGTGACAACGGCGTAGTCCTGGCGTCCTCGGCCGAAGCCGGTCACCAGGTCGACGTTGTTGAACCGGCCGCCCTCGGGCGGCAGGATCGACTGCACCTCACGGCCGGCCAGGTCGTAGACCCGGAGTCCGCCGTTCTTGGCCGTCCCGATGACCCGGCTGCGCGACTTGTCGGCCCGGTTGACCCAGATCGCCGGGTCGTCGGCGTCGGCGTCCCCACCGGCCTTGTCGTCGAAGAGCGCGGGGGTTTCGACAGTCGCGGTGATCTCCTGCAGCAGACTGGCGCCTGGCCTGCCGCCGGCATGGGCCGGCGCGGCGACGGCGGTGCTCAAGGCGACCAAGGCAACAATCCCAGCGGTACGACGCATAGGTAGAAAGGCTTCCTGATGGAGCTGGCGAACGGGTAACCGGAGGCTGAATATTCGCTGAGACCGATCGTACCCGTAAGAGATTCGTACCCGTAAATAGCAGTAAGCCCACCCCGGTCTGGGGTGGGCTTACTGTCTACGTTGAGTCCGGCGGCGTCCTACTCTCCCACACCCTCCCGAGTGCAGTACCATCGGCGCTGGAGGGCTTAGCTTCCGG
>Ga0247781_1000102_pt1 | contig 24373 bp, 28 predicted proteins | sample UWRJL184509B5_FD_179922 | JGI IMG/M metagenome (GOLD analysis project Ga0247781, IMG submission 179922) | Plant litter microbial communities from Arlington Agricultural Research Station in Wisconsin, United States - UWRJ-L184-509B-5 | ecosystem: Environmental > Terrestrial > Plant litter >...
GCGGGGGACGTCGTCTACAACAACGTTCATCAGTTGATGTCCGAGACGCCGGACGGCGGGCTCGAAGCGTGGCACCGGGCACTGGAGATCGTCGATGCGCTGAAGCCGGTGCACGTTGTGGCCGGCCACAAGGATGTGACGCGCGATGACGCGCCTTCGACTATCGGTGAGACCCGGCAGTACCTCGATGAGATCGGGCCGCTTCTGACGTCGGGGCTTTCCCGCTCGGAGTTCTTCTGGGCGGTTCTCGGGCGGTATCCGGACCGGATCGGGCCCTCCGCGGTCTGGCTCACCGCTGACCGCGTCCTGAAGTGAGTGCGAACGTAGGGAGAGTGCGATGACCACGTATCTGATCAACCACCTGCGAATCCCGGGCGGCGTGCCGAACGATGCGGCGCTCTCCTATCTGGACCAGGTCGAGGAGACCACCAAGAACTACAGCGGGAAGTGGCTCGCCAACGGCGACGTCACCGTGGTGGAAGGGGCATGGCCGGGGTTCGTCGTGCTCCTGGAGTTCCCGGACCGGGCCACCGCCGAACGCTGGTACAACTCACCGGAATATCAGGCGATTCTGCCGCTGCGCGCCGACAACGCCATTTCCGACCTGATCTTCGTCGACAAGCTTCCGGGGGGATACAGCGTCCGGGGCTTCGCCGATCAGGTGCGGGCGGCCGTCGCAGCCGCCCGATAGGCCGATCAGGTGCGGGCGGCCGTCGCAGCCGCCCGATAGCGTTTCGTCACCGGGGTCGGGGCCGGCTTCCCCAGACCGTGGCCCCGGCAATGTCGATGGCGTGCGATCAGGGCGACGAGGAGCGTGGCGAGCACCGCCCACCTTTCCGCCCAGCAGGTCGTCAGCGCGCCTCACCGGTCCTCGACGGCGCCCAGCAAGAACTGGGTGACGGCGTCGGGGTGGGAGACCATTGAGAGGTGCCCGGAGGCGAGCTCCTCGGAACGGGCGCCCATCCGCTTGGCGACGTACCGCTGAAGCTCTGTCGCGGTTGTCCGGTCCTCGGTAGTGATCAGGTAGTAGGTGGGGTGCGTCTGCCAGGCGGCGACCTTGACGCGCTGCGCGAACAGGCCCTCCGCGATGCGGCCCTGGCAGGCGAAGAGGACGCGGGCCGCACGCTCCGGCACCCCGTTGGCGAAGTCGCGCAGGAACGCCTCCTCGGTGAGCAGGCCGAAGCCTTCCCGATAGACCAGACCGGCGTTGGCCGGCGGGGTCGGGAAGCGCGCCGCAAGGGCCCCGTAGTCCTCGTCGGGCTCGGGTGCCCGCGCCGACAGGAACACCAGCGAGCGGACCATCGGATGGTCGCCGGCCTCGCTGATCACCGCCCCACCGTACGAGTGGCCGACCAGCACGGTCGGCTCCCGCTGCTCGTCGAGCACCCGGCGGACACTCGCCACGTCATCGGCCAGCGAGGTCAGCGGGTTCTGCACCGACGTGACGGTGATCCCGGCGTCCTGCAGACCCGGGATCACCTTCGACCAGGACGATCCGTCGGCGTACGCACCATGCACCAGGACGACACTCATGGTCACCAGTCTGTCGCGTCCGGCGCCACCAGCTCCATCGCATGAATTGGTGAACGGACCTACTCAGCGTAGCGAGTGGGCGGGAACGGGTTCTCCGCGCTGAGTGGGATGGTCTCGCCCTCGGCCTCCTGGCGGGCCGCGACGCTCTCGATGTCCTGCGCCTCGAGGTCGGCGTCCGGGTCGAATTGCATAGCCTCGTCGGAGGCGGCCGGGATGTCGTCCGGGTCGTAGTCGATGACTCCGGCATCGACGCGCTCCGCTTCGGTACGGCGAGCCAGTTCGTCGTCGTCGAGCCGTGCGGGGGCGCCGCCGTGGAACCGGCGGTCGCGCTGTCCGTCGGCCGCCTCGGTGTTCAGGTGGTGCTCGCTAGCCATGTCGCTTCCCCTTCCGTCCGGGCTCGTGCCCGCGCCTGTCCTACCCGGCCGACGTCGCCGGTAACCGGAGCGTGCCCTGGATCGCACCGGCCGGTGGACCGAGGGGAAAGCCGCGGCGACCTGCCTTGCGCAGCCCGAACCCGGGGGCGGCTGAGGCGCTCAGAGGGGCAGCACGACCTGCGTCGGCGTCTGCCCCACGCACGTCACCGCCATCCGGTATTTCGCCGTCGCGCCGGCGAAGAGGATCCGCGCCGTGATCGCCGGCCCGGGTTCGATGGGCTGCGCCGTGAAGCCCTCAGCCGGCTCCCACCCGGTCACCGTCGCCTTCCCCTGGGCGCAGGTGGCGAAGACGGCCCCGCCGCGCGACTCGAGCCGCTTGCCCTGCGGCGGTGGCGCCGGCTGCGACGACGGCGGTGGCGGCTGGCCCGACGCGCTGGACCGGGGCGGGCGGCTGTCGGTCGGAGCGGCCGGCGTCGCCGCGGTGGGCGCGGCCGACAGCACCACGCCATTTCCGGCGATTACTGCGCCGGGGCCGGGCCGGGGGAGGTCGGTGGCGGCCGGCCCGGGCTGGGTGCCGACGGCGCCGACCGAGGGGAAAACGGAGGCCCTGATCGCGGACGTGGCAGCCGAGGCGGGTGCGTCGACCGCCTGCGGTGGCCCCGGCCGTGCCGGATCCTCCGGCGTCAGGAACCAGGTGATCAGCGCGGCGGTCACGACCGCAAGGCCACCGACGACCAGGACATATTTCTTCCGTACGCCGGTGGACCGCGCTTCGGACGGGCGGAGCGGCCGATCGAGGACCGCCGCGCCACGGTTTGGCTTCCCCACGTCGCCGAGCGCCGCCGCCACGGCCGAATTGTCGTTCGGTCGCGCCGCGTATCGCGGTGCCGACACATCGCCGGCCGCGGCCTCGGCGGCGTCACCCAGCGTGGCCGCCACCTCGGTCGCGGTGGGGCGGTCGGCGGGATCCTTGAGCAGGCAGCGGTCGATCAGGCGGGCGACCGTCGCGGGCACGCCCGGCAGCTCCGGCAGCGGCTGCGGATCCACGTACACATGGGCCTCGAGCATTTGGGTCGTGCTCTCGACACTCCACGGCGACTCGTGCGCCAGCAGGCGGTAGAGCAGCACCCCCAGGGCATACACGTCGGAGGCGGGCACCACCTCGTCGCTGGTGAGACGCTCGGGCGCCAGGTAGGCCGGGGTGCCGATCAACCCCTCCTCCGGGGACACGGGACCGGCCGCGGCGGCGATGCCGAAGTCGACCACTTTCACACCCGTTGGAGTGACCATGATGTTCGCCATCTTGATGTCGCGGTGGACCAGGCCGTCCTCGTGGGCGGCGGCGAGCCCGGCCGCGACCTCGCCACAGATCCGGAAGATCGTGCGCGGCGGCAGCGGCCCGGACGACACTCGCTGCTGCAGGGTCGGGCCGTTGACCAGTTCCATCACGACGTACGGACGGGCCGTACCGTCCTCGTCGGCCTCGCCGTAGTCGTAGACCTGGGCGATGTTCGGGTGGGAGAGGGTCGCCGCCGACCTGGCCTCGTCCCGGATGCGGGCGCGCGACAGCGGATCACCGGCGAACCGGCCGGCCAGCACCTTGACCGCGACCGGGCGGCCCAGCACCTCGTCGCGGGCACGCCACACCACGGCCATGCCGCCGGAGCCCAGCTTGCTCAGCAACGTGTAGCGGCCGTCGAGTGCCTGCCGAACTTCCACCGGGGCAGTCTGCCTGTCCCGCCGCGAAATCGCACATCCGAACAAGCCTCGAATAGCGCTCGCTTTCACCTTCTCCGTGATCGACATATCGTTTCCCGCGGCGCCTCGAGGGCCGACGAATATCGATCTAGGAGCGGCCTGGCGAATTCGATTCGGCGGCGGCTCGCGGACGCCGCCCTCGGCCGGCTTCTGCGGCAAGCGCCGGCGACGAACGACTACGTCGGCCCGCACGACTTCCGCGAGGCGGTCTTCGGTACGGGCGCGTTCACGCTCGGCGATTTCCTCGGCTGGAGCGACCTGATCGCCCATCAGGAAGAGGGCGCGCCGCTCCGGCGGGCGGCCGACGGGGTAACGGCACAGTGCAGCGCCTGACACTCACCCTCGACCCGTGCTTCCACCGGCTCGCGGCCGGCCACCGGCTGCGCCTGCAGGTCTCGGCGGCTCGTTCCCCCGTTTCGCCCGGACTCTCGGCACGCCCGGCACCCGGCGGAGGCGCACACACTCCGGCCGCAGGAGCACACCGTGCACTGCGCCGAATCACGGCTCACCCTGCTCGTCGCGGCGCCCCAATGATCATTATTTGCCGGGGTGCTTCATCCACCATTCGGTGAATTGACGCGCCTGACCCAAATTGTCGAGCCGGAGGACCCACAAATTGCTGTAGGTGTCCTTCGGGTATTTCGTGGTCGCCTCGATGATCGCCAGATCGTCGGTGACGATGAGCGGATGCCACTCGAAGGTCGTGCTGCCCGGATCGTCCTTGATCTTCAACCACTGCTGAACGATCGCGTCGCGGCCGAGCCACGGTTTCGCGAACGCCGGGGCCGCAACCCACCTTACGGAGTCTCGGCATAGGCCAGCCTGCCGAACTCGGTCAGCGCGTCGCTCCACAGCAGATCGCTGACCTGGCCGAGCAAGATGAAGATCAGTCTCTCGCGCGGATCGGTGAACCAGTCGGTGCCGAACCCGCCGGACCAGCCATAACGGCCCGGACCGCTCACCTCGTCGGCCTTGACCGTGACGCCGAGCCCATAGCCCCAGCCGGTGCCGCCGAGGAGGAAGCCGCCGCTCTCGATCTGGTCGGGGGTGAGGTGGTTGGTGGTCATCGCGGCGACGGATTTCTCGGTGAGCAGCCGCGTGCCGCCGTGGACGCCACCGTTGAGGAGCAGCCGGGCGAAGGCCAGATAATCGTCGGCGGTGGAGAGTAGCCCGGCGGAGCCGTCGGCGAAGGCCGGCGGCCTGGTCCACACCTCGCGCGGCTCGATCTCGGAACGGCTCAGCACCCCGGTCGTGCCGTCGGTCTGGTAGTGGACCGGTACCTCGGCGACCCGCTCGGCGGGCGCCCAGAAGCCGGTGTCACGCATGCCGAGCGGGGCGAAAAGGCGCTCGTGGAGCAGGTCGCCCAGCGTCGAGCCGGAGGCCCGGGCGAGCAGCACGCCGAGAACCCGCGTGCCGGCGTTATACATCCATTTGTCACCGGGCTGGTGCACCAGCGGCAGGGACCCGAACCGCCGGATCCACTCGTCGGGGCCCAGCGTGGTGCGGGGCTCGGGCGGGCCCGGCCGCAGGCCGAGCTCGTCGGCGGCCCGGACGATCGGATAGGGCGGGTCGACCTCGCCGTCGGCTGCGAGCACGAAGCCGGCGCCGAGCGTGAAGGTCAGCAGGTCCTCCACGGTGACCGGACGGGCCAGGGCGACCGTCTCGTCGAGCGGAGCGTCGGGGCGGACCAGCACGCGCTGGCCGGCCAGCTCGGGCAGGAACGCGGCCACCGGTTCCTCAAGATCGAGCACGTCGTCCTCGGCGAGCATCAGGGTGACCGCCGCCAGCACCGGCTTGGTCATCGACATGATGCGGAACGGGGTGTCCCGGCGCATCGGCGCGTCGCCGCCGAACCCGGTGACACCGACCGCGTCGACCAACACATCGTCGTCGCGGGCCACCAGGGCCACGAGGCCGGGGAAGTCGCCGCGGTCGATCCGCGCGGTCATGGCTTGCCTGAGCTGACTCGACATGGTTCTCACCCTGCCAGGACCCACCGACAATTTCAGTTCTTGTCGGTGGGCGTGGCTAGGGTCTCGTTATGAATCACGACTGGCGGCACCTGCCCGCCCCGGCCCGGCCGATCGCCGCGGCGGCCACTGCGGCGGTGATCGCGGCCCAGGCCCACGACGGTGACGCGCTCGACGCGGCGGTCGCCGATCTCGCCGCGCTCGACCCGGCCCGGTCCGGGCTCATCCTCGGCACCACCACCCGCCTGTTGCTCGAGCGGGCCAACCCCGACGGTCTCGACGGCGACGCCGTGCGCGAGGTGCTCGAGCGGTGCGTGCGCTCCGCCGCCGGGTGGCAGCCCGACACCGATCCCACGTGATGTTGTACCTGTTGGCCGGTGCTCTCGGCGTGCTCGACGAGGACGCGGCGCCCGCCCCCAAGCCCGAGGTGCTGGCCCGCCACGCTGCCCTGCTCCTGGCCGAGCTGCTCCACGGTGGGCCGCCACGGGAGGCGTTCACCGCGGCTCTGACCGAGATCGAGCGCACCCAGCTCCACGACTGAGTCGTTGAGCTTCGAGCCAGCGAGATTCGGGCCGGAGCAGGAGGCAGCCATGACAGGTACGGAGCCGGGATTGGCACTTCGCCCGATGCTGCACGTGGCCGACCTGGCCGGTTCCATCGCGTTCTACCAGCATCTCGGCGGCGAGATCATCCACGGCGGGGCCGACAGCGACTGGGTGCTCATGCAGCTCGGCACAGTCCAGATCGGGCTGCTGGCCCGCCCACCCGACCGCGCCCGCGGCGAGGACACGGTCGAGCTGACTTTCGACGCGCGGATACCGCTCGCCGACCTCGAATCCCAGTTGCACAAGGCGGGCATCCCGATCGACGAGATGGGCACCGACCGCGACTTCGGCGAACAGCTCCACCTGCGCACGCCGGAGGGCCTGCTCCTGAAGATCAGCAGGCGCGTGCCGGCCTGACCGGCGTGGCGGTCGGCTGTGAGCTGCACGGCAGAGCTTCCCCCTCGGGGCGCGGCGTTTGGCACCATTGCCCCTATGGCGTCGGTCGCGATCTTCCACTCCCGTTACGGGCTGCGACCGGCTGTGGTGCGCGCGGCCGAACGGTTGCGGTCGATCGGGCACACCGTCGTCGCCCCCGACCTCTACGGGCAACCCGCGACCGACTCAGCCGACGAGGGCGCCGCGCTGGCCGACAAGGTCGGCTGGAACGAGATCGTCGATCGCGGCCGGGCGGCGCTGCGGGAGATGCCACCGCGTACGGTGCTGGCCGGTTTCTCGATGGGCACGGGCGTGGTCGACGCGTTGCTACCGGAGCGGCCGCACACCGCCGGCCTCCTCCTGCTGGCCGGGGCACCGATCACCGCCTCCCGGATCCGGCCTGGCCTGCGCGCCCAGCTGCACGTGGCCGACCCGGACCCGGAATACGTGCCGCCCACCGCCGTCGCCCACTGGACGGACGGGATGACGACGGCGGACGCGATCTTCGAGGTCTACCGCTACCCGGACGTGGGCCATCTCTGGATGGACGACGGCCTGCCCGACCACGATCGCTTCGCCGCCGAGCTGGTGTGGGAGCGCTGCGACGAGTTCCTTCGGTTCTCCTGAGATAACGCCGGCTGGGGCGCGTGGGAGCGGATACGTCAGGCGGCGCGGGGGGCATACATGATAACGGCCACGCCGGCCAGGCAGAGCAACGCGCCGGTGATGTCATAGCGGTCGGGGCGGAAACCGTCCACCACCATCGCCCAGACCAGCGACCCGGCCACGAAGATCCCGCCGTAAGCGGCCAGGATCCGGCCGAAGTGCGAGTCGGGCTGCAGCGTCGCCACAAAACCGTAGGCACCCAGCGCCAACACACCGGCGCCGGCGACGAGCAAACCCCGATGTTCACGGACGCCCTGCCAGACCAGCCACGCGCCGCCGATCTCGGCGAAGGCGGCCAGGACGAACAGGGCGATCGAGCGCACGATGGTCATGCGCCCGATTCAACCAGTGAAGATCAGGAGGGGCGCAGACCCACGGACGTCCGCGGCGAGGGCGGCTCGGCGCAGCCCAGCAGGCCGACCAGGCCCGACACCCACAGCTGGCGGTAGACCGTCGGGCTGGGATGGTTGACCACCAGCTTGATGCCGCTGGCGGCGGCGGTGTGGAAGCACGCCACCAGGATGCCGATGCCGATGCTGTCGATCAGCATCACCCGTTGGAGATCGAGGCAGATCTTGCCCGGCGTGGAGGTGGTCAGGATGTCGTTGACGGCATCCCGCATCACGTGAGCGTTGTCCAGATCAATCTCGCCACTGGGCGCGATCTCGACGGTGCCATCAGCCAACTGGCGCGTGGTGATCGGCAGATACACGGCTGCCCTCTTCCTGGAGTCGAACCCGGGCCGACGCCAACATTCCGCGTGGAGGGCGCACGCCGGTGGACACGAGCCGAACATCAGCTGTGACCCCGGTGGGCGGCGAACACCTCGTTCGGGCGCCGCTCTCCAACCGCGTTCCTTCAACAATCCGCTGGTCTGCAAGTTACGCCACGTAGGCGCGGAACGCCAGGCTAGTTTCATCTGGCCTTAATGTGCTGGAACGATCAGGGGCCGGTGGGAACATCGAGCGCCGCCTGGGCACGGCGCCATGACCGAGTCCCCTCGGAGACCCTGCGCTCGCCGCGCTGAGTGCGCGGTCACTCCCCCGGGTCGGCGCGGCGGGGCTGTGGCACGTCTTTATGGGTGGATTGTTTGGCGGCCAGGCCGAAAAGGTGCCCGCGCGGCGGAACCCAATCGCGCCACGGCCCCAGCCGTATCGGGACCACCGCCAGGTCGCCGTCGCCGGCGCCGCGCTGGGTGCGCAGGTAGGCCAGGACCCGGGCAGCCGCCTCGCTGCCGTCCTCGGCCAGCCCCAGCAGCAGGCGGCGGGTGTCGTCGGACGCCGGGTCGCTCGGGTCGAGACCCGAAACGTCCGCGGCGGGGCGGCGCAGCAGCGCGGCGAGGCCGGCCAAGGCCTGGAGCGCGTCACACGCGTCCCGTTCGGCATCGGACAGGCCCGTCACGACCGCCCTTCCCGATTCTCGGTCATGCGTTTCCCCCTTATCCGCCCGCTCGGCCGCGAGCCCGGCGCATCGACCGGACCCCACGAACGGACGTCAAGCCGAAAATGTATTCGGCCCACTACTGAGCGTCCATCCGTAACGCGCGAGTCCTGTCCAGTTAGCGCTCAGTTTGACCGATGGACAGCATGATCGTCCCTTTCGGGCCCAGGTCAGCTCGTAACCGCTGAATCGTGACGCCAGGCGGCACGTGACCCGGGACACGCGCCACACCGGGGGTCAGGACCCGCGCCGACGGGGTAGTACGGGGAAGAGCCAAGCGATGAAGGACAAAGCGATGGAGGACAACATGAGCGACGAGATTCGGCAACCGCTGGAGGAGACGCAGGAGGTCGCGGACGCCATCGCGGACGATGTCGCGGTGGACGTGTTCATCACCGGCGGCGGGACTGACCGGGACAACCCCGAGTTCTTGCAGCCCGGCGAGGAACCAATCCTCCGCACCGGCGCCGACCAGCCTTGGGACCCCGAGGACCTGGCCGAGGCCGAGGGGCGCGACCCGACCCCCGCGAACATCGAGCGCGCCCGGGCGGAACTGGAGCGCGACGGCGCCGCCGCCATCGAGCGCACGGTCCCCTGAGGACGTTCTAGGCGACCGTGACGGTGATCGTGTGCCTCCCCGTGGCCCCGCTGGGGAATGGGGTGGCCCGGTCCTCCGCCTGCACGGCTCCGGTCCGGTCCGTCGCGCGCACGGCGAGCGAGTGCGGCCCCGGTCCAGCCCGCCACCGGTACCGCCACTGCACCCAGGTGTCGACCGACGGCGCCGACAGCAGCTCCGCCGATTCCCACGGGCCGTCGTCGACCCGTACCTCGACCGCCTCGATGCCCCGCTGCTGCGCCCACGCGACCCCCGCGACCGTCACGGTTCCCCGTGCCGGCTGCGCGAAGGGTCGAGGGTGATCGATACGTGACCCGGTCTTCACGGGCGCCTGCGCGGCCCATCCGCGCTCGACCCAGTACGCGTCGAACTTGTCGAATGTGGTCAGTTCCAGTGCGGTCAGCCACTTACAGGAGCCCGCGTAGCCGTACACGCCGGGGGTCAGCATGCGCACCGGGAACCCGTGCTCCAGCGGTAGCGGCTCGCCGTTCATGCCGACCGCGAGCATCGCGTCCCGTCCGTCGAGCAGCGTCGCCACCGGGGTGCCGATCGTCATTCCGTCCACCGAGTGCGCCACCAGCTGATCGGCGCCGGCCGACACGCCCACCGATCGCAGCAGCGGCGCCAACGGCACCCCGAGCCACTTCGCCGTCCCCAGGTAGGGCCCGCCGATCTCGTTGGAGACGCAGGTCATGGTCACCGCCCGGGCGACCAGGGGCATGGCCAGCAGCTCCGCGAAAGTGATCTTCCGTTCCTGGCCGACCATCCCGTACACCCGCAACGACCAGCTGTCCACGTCGATCCGAGGCACGGTGAGCGCGGTGTCGACGCGATAGAAGTCCCGGTTCGGGGTGATCAGACTCGGCGATCCGGAAGGTCCGGGGTCAGTCGCCGCGGGCAACTTCACCGCGGCGCGATCCGCGCCGCCGGTACGCCGTACCGCCACGGTCCCGGCCGAAGCGAGTGCCGCACCACCGGCGACCAAGGCCGCGGCCCGCAGAAAACCCCGACGATCCAGCTGTACGCCGCCCGGAGCGCCCCTGCGCCTCAGCAGCCACCACAACATCAGCCCGGCCAGCGCCGCCCCGACCAGGGACGGCACCACGTCGTACGGCCGGGAAGCGGGCCGCGACAACGCCGCCCCAGCCCCCGCCAGCCCCAGGACGACCACGCCGACCCACCAGCGCCGCACCAGACCGGTCCCCGCAGCCAGCACCGCCACTGCGATCAGCACAACCGTGAGCAGCACCGGCTTGTCGTACGTGCCAAGCTCGCGCACCGCGAACTCCTTGACCGCCGTGGGCGTCGCGTCGATCACGGCGCCGCCCACGGCCTCGAGCGGACCCGCCGCCGGCCGGGTAGCGGCCGCCAGCACTTCGGCGACCGCCACCCCGAAAGCCGCGGCCAGCAACCCGGCGAGGGCTCGCATCAGCTCTTCGGCATCAGGACGGAGTCAATGATGTAGACGGTCGCGTTGGCCGTCGGCACGTTGCCGCAAACCACCGAGGCGGCCCCGTTCACCTTGAAACTCTCCCCACTGCCGGCCACGGTGACCTCGCCACCCTGGAGCGTCTTGTGCTTGCCGGCCAGCGCCTCGGGGGCCAGCTTCCCGGCCACCACGTGGTAGGTCAGGATGCTGGTCAGCGTCTTCTTGTCGGCCAGCACCTTGTCGAGAGTGGCCTGGGGGATCTTGCCGAACGCATCGTTGGTCGGCGCGAAGACGGTGATGCCCTCGGCCGAGTTGAGCGAGTCGACCAGACCCGCCTTCTTCACCGCCGTGACCAGAGTGGAGAGCAGCGGGTTGCCCGAGGCGGCAGTGGCGACCGGAACCTGGGCCATCGCCTGGAAACTTCCCGGGTTCGCGGAGTCCGTCGGGACGGCGGCACAGCCGGCCCCGAACGACGCCATCATGTCGGCGGGGGCCGAGCTGGCCGGGGCCGTCGTGGTGGGGGCCGTCGTGGCGGCCGTGCCCGCGGTGTCAGCGTCGTCGCTGCCGCCGCAGGCTGCCAGGGAGAGCGAGAACAGAGTGGCCGCCGCCAGCGCGGTGAGCTTCTTGGATTGCATGATTCGTCCTTTCCGGATCTTTGTTACTTACGATCCTTATTCGGGGCGAACCATGCGGCGGATGGGTGGGATCTCAGGCGACTTTGACGTCGGCCACCATCGGCAGCGTCGGCGTCGCGGAACCGTTCGGCGGCTCGACCGTCAAGCCCACGTCGGTGGCTCCCGGCAGCCCGTCGAGCACCACGACGTCGGCTTCCTGGCCCTGATGCAGCACGCCGGCCGAGACCGGGCCGCCGCCGGGGCGGATCGTCCAGAGTTGATAGACCCGGCCGCTCGGTGCGGCCCCGGCGTCCAGCACCACGACACCAGCGTTGTGCAGACGCGAGGTCGCGACCGTGACCCGGCCGCCGGTCGACACGGCCTGGCGGCGCAGCACGACGTCCGGAGCCGCGAGGATCGCCCGGGCCCGTTCGGCCTGAGCTCGCGCCTGCTCGGCGACGACCCGCTCGCGGCGGACCCGCTGATCTTGAACGGCATAGACGGTCGTGCCCGCCCCGACCGCCGCGACCACCGCGGCGGCCGCGGCCGTGAGCCGCTGCCAGCGGAAACTCTTGCGCTTGGCGGGCGGGGAATCCGAGAGCGAGACCTGGCGGGTACGCCCGATCTCGGCCAGCACGTTTTCCCGAAGCCGTGGCGGCGGGACCGACCAGGTGCTGTCGGCCAGGCGGGCAGTGGTCTCCCGCAGCTCGTCGACCTCGGCCCGGCACGGGTCGCACTCGCGCAGGTGCCGCTCGAACGAGGCCCGCTCGATGTCGTCCACCGCGTCGAGCACGTACGGTCCGGCCAGTGTGTGGATCTCTGTGGTCACGACGAGACCCCCGTTCCCATGCAGTCGCGCAGGCGGATCAGCCCGTCGCGCATTCTCGTCTTCACCGTCGGCAGGGGTGTGCCGAGCAGTTCGGCCACTCGCGGATACGAATGGCCCTGGTAATAGGCCAACGTCACCGCCTGCCGCTGAAGTTCGGTGAGGTCGTCCAGGCAGCGACGCACCTGCTGGCGCTCGAGCCGGCCGGAGACCTCGTCGACCACCGCGTCGTACGGCGTGTCGACCGACGCCACGCCGACCCGGATCGTCCGCTCTGTCGCAGCTTGCTCGGAGCGCACCCGGTCGACCGCCCGCCGATGCGCGATCGTGAAGATCCACGCCGTCGGCGTGCCACGCGACGGGTCGAAACGGGACGCCGAGCGCCAGACCTCGACCAGCGCCTCCTGCGCGACCTCCTCGGCCTGCGCCGGATCCCGCAGCACCCGGCGGATCAGCCCGTAAACCCGTGGCGCGACCAGGTCGTAAAGCTTCCCGAACGCCTTCTCGTCGCCGCGCGCCACCGCCCGCAGCAGATCGCCCGCGTCCACCGGCGCCGGCGTCTCCGGGACCGCTGTCAGATGTTCGGCGCGACGGCCTGTACCGCGCTCCGCCATGGGATCCCGCCTCTCGCCGTTGCCGCCATTCAACGCGGATTCGGCACGCCCGGACCACCGGACGGGTCACACCGCCCGAAATTCCGACGACCTCATCGACGAAGTCCGCGTCTATCGGGGACGACGGACGGAGCAGGAACGATTGACGAGCCGCCCTACGCCTTCGCGGCGAACAAAATCAGAACGCCCGCCGGCGGCCACGGGAACGCGATCGATGACGCCGGAGTCATCGCCGGGGAGGCGGGCCGATCATCTGGCGGGGTTGATAGCCACCGTACGGCCCGAGACGATCGCCTCCCGCGCGGCGACCAGGATCGCGGTCACCTCGGCGCCGAAGCGGACGTCAAGCTCGATCGGCGGGCCCCCGGCGGCCGCGGCGATGATCTGGTCGATCGCGCGGCCGTAAGCCTCAGTAGGCGACCACGGGATCTGCGGCACTGGCAGCACCCCCGCCGCCCCAACGAAGACGGCGTCCTCGCGCTCGGCGGCCAGGGGCGCGTCGAGCGACAGGGTGAGGTCGCTGATCGTGCCGCCGGCGTGGCGCACCAGCAGATGGGTCGTGTCGCGCGGGCCGGCCATCCCGGTCACCTCGGTCGCCGGGCCGAGCACGGCCAGCACCAGGGCGAGCGCGTGCGGGCCGACGTCCCAGAGGCCGCCGCTCTCCTTGCGCCACGGCGACGCGCCGAACGGGTTGTCGTCGGTGAAGATCGAGCCGACGTGGTCGACGCGGGCCTCGGTCCAGCCGCCGGTCGCCGCCGCCTCCGCGAGGAAACCGGACAGCTGCGGCATCAGCCGGCGGGTGAAGAAGACCAGGGAGGCGAGGTTGCGTTCGGTGACGGCGGCCACGATCGCGGCGGCGTCCTCGTTGGTGAACGCGACCGGCTTGTCGAGCAGCAGGTGACGGCCGGCGCGAGCGGCACGCAGGGCGAGCGGCGCCTGCACGTCGGGCGGCAAGGCGATCGCGACGGCGTCGACGCCCGCGATCAGCTCGTCCTGATCGGCGTACGCCCGGGTACCGAAGAGACCCGCGAGCTCGGCCGCCTTGTCGGGATTGCGGCCCCAGACCCCGACGAACTCGGCATCCGGGTGCGCGGCGAGCGCGGGGGCATGCGTCAGGTGCGCCCAGGGTCCCGTGCCGAAAAGTCCGAAGCGCATGTCAGTCGCCTGCCTCTCTGACTGCTTTGGTCGCTTTCGGTTTTCCGGGGCGCTCGGATGCAGTCCAGCCGCAAGCTACCAGGCGGAGATCCATCAGTACGCTGTGCCGGGTGAACGGTCCTTTGTCGGTGACGACGATCATCGCGGCTCTCGTCCTGGCGGTGTGGTACCTGCTGCGCTCCGCACTCGACCGCCCCCCGAGCCGGATCGACCTGATAGCCGCCGCCGCCCTCAGCGTGCTGGTCGCGATCCTCACCGTGGTCGCGGTCGTCAACCTGTTCGGCGACTCAAGGCCGAGCGACACGGCCACCTTCATCGGCTACCTGATCACGACGTTCGCCTTCATCCCGGTCGGCGGCTACCTGGCCCGCCTGGAGCCGACCCGGTGGGGCAGTCTCATCCTCGGCATCGCCTGCCTGGTGATTCCGGTCCTGGTGCTGCGGCTGCAGCAGATTGCGTCGGTGACCGGTGCCTGAAGCCTCCGCCCGCCCCCGCGACGCCGCGCTCGGCTCCGGCCTCGGCCGGGTGCTGCTCCTGGTTTACGGGATCTTCGCGCTCTCGGCGAGCGCCCGGGCCCTCGTGCAGATCACCACGCACTTCAGCGAGGCGCCGCTGGCCTACCTGCTCTCGGCGCTGGCCGGCTTGATCTACATCTCGGCCACCGTGGGCCTGGCCGTCGGCGGCGCCCGCGGTCGCATGATCGCCCTGGTCAGCTGCGGCATCGAACTGCTCGGCGTCCTCACCGTGGGCATCCTGAGCGTCGCCGACACCGGCGACTTCCCGGACGACACCGTCTGGTCCCACTTCGGCAGCGGGTACGGCTACGTCCCCCTGGTCCTCCCGTTCATCGGCCTCTGGTGGATCTGGCGCCACCGCCCCGCCCCCGAAGACCGCCCCTGACAGCCCGGCCGCCCCGACTCACGAACGTCTCGCCCGCGGCGGCAACCGCCGGAGGCGGTGTTCACGACAGGGCGGTTGTGCCGCCCTACGAGGCGTACTTCAGCGGGAGAAGTTGATTGATCAGTCCGCTTCGATGGCGTGCGGGACGAAGAAGCTCATGTTGTTCGTGACCAGGCCGGAAACGCCCAGGCCCTCGCGGATTCCCAGGCCGGCGGGTTCGCCGTCGATGAGCCAGGAGCCGATCACGGGGTGGACCGTGCCCTCCAGTCCGTCGAAGGAGGGCAGCTCGCAGAGTTCCTGGACGATGAAGCGGCCGTCGCTGCCGTACTCGGACGGGTTCTCGGTGATCGTCTTTCCGTCGCGGACCAGGGTGACCGAGCCGCCCTCGCGGCCCCAGATCGGCTTCTTGGCGTAGCTGGTCAGGGTGGCCGCCTTGGCGGACTCCGCGAAATAGGCGGGAAGCAGGTATTTGCTGCGTTCCGGGTGGTCGCCGAAGAGCATCCACAGGACCGGCAGGATCGCCTTGTTGCCGAGCAGGGCGGCCTTGTAGGGCGGCTCGATCCAGACCGTGCCGTGTTTGGTGGGGTCGGCCATGTTGCGGAAGAAGGCTTTGCCGCCCTCCTCGGTCCAGAACCACTCCCACGGATAGAGCATGAAGATGATGTCGATCGGCTCGGACTTGTGCTCCTGGCCGGGGCCGGGCACGAAGAGGACACGGTCGCCGGCGACGTCCCAGCCGATCTGACTCATCGCGATCAGCTCGACCGGGTAGCCGGCCTCCTCGGCGGTAGCCATCAGGTAAGCCACGTTCATCCGGTCCTCGCCGGAGGCCTCGGACGTCTCGTAGGCGAAGAAGATCTTCGGTTTCTCGGGGAGCCAGGTGCGGGCCTCGCGCAGCTTGTTGATGTTGCGACGCCAGGCTCCGAGGTCGGCGGGCTCACCGTCGGCCGCGGGCCAGCCGACGAGGCGGTCGTGGATCGAGTTCCACTGGCGCCACGGGTGCTTGGTGACGCCGGTCTGGTCGGCCCAGTGCCACTGGACGACCGCGCTCTCGACCAGGGAGGTCGGTGTCTGCGCGTTGAACTCGAGCAGCTTGGGGGTGCTGCCGGCGCCGTTGTACCAAAGGTCGAGGCGGCCGTAGACGCTCGGCGAATAGTCCGGCGTCTCCATCGGCAGGCGCATGTCGGGGTCTTTGTCATAATGCGTCCAGGTCTCGGCGTCGCCGTCGAACCACGTGCGGATGACCTGCTCGTGGGCGAACTCGGGGACGCCGATCTTGGCCAGGAAGCAGGTCGACGGGTTGCAGATGGAGGCGAAGTAGCCGTCGCGACGACCCTGCACGGTGTGGCGCGGGCACTGCTTCACCATCCAGTCGCCAGCCTCGAGGCACATCTCGTGGATCGCGGCCGTCGCAGTCTCGAGCTCCTCGATCTCAGCGGCGGTGAAGTCGTAGTACGGACCCTCCTGCCAGTACGAGACCATCGTCCCGTCGGGCAGTTCGGTGTCGTTGTAGGTCAGGCCGAGGCTGAAGTTGGTGAGCTTCCAGCCGTCGCGGATCGGACCGTGGGGAACTCGGCGCACGCTCAGCCGCCCGAACTCTTGCTGGAGCCGCGGGCGGCGCCGCCCTTGCCGACGACGCTGGTCTTGACCGTGCCGTTGGCGATCTTGCCGCTCGCGGGCAGGCCGAACGACTGCCGGGCCGCTCGGTCGTTGTAGGGGAACTTGTTGCCCCCGGCCGGCAGCCGGGAGCCGACCGGGTAACCCGAGCGATAAGCCGACGAGTACCAGATGAAGAAGGGCAGGGCCCCCAGACCCGAGGAACCGCGAGTGTCGTCGTCGTCGCAGTTGTCCTCGTCGACCACGACGCCGTTAGCGTCGGCGCAGTAGAAGCCGGCGTCCTGGTAGTCGTCGTCGCTGTCGCACGCCGCCGCGCCGCCCGCCGCCAGGAGCAAGAACGTGCTGGTGAGCGACACGCTGCGGGAGCTCATGCGTCGGTTCATCATCATCCCTTTGTAGCGCCTCTCAGCAAGCGCCACGCTATGCTCGTGGGCCTCCGGCAACATAGATGACCTGCCCGGACACAAAACCGGAACCCTCACTGACAAGGAAGGATACGGTGTTCGCCACGTCCTCGGGGCGACCAGCGCGTCCGACCGGAATCTGGGCGACCGCAGCCTTCTCGAATTGGGCGAAATCAACGCCGACCCGGGCGGCGGTGGCCGCGGTCATGTCGGTGACGATAAATCCGGGGGCAACCGAGTTGGCGGTGATGCCGAAGCGGCCCAGCTCGATCGCGAGGGTCTTGGTGAAGCCCTGCAGGCCGGCCTTGGCGGCGGCGTAGTTGGCCTGACCGCGGTTGCCGAGGGCCGAGGTGCTGGAGAGGCTGACGATGCGGCCCCAGCCGGCGTCGACCATGTGCTTCTGCACCGCCCGGCTGAACAGGAAGGCGCCGCGCAGGTGGACCGCCATGACGGTCTCCCAGTCGTCGTCGGTCATCTTGAACAGCAGGTTGTCGCGCAGCACGCCGGCGTTGTTGACCAGCACGGTCGGAGCGCCCAGCTCGGCGGTCACCCGCTCGACGGCCGCGCCGACCTGGATCGGGTCGGAGACGTCGGCGCCGACCGCGAGGGCCGTGCCGCCCGCGTCGTGGATCGCGGTCACCGTGTTGGCGCAGGCGCCCTCATCGAGATCGACGACCGCGACGGCCATGCCGTCGGAGGCGAGCTTGCGGGCGGTGGCCTCACCTATGCCGCGGGCGGATCCGGTGACGATGGCGACGCGGGTGGGTGCGGACTGCGACACTACTACCTCCGTACGAAAATTTGCACTGGGAGTGCAGTTTAACCCCGATCACGGCCTGCGCCGTAGGCGGATCCACCGGTATCCGTGGCCGGCGACCTCGACCTTGTCGAATTTACCCAGCTCAGGGTATTCCTGGTCGGCCAGGACGTCGTTGGGAAGCTCCGCTTCGGGATAGAGCGAACCGAGGTCGAGAGTCGCCGCCTCGGTTCCCAAGTTGTGCACGAAGACCATCGTGCCGGTCTCGCCGTCGGCGCGGTGGACCAACACACTGGTCGGCCCCGGAATATCGACATGGGTGCAGCTGCCGGTGCCGACCTCGGGTGCCTCGCGGAGCGTCCGGATCATGCGCTCGAACCAGGACAGCAGCGAGTTCGGGTCGTGCCGCTGCAGGGTCACGTTGACTTTCTCCCAGCCGTACTCCCCGCCCTCGATCGACGGGCGGGCCAGGTCGGCTGCCTTCGCGGTGGAGAAACCGCCGTTCGGCGTCAGGTTCCACTGCATCGCGGTGCGGATCGCGTCGCGCCCGTCCTGACTGAGGTCGTCGCCCATGCCGATCTCCTCGCCGTAGCGCAGCACGGGAGTGCCACGCAGGGAGAACTGCAGGGAGTAGGCGAGCTCGAGGTGCCGGCGGTCGTTGCCGAGCATCGGGGCCAGCCTTCGCCGGATGCCCCGGCCGTAGAGCTGCATGTCGGGCTCGGGACCGAATTTCGCGAACACCTCGGCGCGCTGCTCGGCAGTGAGCCGGGAGAGGTCGATCTCGTCGTGGTTGCGCAGGAACGTCGCCCACTGGCCGCCGGCGGGCAGTTTGGGGGTGTCGCGCAGGCCATCGATGATCGGTTCGGCATCCTCCCGGGCCAGGGCCAGAATCAGGCGGCCGTTGAGCATGAAGTCGAACAGCATGTGGATGCGGTTGTTGGAACCGCCGGTGTCGCCGAAGAAGTGCACCAGCTCGTCGGGCTCGACATTCGCCTCGGCCAGCAGAACGGCGTCGCTCTTGCGCCACTGCACGTGCTGCCGCAGCTCGGTGATGAACTCGAGATCCTTGGGCGAGTTGGGGTTGCCCGGCTCGGTCTGCTCGATGATGAACGGCACGGCATCCATCCGGAACCCGGCTACGCCGAGCTGCAGCCAGAACGCGCAGATCTTCTTGATCTCCTCGCGCACCGCCGGGTGGGTGATGTTGAGGTCGGGCTGGAACTTGTAGAACCGGTGGTAATACCAGAGCTTCGCCGTGCGGTCGTAGGACCAGGTCTCGTCCTGCTCGCCGGGGAAGACCATGCCCTGCTTGCGGTCGGCCGGCGCGTTCTCGGACCAGACGTACCAGTCGCGGTACGGCGAGTCGGGCGACGAGCGGGCCGACTGGAACCAGGGGTGCTGGTCGGAGGTGTGGTTGACCACCAGGTCGATGATCACCTTGATGCCCAGGTTGCCCGCCTGATGCAGCAGCTCGGCGACATCGCCCAGGTTCCCGAAGCGCGGGTCGACGTTGTAGAAGTCGGTGACGTCGTAGCCGTCGTCCCGGTCGGGTGTGGGATGGATCGGGTTGAGCCACAGGCAAGTGACGCCGAGCCTGGCCAGATAGTCGAGCCGGCCGATCAGCCCGCGGATGTCGCCGCACCCGTCGCCGTCGGAGTCGGCGAACGTGTCGATGTCGGCACAGTAGACAACGGCTTTCCGATACCACCGGTCAGTCATGCCCTCATACATGACCGGCACCCCCGCCCTCGAAACCGTCCTCCGCCAACAGCCAGCGGATTACCCGGCGCAGGGCGACGGCGAAGAAGAGCATGGCCCCGAAGCGCTGCCCGCCCCGGGCCGCTCGATCGTGGCTGCCCCGGGCCGCGTGTGGGTCGCTTCAGGTTGGATTCAGGTTCACCGGGTACGAAGGGGCGATGGCAGAAGCGGGTCTGAGTCAGCAGGGTGGCCTGACGGGGTGGGTCGCGTCCGTCATCGAGTCGCTCGGTGAGGTCGGTGTCGGCCTGCTCGTCGCGCTCGAAAATCTCATCCCGCCCATCCCCAGCGAGATCGTGCTCTCCCTGGGCGGCTATCTGGCCAGTGAGGGCCGGGTCAACCTGCTCCTCGTCTTCGTCGCGGCCACCCTCGGCTCGGTCGGCGGCGCCCTGCTGCTCTACTGGCTCGGCTACGGCCTGGGCGAGGAACGGCTGCGCCGCTGGCTCGACCGCATCCCCCTGGTCGACGCCGACGATCTCGACAAGGCCGACCACTGGTTCGAGAGACACGCCAACGCGGCCGTCCTGTTCGGACGGTGCGCGCCCGTCGTCCGGAGCCTGATCTCGATCCCGGCCGGCGCCAACCACATGCCCCTCGGCCTCTTCGTGCTCTTCACCACGATCGGCAGCGGCGTCTGGAACGCGATCTTCGTCGGCGGCGGCTACGCGCTCGGCTCACGCTGGCAGGACCTGGAGCGATACAGCCAGTACTTCGACTACGCGATCTGGGTGCTTCTCGTGTGCACGATCGGGAGCTGGGTCCTCAAGAAACTGCGCAAAAGGCGACGCGCGGCCGCTGGACGGAGCGGCCGCGCGTCACGGGAGCAGTGATGCCTGGCGAAGGATCCCGCGAAGAGGATCAGGGGAGGGTGGCGAGGTGCGGCTTGACGGTGTCGGCAAAGCCGTTGCCGTTCGTGACATCCCAGTTGATCGACCAGGTCATCGCGCCGCGGATGCCCGGATAGGTGGCCGGCGGCCGGAATGAGCCGCAGTTGGTGGCGCGGGCCAGACAGTCGAGCCCGTTGTTGACGACCGACGGCGCGACGTATCCGCCACCGGCGGCCCGGGTGCTCGCCGGCAGGCCCAGGGCGATCTGGTCGGGACGCAGACCGTTCTGCAGGGGGATGCAGGCCAGCGCGGTCAGGAAGTTCACCGAACCCTGACTGTAGGCGGCGTTGTTGTCGCAGCCGAGCATCGACCCGGAGTTGTAGTACTGGGTGAAGACGACGGTGAGGATGTCCTTGATGCTCAGCGCGAGCGCGAAGTACGAGGACCCGGTCGTCTGCATGTCGATGGTCTGCGGTGCCATCGTGATGATCAGGCTCGAGCCGACCTTCGTCCGCAGGCTCCGCAGGGCCTGCGCCAGGTAGGTGGGGTTGAGCCCGTTCTCGAGGTCGATGTCGACCCCGTCGAAGCCGTATGTGGTGATCAGCCGATGGACGGAGTCGGCGAACGCCGTGGCCGCCGCGGCGCTGCTGACGCCGACCGCGCCCTTCTCGCCGCCGACCGAGATGACGACCTTCTTGCCGCGCGAGTGCAGCGTGGCGATGTCCGCCTTGAACTGCGCGTCGGTGTAACCGCCGACCGCGCCGGCCAGACCCGGGTCCAGGTTGAAGGTGACCGCGCCCTGGGTCGACGTGGCGTCCGCGAAGGCGACCGCGATCAGGTCGTAGCTGGTCGGCACGGCGGCGAGCTTGAGCGGCGTGGCCCCGTTGTCGAAGTTCTGCCAGTAACCGGTGAGGAAGTGCGCCGGCAGTTGCCCGTCGGCCGGCGGCGGAGTAGTCGGGGGTGTCGTGGGAGGCGTGGTGGGTGGAGTGGTCGGTGGAGTGGTCGGCGGCGTGCTCCCACAAGCGCCGCTGTCAGCCCAGACGTCCCACTGTCCACTGTGCGTCGCCGGCGACTCGTTCTGCGTCCACCACTTGGCGCTGTAGTTGTGCCCGTTCTGCGAGGCGCTGTTTCCGCCGACGTAGACGGCACTCGCGCTCCAGGCCGGCACGCAGGCCGCCGCGGCCGACGCCGAGCCGGTGAAGAAGGTCGCCGCACCACCGGCGACGAGCGCCGTGACGGTCGTCAGGATTACCGATCTGGAGCGCTTCATGGCCGTCCCTCCACCACCAACCCACTAGGATGAATCAATCATTAGGACTATTAACAGTAAAGTCCAGAGGGCCGGACCTTAAACATCCTTAAACTTCGATGGGATAGAACCGCGCAGGTCGTGGCCCCAGGCCCGTCGAAGTGGTGTTCCCATCGACTTTCATCAATTGCCGATTTGGCGGCCGTTTCCGGATGACCACTGCCGGGTACTGCCCGCGCATGGACACCGCGGACTCGACCACGATCTCCCCTGAACTGGCCGAGCGGGCCGAGGCCAACGATCTGCTAACACTCGGCGTCGAGGAGGAATATCTCCTGATCGACGCGGTGGAGCCGCGCGCCGTCGAGGCCGTCGAACAGGTCTTCGACCGCATTCCGGCCGAGCTCAACGCCTCCGTCCAGCACGAGTTCATGCGCAGCCAGATCGAGGTGGCGAGCCCGCCGCAGCTCGAGCTCGGCGCGCTCGCCAAGGCCCTGCGCGGCCTGCGCGAAGGAGTGGCCGGAGCGGCCGAGGCGGCCGGCGTACGGCTGTTGGCCATGGGCACCGGACCGGCGACCAGCGGACATATCCGGGTCGTCGACAGCCCGCGCTACCACCGCATGCGGGAGCGTTACGGCGATCTCTCGCCCGGGCCGGGCATGTGCGGCACCCACGTACACGTCAGCATCCCGGACGACGAGACCGGCGTGCAGATCCTCAACCACCTGCGCCCCTGGCTGCCGATCTTCCAGGCCGCCACGGCGAACTCCCCGCTCGCCGGCGGGCACGACACCGGGTACGCGAGCTGGCGCTCGATGCTCTGGGAGCGCTGGCCTACCGTCGGCCCGACGCCCTACCTGCGCGACTTCGAGCAGTACGAGACGATGGTCGCCGACCTCGAGGCGAGCGGCGCGATGCTCGACGAGGGGATGCTCTACTGGTACGCGCGGCTCGCCGTCCGCTACCCCACCGTCGAGATCCGGATGGGCGACGTGATGCCCACGTCCGACGACGCCGTCCTGCTCGCCGCACTGGCCCGGGCCCTGGTCGCCACCCTGCTGAGTGATGTCCGCGAGGGCGTGCCCGCCCCGGACGTGCCGCACCCACTGCTGATGGCCGCGCATTGGCGGGCCGCCCGCGACGGCCTCGAGGGTGTGAACATCGACATGGCCACCCGCGAGCCGCGCCCGGCGTGGCGGCTGATGCGCCAGCTCTTCGACTACGTGCGGCCCGAGCTGGAACGCCACGGTGACCTGCGGACGGCGACGGTCCTGATGGGACGCCTGCGATCGCACGGCACCGGCTCCGCGCGCCAGCGAGCGATCATGTCCCAGGGCGGCTCGGTCACCGACGTGGTCGACCGTTTCGCTCGTCTCACCCGTGGCGACAGCCCGCAAACGTAGGCTGGTCCGGTGAAGCTCGTGGTCATCGGTGGGGACGCCGCCGGCATGTCGGCAGCGTCGCAGGCTCGCAAACGCCTCGGCGGGGACGACCTCTCGATCGTCGTGTTCGAGCGGGGGCACTACACGTCGTACTCGGCCTGCGGTATTCCGTACTGGATCGGCGGGGTGGTCAAGGACCGCGACAAGCTGATCGCCCGCACCCCCGAGGAGCACCGCAGGGCCGGCATCGACGTGCGCCTGCGGCACGAGGTGACCGGCATCGACCTCGACCACCACGAGGTCACCGTGCGGGACCTGGCCGGCGGCGACGAGTTTCGGGAGACCTTCGACCATCTGGTGTACGCCGCGGGCGCGACCCCTGTCGTGCCGGAGTGGGCCCGACTGCCCGAGGCCGGCGTCTTCGGCGTGCAGACGCTCGGCGACGGCGAGGCGATCCACGCCTGGCTCGACGCCGAGCCCCAGCCCCGGACGGCCGTGGTGATCGGTGGCGGCTACATCGGCGTCGAGATGGCCGAGGCGATGGTGAATCGTGGGCTCGAAGTCACGCTGCTCGAGAAGTCGCCCCAGCCGATGGGCAAGACCGTCGACCCCGAGATGGGCGCACTCGTGGGGACGGCGATGCGCGGCATGGGCATCGAGGTGCGGACCGACGCGCACGTCGACGGCCTGGTGACCGAGGGCGGCCGGGTGCGCGGCGTGGTCATGCCCGGTGGCACACTGCCGGCCGACATCGTGGTCCTGGGTCTGGGCGTACGGCCGAACACCGCACTGGCCCGGGCGGCCGGGCTGCCGCTGGGCCCGACCGGGGGCCTCCGCACCGACCTGCGGATGCGGGTCGAGGGCGTGGACGGCGTCTGGGCCGCCGGCGACTGCGTCGAGTCCCGCCACCTGCTCACCGGCCGGCCCGTCTACGTTCCGCTCGGTACCCATGCGAACAAGCAGGGCCGGGTCGCCGGCATCAACATCGGCGGCGGCTACGCCACGTTCCCTGGCGTGCTCGGCACGGCGGTGACCAAGGTCTGTGCGCTGGAGGTGTCCCGCACCGGCCTGACCTCCAAAGAGGCCCGAGCCGCCGGGTACGCCTTCGTGACGGCCGGCGTCGACTCGACCAACCGGGCCGGCTACTACCCGGGCGCCGAGATGATGACGGTGCGGCTGATCGCCGAGCGGCGGACCGGCATCCTGCTCGGGGCCCAGATCGTGGGCCGGGCCGAGGCGGCGAAGCGGATCGACGCGCTCGCCGTCGCGATCTGGAACCGGATGACCGTCGAGGAGATGACGGCGCTCGATCTCAGCTACGCGCCGCCCTTCGCCCCGGTGTGGGACCCGATTCTGATCGCCGCCCGAAAGGCCACCGAGGCGGTACACGCCAGTCTTTGACCACTTTTGTGCTCCACACATCACTGAGCGCCGCCAGGTGTTATCACTCTCGGTAATTCACTCACCACCGATTCGGTCTCGCCTTGATCATGCGATCACGGTAGGC
>Ga0247781_1000104_pt1 | contig 24271 bp, 17 predicted proteins | sample UWRJL184509B5_FD_179922 | JGI IMG/M metagenome (GOLD analysis project Ga0247781, IMG submission 179922) | Plant litter microbial communities from Arlington Agricultural Research Station in Wisconsin, United States - UWRJ-L184-509B-5 | ecosystem: Environmental > Terrestrial > Plant litter >...
ACGATCGCGTCGGACGAGGTCGCCAGCGCGGTGACCGGGCCGAGGTGCCCGACCAGCCGCCGCAGCGGCGTGGCGCCGTGGGCGGTGGGGGCGAACTGCAGGATCCGGCCGTCGGCCAGCCCGAGGTGGACGCTGTCGCCACCCAGCAGGGCGGTGACCGTGGCCGGGCCGGCGTCGATCGTGCGCGGCTCGCCGCCGGCCGCCACCAGCGTGAGGTTCGACGACGTGGCGATCGCCATCCGGCCGTCAACCTCGGCGACGCCGAGCACCGGTGCGTCGAACAGCAGGCCGTGACCTGCGACCGCACCGCTCACGTCCCAGTGCACGGCCGCGCCCGAGACGAAGATCATTCTTCCGTCCCGCTCGGTCGCCGCCCGCACCGGCCGGGGGAACACGGTGCGGAAACCCGGGCCGCCGACCGGGCTGAGCGCGCGCACGGACAGGACGGGCTCGGGCCACCCGGCGAACAGGTCGGCCGCCGTGGATCCGGCGCCACCGGCGGTGAGCCGGCCCCGGAGCAGGTCGACGAAGAACTCCGGCGCCTCGCGGAGCACGGCGGCCAGCCCGGACAGGGCACTGTGGATAGTTCTCGCCGCCCGGCTCTCGGGGGCGGCCGCGGCGAGCACGGCGAGGTCGTCGAGGACCGCGTCCACACCGTGCTGTCGGCGGCGGAGGTTCAGGAAACTGCCGCAGTGCACGACGCGGTCGACCAGCGCGGCGTCCCCGCCGGCGGCCGCGTGCCGCGCGACCGACTCGACCTGATAGGGCAGTGCCGCCCGCGGGTTCCCGAAGGGGAAGGCGGCCGCGTGCCGGCGGTGGGCCTGCGCGATCCGGTCCGGGTAGCGGCGGGTGACCTCGGCGACCACTTCCCGGGCGCTGACGGCGACGGTCGTGTCCTCGTCGTCCGGTTCGCCGCTCAGCCGGATCAGCCTGCGGGTGGCGAGCTGGGTCAGCTGCGAGCGGACACCGGCCGGCCGGGTGCCCGCCGCGGCGATCAAGGCCCGCACGGTCAGCCCGGGACGGGCCGCGACGATCAGCACGAGCACGTCGAGCAGCTTGGCCGCGACCGGCGACCAGAAGCCATCGGTGGCCATCGCGGCCAGGGGCGGCAGGTCGTCGGCGCGCGCGGCCCCGGTCGGCTGATCCGCGGCCCACGAGATCAGCGCCGCGAGCCGCCCGGGGACCTCGTCGGCCAGGCCGATCAGCTCCGCCCCGGCGTCCGGGCGCCCGAACGCTCGGGCGAGGTCGCCGCGGTGATAGTCCACCAGCGAACGGCACACCTTGCCGGAGCGGCGGTCCAGGGTGACCGGGTAGGCGGCGGAGGCGAGGCTGCGTCCGAACCGGCCGCCGTCGTCGCTGCGCACGGTGGCGATCACGTGGACGTTGTCCGGGAGCGAGCCGGGCAGCGGCGTCGTCGCCCGGACGAACTCGACAACCGGTTCCGGTACGCCGTCCAGGGCGATGACGACACCCCGCAGACTCCCGCCGAGCCGGCCCCGCGCGTTCGCGACCGCTTGCTCGAGGAAGCTCACCGGGATCCGGCCGTCCGGGTCGAGCCGGAGCGGGAGCGGCCGGGGCACGACGGGCCGGCGCGCGAGCACCGGGGTCCGGTCGGAGGCCGGTCCCGCCGCGACGACGCCCGATCCGGTCGTGGCCCGATCGCTCACGAAGCGGCCGAGCTCGTCGGCCGTCACCGCGCCGTCCCCGTCGAGGTCGGCGAGGCCGGAGCGCAGGGCCTCGGCCACCGCCCGCGTGAACGAGCGCCGCTCGGGCGGGGCCAGGGCTCGTACGGCGTGGTCCTGGCCGATCCGGTACTCGAAATGCAGCGGAGCGGAGAGCACCGTGCCGGTTCGGACCGTCGACACATGTTCGCGGAGCGGCGCGACCGAGGCCCGCCGGCTCACCCCGCGGTCGATCTGGCAGCAGTCGAGGATGGCGATCGACCGGGCCGGGGTACCGGCGAGCAACCCCGCGAACGTCCGGCTGCTGATGCCGGTGACGTCCGCGAAATCGAGGTCCGTGTCCTGGGTCGCGAAGGTGAGCCCGGAGCCCTCGGTGATCGCGTGGGTCGCCACGTAGACCAGCAGCAGATCGGCCGGATCGGCCTCGCCGAAGAACGCGGAGAGGCGCCGGCTGGTCTCCCGCCGGTCGGCGTCGGCGAGGACCTCGACGTCGAAGCCGCACGTCTCCGGGTCGACGAGGGCCTCGCGCATGAGCGCCGCGTCGCCGTCGACCGGCCGCAGCCCGGCGAGGTGCCGGTCCCGGTAGGCCCCGTTCGTGATGATCAAGGCCCGTCGGCGGCCCTCCCAGGCGGGCGTCGCCGGGGGTGCCGTCACCGCGCCGCGGATCTGGGCCATCAGCGAGGTGGCGACCGTCGGGGGCGCGTCCCAGCGAGGCTCCACCCCGTAGAAGTGGTCGGCCACCGCGTACCCCTGGGCCTCCAACTCGTCGAGGGCCGCGCCGAGCAGGACGGTCTTGCCCGCACCGGGCGGCCCGGCGACGGTGACCACCGCGGCGTCGTCGTGGCGGACCGCGCGGACGATCCGGTCCAGCTCGGCGGAGCGGCCCAGGCACGGGCGCAGGGCCGCACGATGGCCCTTGAAATCGAGGCCGTCCGGTGGCCGCAGCCCCTGCCGTCCGCGGTTCGGCCGGGCCACCGTGTAGCCGGCGCCGGTCAGGTCGCGGAGCTCGACCTGGTCGGCGCTGACCGGGATCTGCCGGGTCTGGCCGGCGTGGAACTCGACCCGCCGGTGCTGCACCTGGCCGTCGTGCCAGGTGAGGTTCAGGACCATCGGCGCGGTTCCGGGGACTCGGATCTCCGCGCAGTCGGGGCCGGTCCCGTTGAGGACCAGCGCGTCCGGGGCGAAGCGGATCGTCACGTGACGATCCCGGATCCCGGCCAGCTCCAGCAGCCACGGCATCCACGCGTCGACACCGGCCCCGTCCCCGGCCGACCCGGCGAAGCGGCCGTCGAGGCGGATCCCGGCGCCGACCGCGGCGACCGCCCCGGCGCGGGTGGAACGCAGCCGGGCCGGGAGGCGGCCGAGCGCGCCCAGCAACCAACGGGCGACGCGTACGGGATCTGTGCCGTCGCCCGCCTCGACCGACCGCAGCGCGCCCACCGCGGCGTACAGCAGCTTCTCAGCCTGGTCGAGATCGGGGGAGGAGCCGAGCATGAGCCGGTTGATGGTCTCCTCGAGGCGCAGCGACCAGTGCAGGCCGGTGTGGGCGGCCTCGATCACCGCGTTCGCCTGTCCGCGGAGGTCGTCGTAGGCCGGGCTGCCGAGCTCCCGGCGGAGCAGCTCGGCGCAGTCCGGTTCGAAGGAGACGGCCAGCGGCGACGCGGAGGCGAGCAGCCCGCTGGACCACAGGTCGCTCTCGGCGCCGACATCGGCCTCGGGGACGAGCAGGCGCAGGCGCCGCAGCAGGGCGGGCTCGACGCGGACCGCGGTCGCGGCCAGGACGGCGAGGGTGACGGCGGCCGGATTGAGCCGCCGCAGCCGTTCGACGCGGTTCGGGGCCGTGTCGCCGGCCCCGGGCGCCGTCACGGCTGCCTCCGCCGTCGGCGCCGCCCGGTGCCGGCGGCCCGGGCGGCGTCCGCGACCCGGGTGGTGCGGTCCCAGGTCACCATCGGCAGCCCGGCCCGCAGCCCGGCGGGCAGCCGCTCGGCCGGCACCGGCACGAGCGCCACCAGGGGCCGTTCGCCGTGCCGGAACAGCGCGGCGAAGCGCAGCCAGCGGTCCTGGACGGCGCCGCGGTCGCGATGTCCCGGACCGCCGCCGAGGTCGGAGAGGACGAGTACCCGGCGGTCGTCGATCGGGGGCCGGTAGGGCCGCCACGTCCAGACCGGGCCCGGCCCGGCGCCCGGCTCGTCGAGCGGCGTGCCGGCGAAGCGCAGCACCTCGAGGCCCTCCCGGCCGATCAGCCGGTGCAGCGCGTGCAGCACCTGGCGCTGGTCGTCGAGGAACGGCTGCATGCCGGGGCCGAGGTCGACCAGCACCTGGACGCCGCGTCGCATGGTCGGCACGAGCGTGGTCGGCAGCCGGGTGAGCGGTTCGGCCCGGGCCAGGCGCCGGACGACCTCGGGTACGTCGATCTCGCCCGGCCCCGAGGTGCGGCAGAGGGCGGCCAGGATCGCCCGCTGCCGTGCGGGCGGCAGCAGCGACGGATCGGTGAGGACGCCGGTCGCGGCCGGGGCGGGCATGACCTCGGCCACCGGCGGCAGCGGCACCGGCGGGCCGGTGAAACGCGGGACGCCGGGGGAGTGGGCCTGGATCAGGGGAGGCTGCGGGCGTTGCGGCCGGGGCGGTTCGATGAGCGGCGACGGGGCGGGGTGGGAGCGGTCACTCGGTGCGGGCGGCGCCGGCGTCGGCGGGCGGGCGGAGAAGGGCTGATCGGGCGGTGGGGGTGCGAACGGTGGTGGCGGCACTGCCGGTTCCGGCGCGGACAGGCCGAGCAGGCGCAGGGCGATTGCGGGGTCCAGTCCGAGGATCGCCGAGACCCGGACGGCGTCGCCGAGCCCGATCTCCGGCCGCATGCCGCTCACACCTGCTCGACGCTCGGGGTGGTGGCCTTGTCGAGCAGGAGCGCCTCCAGTTCCTTCCACCGCGGGTGCTGCGTGGTCATGCCGAGCCCGCGCAGGGCCGCGAGCGCGTCGAGGAACTCGGCGATGCTGGGCGCCTGCTCCTTCGCCTTGAGCCGCCGCTCCCGGACCTGCAGGTAGTGGGTGAGGACACTCTCGAGCTGCGCGGCCGACAGATCGGCGAAATGCGCCCGGGCGATCTCCCGCAACCGCTGCTGGCGGGGCTCCTCGAGCTGCAGGATCACGCAGCGGCGCAGGAACGCGCGGGGCAGGTCCCGCTCCTCGTTGGTGGTGATGATGATCAGCGGCGGATGCCCGGCGACGACCTGACCGCCGTCGTCGCCGCGGAACCGGTAGCTGCCGAGCGGGACGAGCAGGTCGTTCGGGAAGTCCGGGTCGGCCTTGTCGATCTCGTCGATCAGCACGACGGAACGCTTCGTGAGCTTCTTCGCGCGCTCGCCCTCGGGCAGTAGTGGCTGCGCGGACGCCGGGTCGAACGCCTTCCACAGCACGCCCGGAGTCACGTACGTCCGGCGCTCGGGCAGTTTGCCCTGCCGGGTGAGGGCCTGCGCCTCGGCCAGCCGGCGCACGGAGTCGAAGGACCAGAGCAGGTCCCGGGCCGTGATGCGCGACGACACGGTGATGGCGTGCAGGGACCAGCCGAGCTTGCGGGCGACGCTGTGGGCCAGCGAGCTCTTGCCCGTGCCCGGCCGCCCGCGTACCAGCAACGGCCGGCCGGCCGCCAACGCGACGTTGACGGCGAGCACGATCCGGTCGTCGTACACGTACGGGATCTCGGGGAAGTCACTCTCGTCGACCCGGTCGCCGGTGCGGCCGGCCCGGGACTCGTCGAACGGCTGCTCCGCCGCGTCCGGGTCGAAGAGCGGCTGGTACGCGGCTTTCTCGCCAGTCATCAGTGGCTCCCTCCTCAGTTGGCGCTGCCGGCGAGACGTGCCCGGAAGTTGCTGACGGTGCGCTCGTGGCCCTGGTCGATCGGCGGTTGCAGATCGAGGATCATGTCGTCGCGGTTCGGCGCGGCGAACTGCGGCCCGCGGAACATCAGGGGGAAGCCCTTGAACTGCTCCGCGAGGTCACTGAACCAGGCGTCGTCGAGGGCCGAGGCCAGTCCCACGAGCGCGAAGCTGCGGGTGCTGACGAGTTCCTCGCGCAGCTTCTTGCGTTTCGTCGGGTCGTCCCAGACGTGCCACTCCGCCGGATCGAGATAGCCGGCGAAGGCGAGGTACGCGGCGACCAGGTCGCGGGCCGTGTCGTCCTGCGGGTCGGCCGAGACGGGACCGCAGACCCACCGCTTGTCGAAGCCCATGAAGAACGCCCGGCGCAGCACCGCCTCGGCACTCTCGTTCTGCCCGGCGGTCACCCGCAGCGCGCGGGGCTCGTCGGCCGCGATCTCGTGGAGCAGCGCGTCGGAGGCCGAGGAGGAGATCCAGGTGTCCGACCCGTCGCGCCCACGGCGGCAGCAGGCGACCAGCTCGAAGACGGAGATCAGCACCTCCTTGGGCAGCATGTGGGCCAGCGTCCGCAGCACGCTGTGCAGTTCGGGCACGGAGAGCTCGAACAGCTGGCGCGCGGCCCACTCGGGGAACGCCTCGTCCGAGACCAGGTCGGGGTGCAGCCGCCGGTCGCGGAACTCGTCGCGGAGCTGCCCCTGGGCGTCGCTGCGGCCCTTGAGGCTGTTGGCGACCCAGCGGGCGTGCCGTTCGATCGCCTCCTGGCGGACGCGCAGCGCGGGCAGCCCGTTCGGCCGGGCTGCCAGGTTGGCCTCGTAGATCTTCTCGTCCAGCACGGCGAGCGCCGCGTCCAGCGGGACGGCCCAGCCGATGGTGTCGAGTTCGGACTTGAAGATCCCGCACACCTCGAACGTCGTGGTGTCCAGCACCGGGCCACCGCTCAGGCCCTGGGCGACCTGGTCCCCGGTGAGGCGGAACAGGCCGATCTCGTGGTCGAGGTCGGCGATGGTCAGCAGGGCCGCGTACGTCTCGGGCCGGTTGGTCCGGATCTCGGTGATGCCGTCCACCCAGGCGCGGTCGCCGATCTGCGGTCCGATCAGGGAGAGCGGCACGCACGGGGTGTCGACGTCGACCCGCAGCAGGGCGACGTCGGGGGAGTCGAACCGGGCGTCCGGCCCGGCCGTCGCCGGTTCGCAGCGGACGACCGTGGTGCCGAGTTCCTGGCCCTTCCACTTGACCCGGGGTTCCTGCGCCGGGGCGACGACGTGGGCGCAGCTGAGCACGATGCCCGGAGCGGCGAAGAAGCCGGAGCCGAGGTCGGTGCGCACACCCTTGTTGTTCAGACCGGTGATCGTCACGGTCGCGCCGCGAACGATTTCGAAGATGTCCGCCGGTTCGTCGTTGTCGGCCAAAGCAGCCTTTCGCGAGGATCGAGTTCACCACACCTGGGGGACGGGGAAACCGATCGTAGGCGTCCGGTGGTGGGGTCGCTACCATCCGTCGCCTTTCTGGCTGAATGGCCCAGCCGTTCCGCCTCCCGGCGACCATGAAGTCCCGGCGGTTATCCGTAGGACAAGCGATCCGGAACGGCACGGCCGTCCGGACGGTGCGGTCTGTGCACTGCTCGTGCAATCTGGTGCCGGTGAAAGGAGGCAGCCGTGCCGGATCCGGGCGAGTACGCCGTGGACGTCGTTCTCTGCGTCGACGTCACGGGCAGCATGTACCCGATCGTGGACCGGCTGAAGGCGGGCGCGCTCACGTTCCACAAGCGCCTGCAGGAGTCGGCGGCGGCCCGCGACAAGGTCCTGGGCGACCTGCGCGTCCGGGTCGTGGCGTACCGGGACTTCCGCGACGACCCGGTCGACGCACTGCTGGAGTCGCGCTTCTTCACGATGCCGGGGCAGGTCGGCGAGTTCGACTCCGTCCTGCGCGACCTGCAGGCCGGCGGCGGCGGTGACGAACCGGAGTCGGGCCTGGAGGCGCTCGCCGTGGCGCTGGACTCGGACTGGGCGCGCGGCTCGGACCGGCGCCGGCACATCGTCGTCCTGCTGACCGACGCGTCCGCGCATCCGCTCGGCGTGGGCGGCACGGCGGCCGGTTATCCGGTGTCGGTGCCGTCGACCATCGGCGGTCTCACGGAGGCCTGGCGGCTTCGTGACCGGGAGTGCTCGCGGTTGCTGCTGTTCGCCCCGCCGATGGCCCCGTGGACCGAGATCGCGGCGGGCTGGCCCAACACGGTGTCCCGGCCGTCGCGGGCGGGGGGTGGCCTCCACGAGTTCGCGCTGGGCGACATCGTCGAGGCCACAGCCGGCGTCATCTGAAACTGCGGCGGTACGCGTCCAGGTTCTCGAACGGCTTCGTGTCCAACCAGTCCGTACCGCCGAGGTTGACCTGGCAGCCGATCACCTGGAGCCGGCGCGCGATCGCCTGCAGGCTGCCGACCTGGCCGTCGAACCGGATCACGTTGCGCCCGGCCACGTCGGACGCGGGACGCAGGTCGCCGATCTCGACGATAACCGTGCGCCGGGGCTGGACGGCGAGGGCCATGCCCATCTCGATCAGCACGTTGGGGCGTACCTGGCCGGTCAGCTCGGTCTCGTAGGCCGGCTCGCGCGGCTGACGCAGCTCGGGGTGGAGCAGCGCCCCGTCGTCCGGCGTGCAGAGCACGATCGCCGCCTGGTTCGCCTCGAACGCTTTCGCGAGGACCGCACCGATGTACGGGGCGCCGTCCGCGGTGCGCTGCACGACCTCCTCCCAGTCCAGCGGGTGCAGGTCGATCGCTCGCAGGAACCGCCACAGCGCGAGGCGTGCCTGCTCGTCGCGGCCGTGGACGACGAAGACGTCGCGGGGGTTGGGCGAGGTAGTCACTCCTGGATGGTATGCACTGTGATCAGCCGGAACGGGTCGTGGGTTCGGGGGAGGGCGCACCCGCGCGGCGGTGGCTACAGTGCCCGACATGGAGCCCTGGGACGACGAGACCGTGCAGGACGCCGTCGACGTTCTGCGGGATCTGGTGCTGTGGGAGATGACCTCGCAACGGTGGGCGCACGTCGAGGAGGTCCTGCGGCGGATCGGGGCCGCCCTCGCGGCGCGGGACGGCCGGGAGCTGCGCGAGGCGGTCGCCGAGCTGGAGATCAGCGGGCCGGTCCGGATGCTGCGCATCGGCAGCAAGCCGGCCGAGGGAATCCCCGCACCCGTGCTCGACCGGCGCAACGTGCTGGTCCATTCGCTGACCGCCGACGAGCGGCCGGAGGACGACCGTGGCCCCCGGCAAGCTCGTTGAGCCGGAGTTCGTCGCGCACGTCTTCGCGCCCCTCGACGGTCCGGAGGCTCCCGCCGCGCTCGAGAGCGTCCACGGCCTGTGGGCCAACTTCCACGATCAGCTGGGGATGAGCCGGCCGATCCTCGGCGCCGACGTGGGGATGGTGCTGCCGGCGGATCTCGCGGACGGTCCGGACGGCCCGATCGCCGCGCTGGAGGATGCCGCCGCCCAGTTCCAGGCGATCGCCCGCCGCGAACACGATCTGGTGAACGTCTCCTTCGCCGTCGCCGCGCCCGGAGCCATCCCGCGGTCGCGGCCGCTGCTGTCCGCGTCGACGCCGCCCGGCTGGCCCGAATTCACCCGCTGGTGGCAGGCGCTCGGCGGGGCGGAGGCGCTGCTGGGCGGCGCGGTGGTCTACCTGGCCAAGACGGACGACGCCGCCTCCGTCGACCTGCGGGCCGAGGTCCCGCCCCGGCCGGACGACGCGGACCACTGGTGGGCGGCGGGTTTCTCGCTGAACGGCTTCGCCGCGTGGGAGGCGACCGCGGCCGGATGGCACGCGTCGCGGCGGCTGGTGCTGCTGGCCGAGCTCGACGAGGACGCCGAGCTGAGCGGCTTCGCGTGGAGCGACGGCGGTACCGGGCTGCCCCCGCTGGGCCGCTATCTGATGCACGCCGCGAAGCTGCGCTACGCCGCACGCGTCCGCGGGGACGGTGGCCGCCTCACCCGGTTGCAGGACCGGGCCACCGGACGACTCGACGCGATCACCGCGGCGCTGGCCGATCCCGGCGGGCCGGCTCCGGCCGCCGACCAGCGGGCCGGGCTCGGCGCGGACGAGGCCGAGCTGGCCCGGACCCTGAGCCGGCTCCGGCGGATGCGGCTCAGCGTCGACATCGCCCGGTCCAACATGGCCAAGGCGATTCCGGCCCTGCTGCCGGCCGACGCCGAGCTGGCCGCCTGGCTTCCGCAGCAGCTGGCCGACGACGCGGAGTACCTGGCGGCGACCCATCAGGAGGTCGGCCGGCTCCGGTCCATCGTGGGCACCGCACGGTCCGGGCAACCCGCTCCTGCGAGACCGCGGTCGCCCGACGCGGTACCTGACAGCGCCGAGCCGAAGATCGAGTACCGCGTCGGCTTCGGGATCGACGTCGTGAGCTACAGCTCGCGCACCACGCCGCAGCAGTCGGAACTCCAGAGGCGGGTCGCCGGCATGGTCGAGCGGGTCATCGCCGACCTGGACATCTCCCTGGACCAGACGGACCGGCAGCTCTCCGGGGACGGCCTCATGGCGGTCCTGCCCGCCCGGGTGCCGGCCCACGTCGCGCTGCGCGAGCTGCTGCACGGCTGGCGGGTGCAGGCGGCGGCCGACAGCGCCCGGCATCCCGGGCAGCGGATCCGGCTGCGGCTCTCGGTCGGCAACGGGCCGTTCACCCCGGGCGAGCTGGGCTTCGCCGGGGACACGATCATCGAGATCGGCCGGTTGCTGGACAGTCAGGAGCTGCGCGGGGCGCTCACCGAGCACCCGGACGCGGACGTGGTGGCCCTCGTCGCCGACCGCCTCTACCGCGACGTCGTGGTGCCGGGCTACCCGGGCCTGACCGCCGGCGAGTTCGCCCGGATCGACGTGCGGGTCAAGTCGTACAGCGGGCCGGCCTGGCTCTGGACCGGCGGAGGAACCCGTCGCCAACCGGGCCCGAGACCCGCACCGGCGTCCGGCGGCCGTGACGTCTTCGTCATCCACGGCCGCGACGACAAGGTCCGGTCGGCCTTCTTCGGCCTGCTCCGGTCGCTCGGGCTGAGACCGCTCGGCTGGGACGAGATCGTGACGCGGACCGGCAAGCCGTCGCCGTTGCGCGACGAGGTGGTGGCCGCGGGCTTCGCCGCCGGTCCGGGTGCCGTCGTGCTGATCACCCCGGGCGACGTGACCGGCAACGGCTCCGACGTGTTGTTCCGGGCCGGCCGGGCGATGGAGGTGCAGCCCGACCGCACCCTCCTGGTCGAGATCGGCGACGTCCCCCGGATCCGTGACCTGGACGGCCGGGAGACGGTACGCCTGGACGCCGACACGCCCGGCGACCGGACGGTCTTCCAGTACAAGGTCGCGCAGCGGTTGCGGCTCGTCGGCTACCGGGTCGACGAGGCCGGCACCGACTGGCTCGACCCGGAACGGTTCAGCGGCCTCACCTGACGGCCCAGCCGACCAGCAGCCCGGCGACGACGCCCCCGCCCATCAGCAGTTCGATCACCCGCAGCTCGGGCATCCGGCGCGGTCCCGGGCCGTCCACCAGCCGGGTCAGTTCCGCCGCGATCGCCGTCCGCCGGTCCACCCACGGCGGCCCGAGCAGTGCCCGCAGCTCGTTGCGCGGGTTGCCGCGCATGGTCGCGACGACCTGCGCGAGCTGCCTCCGGTTGTGCCGGGCCACGACGATGCGGAAGCCCACGATCAGCGCCGTGCCGAACACCACCTGCCACGTGCGGGCGAAGCCGCCCCACCCCAGCGCCGCGCCGCAGGTCAGCCCGAACAGTGCGGCCGCGCCCCGGTTGACCGCCTGCCCGGCCGCGCTCAACGGCCGCGACCACGGGCCGGCAGCTCGCACGGCGGCCATGCCGCTCGCGATCCGCCCCGGCGGCAGCGCCAGCAACCGGGCCAGTGGCGCGTCCGCCCATGAGTCGGCCAGCCACCGGTCCGCGCGGAACTCCTCCGCCATCCGGTCGGCCGCACCCGCGACGACCGCGTGCCCGTAGAACTGGGCCAGCGTCGGCGACAACCGCTCCACGTTCCACGAGCGGTAGAGCGCGACCAGCAGCAGTGCCGGAACCAGGACGGCGAACAGCCACTTGTCGTCGATCACCAGGTACAGCAGCGCCGTGCCGGTCAGCGCCACGGCCGCGTACTGGACGCGGGCGGTTCGCCGTTCGGTCGGGCGGTCCACACTGATCATGTTCCGGTCCTTCCCGCGCCTCATGTTCCGGTCCTTCCCGCGCCGAGGTCGATGAGCTCGAACGCCGCCCACACCCACGGATGGTCCTGGTCCTCGCGCAGTTCCAACGCCGCTCCCCGGGCCGCCTCGGCGACCGGCAGGCCGTCGCGCAGTCGCCGGTACAGCGCGCGTGCCATCCTCGGTCCGACCGGGTCGGCGATCGGCCACCGGCTGACCAGCACCGCCCGCGCCCCGGCGGCGAACAGCGAGTACGCCAGCCCGACCGTGCCCTCGCCCGCCCGCGCCTCGCCTTTCGCGGTCTCGCAGGCGGAACAGACCACCAGGTCGGCACAAAGATCAAGATCGGCCATCTCGTACGCGTTCAGGAACTCACCGCCGGCGAGCGGGAACGCCGAGTACAGCGGCCGTTCGTCGGTGATCAGCCCGTGCACGGCGAAGTGCACGTAGCGCGCCCCGCGCACCCGCTCCCGCACCGAGGCCACCGTCACCTCGGCCCCGACCAGCGGCGGCTCCCCGCCCAGCAGCGCGGCCGCCCGCTCGACCTCGCGCGCCGACGCCGGCAGGTTCGTCTGTCCGGGCGTCTCGGGCATCGCGAAGCCCGCGAACGGGCGCTCCGGGCGCCGGTCGTCGCGGTCGGCGCCGAAGTGGGTAAGGATGGTCGCCGACGGCACCGACCACACCGCCGACCGCGCGGCCAGCACCTGCCCGTCGATCTCCAGCGCCTCGAAGGGCAGCCGGGCCAGCGCACCCCCGGCGCAGACGGCGAGGTTGCCGAGCCGGTCGGCGATCGGCCGCAGCAGCCACTCCCCGAGCCGCCGCAGCGCGTCGGCCGGTGGCTCGCTCTTGCCGTCGTGGCAGGCGGCCACCACCTCGTCGACGGCCGCGGCCAGGGCGTCGGCGTCAGGTTCGAGCCGGGTGAAGGCGAAACTTCGCTTGCGTACGGCGAACAGGTAGACGCCGTCGTCGGTGACCTCGTAGACGGCCACTGTCACCGACTCGTCGAGGCAGCTCTGCACCTCGTCGACCGTGCAGGGGCTCGGGCTGTCCCGGTCGGCCACCCGCGGATCGACGACGCGCAGTCGGACGCGAAGGAACTCCGCCTTCTCCTCCAGCGCGTCCCGGTCGGCCCGCTGCCCGGGGCCCGGCCGCTCCTCGATCCGCCGGTAGAGCGCGCCCAGCCGCTGCCGGGTGGCGTCCAGCTCGCCGAGGAGTTCGACCGCCTCGGCGCTCGGCGCCCGCGTGCGGCCCGCCGTGGACAGCATCTCGGCCAACATCCGCGCCCGGAAGCTCTCCGCGGCGTGGAAGGCGATCGCCGCCTCCCGAGGACCACCTCGTCGCCAGGCGGCCTCGATGCGGCCGTGATAGGCCGAGCGCGCGGTGCCGAAGAGGAGCCCGAGGTGGGGCTCGTCGGCCGAGCCCGGCCGCATGGTCTCGGCGACCGCGATCGCCCGGTCGAAGCTGTGTGCCGCCTCGTCGACGGCCCCCTCCGCGAGCAGCAGCTGACCCAGGCCGCTCTGCACCCAGCGCAGCTCGGGCAGGAGCGGGGAGACCGCTTCGCAGGCGTCGCGGGCGGCTTCGAGCATCGCGCGCGCCTCTCGCGTCCGCTCCTGCGCCAGGTAGGCGGCGGCGACCGCCAGGCGCAGCCCGGTCAACCGCCGGCCGCCCTCGGGCACGGCGGCCAGGGCTCGCGCACCGAGCGCGGCGGCCGCGGGGGCGTCGTCGGCCTCGATCAGCCGCCAGACCTTCGCCGTGTGCACCAGGGCCAGTTCGGCGGAGTGCGGGGCGATTCCGGCGGCCAGCCCGAGCGCCTCCTCGGACAGCCGGCCGGACTCGTCGCGGTCGCCGGTGCTGTCCAGCGAGTTGGCCAGGCTCTGCAGGGCGATCGCGAGGGAGAGCGAGCCCGGCTGGCGCAACCGGCGGATCGCCACCTCGCGGCGGTGCCACCGTTGTGCCTCGGCAAGATCTTGAAGTTCCGCGTACGTCCCCGCGAGATTCCCGGCCAGGTGCGCGGCCCGGATCGTGTCCTTCTCGGCGTCCTGGAACTGCTCGGTCAGGAGTTTCAGCGCGTCGCTCAGCCGGCCCTCGGTGACCAGGTGGAACGCGCGCTCGTCGTGGAGGTCCCGCCGCGTCTCCGCCGGCAGCCCGGGCAGCGCCAGGGCGCGGTCGAGCATCGCGGCCGCCTCCTCGGGCCGACCGGCCGCCTGAAGGGTGAGCGCGAGGTTGTTGAGCACGGTCGCGATCGGTCGCGGCTCCCGCCCGATCCGCTCGCCGATGGCCAGGGCCTCGAGCAGGGCGCGCTCCGAGTTGGCGAGCAGGCCGAGCCTCTCGTAGACGGCCCCGAGGTCGGCGAGGACGATCGCCACGTCCTCGGAGTCGTGGTGCGCGAGGTCGTCGTAACGGCGCAGTGCCTCCTCAAGGGACCCGCGGGCCAGGTCGGGCCGCGCGGCCGCCGCGTCGATCTCACCGAGCACGGTCAGCCCGTCGGCGATCGCCCTGGCCCATCGGAACTTGGCCAGGGGCGAGTGCCACCAGGACGGCCCGCGCTCGAGGATCGCCAGGGCGCCCAGGTAGTAGTCGCGGGCGCCCTGGTAGTCCTCCCGGGCACGGCAGGCGTCACCAGCCGCGGCGAGGCGGCGGGCCTGCTGCGGGATCTCACCGGCCATGAGTCAGCGGTGGGCCAGGCGCTCGTGGACGACCTCGGTCAGCCGCTGGGCCGCCTGGGTGCCGGAGAGCCGTCCCCGATGGATCACCGTCAGGTCCTCGACCGCGCAGGCCGGGGGAGTGTGCTCGACCGCCGCGGCCAGGCCCGGGTGCTGGGCGGCCCACCCGGCCAGTGCCGCGGACAGCTCGCTCTCCATCACCTCGGCCGACATCCCGGCGGTGAGCAGGCCGCGCAACTGCCGGCGGTGCGTCCAGAAGGACCAGATCTTCGTCTCGTCGATGAGCTGCTCGACCGGGTCGGAACGCAGGTAGCGCAGCGCGATCTGCAGCGAGTTCGAACCGCCGTCGTTGATCAGGTCGTCGACCATCCGGTGCCGCGCGTGCGCCCCGGCCACCTCGTAGAACGTGCTGCGCGAGCCGCGCTCGCCGGCCGCCGTGACGATCGTGCGCCAGGTCAGCGCCGGGCGGCTCCCGGCCTCGAGCACCAGGGACGCGGCCCGGTAGTAGATCTCCTTGGTGCGCCAGTGGTTGCGGCGCGGGGACGTGTTGCGGGCCAGGCGCCCCAGCCAGCGACCCACGACGGTGTCGTCCAACCGGTCGGAGATGGTCGGTGCTATCGGTGCCGTCGTCATCGCCCTGGTGTCCTTTTCGCTCGGCTGCGCACCCGTCGAGGGGCCAGTCGAGCGTGGCCGGGATCACCGGGCCGGCACATCACGTGATCACGGGGTCCTGCACGCGGTATCCGGTCACCACGTCGAGGACGATGTCCCAATGCGAGGGTGGTTCGGCCGAACGCCAGGACACGTAGTGGTCGGGACGGACCAGCACCAGCCGGCCGCGCCAGTCGGCCCGTAACGTGGCGTCGTCCACCGGCAGGTGGGTCATCGGGATGCCCCGCGCCTCGGCCGAGTCCACGAGGGAGCGCCCGGCCTGGCCGGCGGTGAGATCGAGCAGGGTGAACTGGGGTCCGAGCAGGTCGAAGAGCTGTTCGCCGCCGCTGAGCCGGACGGCGGGCAGCCGGGTCCCGGCCTGCGCGGTGGCGGGATCGTCGCGCCAGACCACGGCCGAGGCGACGTGATCGCCGAGCGCGTTCGTGCCGGTCGGGTCGACCTGCGGCGGCTCCCCGCGTAACACACCGGCCAGGTAATCGGGGGAGGCCCCGGCCGCGGCCAGTCGCCCGAACCGCTGCCGTGCCTCCAGCGAACGCGACAGCATCTCCCGCTCCAGCACGGCTTGTCGTCGGCGTTCGCCCTCGTAGCTGCCGAGCAGGCCGGGCCCGCCCCAGCGCGCCACCGCGGCGGCGAGCTTCCAGCCCAGGTCGACCGCGTCGGCCAGGCACGTGTCCACGGTGGCGCTCGTCGGATGGAATCGGTGCGCCGACTCGCCCACCAGGTAGGCCGTGCCGCGGCGGTAGGTGCGGGCGATGCCGAGCGCCTCCTGCCACTGGGCGACGCCGAGGATCTGCGCCGCGCTCACCTCGATGCCGAGCTTGCGGCGCAGCAGCGCGACCGGGTCGGGCACGGCGGCGTCGTCGGAGTCGAGCGGCAGGTGACCGGCCCAGAGGCCATCGCCGGAGCGCCGGGTCAGCGCCATCCCCTCGGCGATGATCGTCGACGGCGCGGGCACCGGCGGGCAGAGGCTGTCGCTGCGGAAATAGACCGTACAGTGCCGGGCCGGGGTGAGCGCGTCCTCGAGCGGCACCCCGAGACATCGGCGTACGGTGCTTTGCGCGCCGTCGCATCCGGCCAGGTAGCCCGCCTCGATGACGTGTCGCGCGCGAGCGCCGCCGTCCAGCACCGTCGCGAACGTCCGGCCCGGTTCGAGTCGCAGGTCGGTGAAGATCCAGCCCTCGCGCAGGTCGATCAGCGGATGCGCGCGCACACAGTCCCGCAGCCGGGTGGCCAGATCAACCCCGGTGAGCAGGGCGTACGGCTCGACGGGGGCGCTGCCGTCGGTGGTACCCGCGTACTGCCGGCGCAGCTCGTTGACCGAGGGCATCGGCGTGACCAGGATCGGGGACTCACCGAAGGACCGGCTCCACGCGGTCGCCGCCGACCGGTCGGGGTCGACGCCGTCCGATCGCACCAGGTCGGCCAGCCCGAGGCGCCGCAGCAGCTCCATGCCGCGCCCGCTGACCAGGTTGAGCTCCGGGTGCCAGGACGACCGGGACGACCGCTCGACCACGATGCTGGCCACCCCGTCGTGGGCGAGTTCCAGGGCGAGCAGGCAGCCCGCCAGGCCGGCGCCGACCACGAGCACGGGCGTACGCGATGCGGACATGGCTTTCGGCTCCCGGGTTCCCGATGACGGAAGACTCGTCACTCACCGCCATGTTCTGGTAACCGGGCCGTCGTCGGCATCACGTGACCACGGGATTACGGGGGACATTCCCGGGCCACCACAGTGGCCAGCTCCACCCGGCTGTGGATCTCCAGCTTCACGAAGATCTTGCGCAGGTGACTGTCCACGGTGTGCGGCGAGATGTGCAGCTGGCGCGCGGCCACGATGTTGGTCATGCCCCGAGCGATCAGCATCGCCACCTGCCGTTCCGCGCGGGAGAGCTGCGGCAGGCACGGCTCCTTGTCCGCGGTCGCCGACCCGGGGATCGACGTGCCCCGCCAGGCGCCGAGGGACCGCTCCAGCCGTTGCCGGGCACCGTGCGCGCCGGCCGTGGTGAGCAGCTCGGCCGCCTCGTCGTACCAGGCCCGCACGGTGACGCGCTCGTCGAAGTCGCGCCCCAGGACGGCCGCGTCGTGCAGTGCCGCGGCCAGCGTGAGCGGCCGCCCGAGCTGCCGGAACTCCACGATGGCGGCCCGCAGTTGCCGCGGGTCACGGCGCAGCAGACCCTCGGCGTGGGCGGCCGCCCCGGCCAACGCCCGCGACCGGGGATTGTTCCGGGCGAGCCGGGCCGTCGCGACGGCGGCGGCCGTCGCGCGGACCCGGTCGTCGGCGGCCAGGGCCAGCTCGACCAGCGTCGCGGCCGCCCCGGGGTCCTGGGCGATCAGGGTCGGGCGTTCGGGCAGCGTGTCGTAGACCCGGGTGATCAGGGAGAAGGCGTGCTCGGGTGACCCGTCCGCGGCGACCAGGCTCGCCTCCGCCCACTCCACGTCCTCGGGCGGCGCGGTGATCCCGGTGGCGACCAGGCCGTTCATCCGGCGCCGGAAGCCGTGCGCCTGCTCCAGGTCGCCGCGCAGCACAGCCAGCCGGATGAGCGTGCCCAGCAGCGGAACGGTCAGCTGGTAGGCGGAGAGCTGCTCGGTCAGGGTCACCCCGGCGTCCGCCTCGGCCACCGCGTCGTCGAGCCGCCCACGGGCGGTGAGCAGCGCGGCCGAGTAGTAGTGCAGCAGCGGCTGGGCCCAGGCGGTGCCCAGCCCGTCGGCCTCCTGCCGGCCGCGGCGCAGCGCCTTCTCGGCCTCGTCGAAGCGCCCGAGCGAGGTGAGCGCGTTCGCCAGCCAGATGCGCGGATGCCGCCGTAGGGCCGTCTCGCCGGTGCGGTCGGCCAGCTCGGTGGCGGTCACGGCGTGCGTGTACGCCTCGTCCAGCCGCCCCTGGGCCTGGGCGACCAGGCTGCGCGCGGTCAGGCCGAAGACGGCCGCCCCGGGGTCGTGCTCCCCGCCGATCCGGTTCGCCGCCGCCCCCGCGACGTCGGCGGCGGCGTAGTCGTCCTGGTAGAACGCGGCGTGGGCCAGTATCGCCTGGAGCTGAGCCTGGATCTCCAGGGACACGGCCGGCTGGCTGAGGCCGTCCTCGGCGTACCGGGCGGCCTTGGCGTTCTGACCCGCGTGCTTCGACGCCTCGGCCAGACCGAGCAGCAGCGTCGCCTTGGTGCGCGGCGCCAGCCCCGCCCGCAGCGCCTGCTCCCCGAGGTCCTGGGCCTGCTCGACCCGGGCGGCGGCGGCGAGCAGACCGACCGCGCCGGCGATCACCTCGGGCCGGGCCGGGTCGTCCTCGCCGATCGCGTGCAGGGCCTGCAGCATCAGGTCGGCGGCGGCGCCGGGCGCGGTGGTGGCGACCGCCGAGGCCGTGCCGCGCAGCATCTCGACCGCGGCCGCGGTTCCGGTCCGCCCGCTGCGCAGCAGGTGGTCGGCGATCTCGGCGGTGGGCCGGCCCTGCTCGCGAGCCAGGGCGGCCGCCTCGCGATGCAGGTGCTGGGCCCGGGTCGCGCCCAGGGTGCTGCGGACGGCCTGGTGCACCAGGTCGTGGTGGAACGTCATGCCGTCCTGGGCGTCGACCAGGATCCCCGACGCGAGAACCTCGTCGATCAGCTTGAACAGGTCGATCGGGTCGTGGCCCATCAGCCGGGCCGCGCTCTCGATGTCGAAGGGCCGGTCCAGCACCGAGGCGGCCCGCAGCAGCCACTGGGCGTCCGGCGAGAGCACGCTCATGATCTCGCGGACGGTGTCCACGAAGCTCGACGGCAGATCCTCGCCGACCACGGTGGCGGTCTCGTCGATGATCATGAGCTGCCGGGTGGTGAGCAGGGCGGACAGCAGATGCTCGATCCGCAGCGGGTTGCCGCCGCAGCCGGCCGCCAGGGCCAGGACGGTGTTGTCGACCCGGGTGCCGACCACCCGCTCGCACAGCCGGGCCGTGGCGTCCTCGTCGAGCACGTCCAGCAGGATCGTGGTGCCCCGATCGGCCAGCCAGTTCAGCGTCTGCCAGCCCGGGGTGTCGGCGGGCTGGGAGCGGCCGGCGAGCAGCCAGCGCACCGGCGACGACGCCAGGGAGGGCACGAGTTCGCGGACGGCGAGAGCGCTCAGCTCGTCCATCCACTGCGCGTCGTCGATCACGATGAGCAGGGGGCGGATCGCGGCGTACCGCTCCAGCGAGTCCCGCAGCCGATAGATCTTGGCGTAGTTCCCGGTGTCGCGCTCCTCGGGGCTGGACATCCAGGCGAACTCGCCGGTCGGCGGGCTGCACGCGCGCAGCGCTCCGGCGATCGTGACCAGCGGGGCGGCCAGGTCGTGCCGGAAGGCCTCGCGCGCCGCGACCGCGATGTCCCGCTCGAAGGCGTAGTCGCCGGCCGCGCGCAGCAGCGTCGACTTGCCGATGCCGGGCGGTCCGAGAATCACGTGACATCCGCCGGTGCCGTCCCTGGTGTCGTCCAGCGCCTGGCGGATCATCGCGAGCTCTCGAGCCCGGCCGACGATCTGGCCACCGTCGACCTGGCCACCGTCGATCTGGCCACCGGCGGTCTGGCCGCCGTCGGGGGGCGTCGCGGGACGTTCCTCGGGCAAAATCCCGTCTCCCTCGCAGTGAGTCGCGTGGCCGAGGGGTTCGACCGCCGGTCTGGATCGGCGGCGCTCACAGCTAATAACGTTTTGCGGTTCTATCCGACCGTCTGTCCGGCCGTGCTGCGGTCACCGTCAGGGCGGGGTTTCCGACCGGGCGACCCATTGGTGATGCCCGTGTCGATGGCACCATGCCCTACCCGGTCGTTCGAATCCAATCGATCATCGGAGGGGTCGGTGTCCGGGGCGGCCCCCGTCAGCAACGACCGCGGAATCGCCGCGCCGTCCACCGTGAGCAGCGACTCCACATGGAACTGGATGGTTCGGACACGCTCCGCGACCAGCGCGTGGACCGCGCCGTCACCCGGGTCGCGGATCACCCGATCGAGTGATCCGCAAGCCGATCTCGTCGGCCGGCACGGTTTTGCGCGCCGAGGGCGGGATCGCGACCACGGCCAGGTCGTGATTCGTCATCGTCCGATCCCAGCGCCCACGTCCGGCCGCGGCAACTACCCATCCGCTCAGGGGCCGCGCTGACCTGCGGATACCCGGGGACCTACTCGTTCGAGCAGTAGGAGCGGGCCGGGCCCGTCGCTAACGTCCGGAATGCCTCTGGTGAGGCCGAACCGAATCGAGGTGACTCCCGTGCACGGCAACGGATCCTTCGCCCGGCGCCTGCGTCTGCGCCGGCTCTACGGGCACCGGTCGTCAGGACTGCTGGTGGTGCCCCTCGACCACGCCGTCGGGGCCGGGCCGATGGCCCATCAGGGCACGCTCGACGGCCTGCTGGCCCGGCTGGCCGATGTCGGGACGGACGCCGTCGTGCTGCACAAAGGAGCCGTACGCCGGGTCCGCCCCGACCGATTCCGGACGATGTCGCTGGTCCTGCACCTGAACGCGAGCACCAACCTGGCCGCCGACCCGGACGCCAAGTACCCGGTGGCCACGGTCGCGGAGGCGCTGCGCCTCGGCGCCGAGGCGGTGAGCGTGCACGTCAACCTCGGCTCGGCCACCGAGGCCCGGCAGATCGCCCACCTCGCCGCGACCGCCGAGCAGTGCGACCGCTGGGGTATGCCGCTGCTGGCCATGATGTACGTACGCGGACCGGCCGTCACCGCCGCCCGCGACCCGGAACAGGTCGCGCACGCGGTGGCCGTCGCCGTCGAGCTCGGCGCCGACCTGGTCAAGACGGCCCTGCCGGACGACCCGGTGGCGATCGCACGGATCACCGCCGCCTGCCCGGTGCCGGTGCTGGCCGCGGGCGGCACCGGCGGCGACGTGCTCGCGCGGCTCGAGGCAGCCCTGCGGGCCGGGGCGGGCGGCGTCGCGGCGGGGCGGGTGGTCTTCACGGCCGCCGAACCCGGCGCGGTCGCGGGCCGGCTCGCCGACCTCGTGCACGGCGGCCGTACGCCGGTGGTGACCCGATGAACGCGAAACTGTGCTGGGTGGACCTTCGCGGGCTCGGCGACACCAAACGGGCCGTCTGCGAGGAGGCGATCCACCAGCGGTTCGACGCGATCGTCGCGGACGACCCGGCCGACCTGGCGGCGCTGCCCCCTACCGTCACCCGCGTGCTCGTCCCGGACGAGCTGCCCGACGACGTCGGCGCCGCCGACCTGGTCCTGGTCGACCCCCGGCGGCACGCTCGGCCCGACCGGCCCAGCGGCGTGCGGCTCGCGGTCACCGACCGGGAGAGCCTCGACCTGGCCTGCGAGCTCGTCCGGGGCGACGGGCCGATCCTGCTCAGCTTCGGCGATCCGACCAACATCCCGATGGAGATCGTGCTGGCCGCGGGCGCGCGGAAGACCGGCACGATCATCACCGCGGCGAACAGCGTGGAGGACGCGGTCGTGCACCTCAGCGTGCTCGAGCACGGCCCGGACGGCGTCCTGCTGACCGATCCGGCGCCCGGGGACGTCACCCGGCTCGCGGCGCGGGTCCGCGCGCCCTCGCCCAAGCTGGACCTGGTCACGCTGACCGTCGACGGGATCCGGCACGTCGGCGCCGGGGAACGGGCCTGCGTCGACACCTGCACCTATCTGCGACCGGACGAGGGGCTGCTGGTCGGCTCGTGGGCCAAGGCGCTGATGCTCTGCGTCAGCGAGACGCACCCGCTGCCGTACATGCCGACCCGGCCGTTCCGGGTGAACGCCGGCGCGATCATGTCGTACACGCTCGTCGACGCCGAGCACACCCGTTACCTCAGCGAGCTGACCGCGGGCGACACTGTGCTCGCGGTCGGCGCCGACGGGCGGACCCGCCGGGTCACCGTGGGCCGGGTCAAGATCGAGACCCGGCCGTTGCTGGCGATCGACGCCACCGCGCCGGACGGCGAACCGGTCAACCTGATCGTGCAGGACGACTGGCACGTACGGGTCCTGGGGCCGGGCGCCGCGGTGCTGAACACGACGGAACTGCGCGCGGGCAGCGAGATCCTGGGTCACCTGCCGGGCCGGGAACGCCACGTCGGCTACCCGATCGACGAACTGTGCCACGAGCTGTGAACGTCTTCGACTTCCACGCGCGGCTCCGGCCCGGCGGCGAGGAACCGGCGCGACTGCTCGCGACGATGGACCGGGCCGGGATCGAGCAGGCCGCGGTCTGCGCCGGTGGGCTGATCCCGCTCGACCGGCTCGCCCAGCAGCTCGACGAGGGTGGGCGGGCCGAGGTCTCGGCCGACAACGAGGGTGTACGCCGAGCCTGCACGCGGTCCGGCGGGCGACTGCTGCCGTTCTTCTTCGCCGATCCGGTTCGCGACGTGGAGGCGTACCGGACGGCCTCGGGCGATTTTCGCGGCCTGGAGATCTCGCCGGCCGTGCACGGTGGACGGCTGGACGCGCCCGAGGTGGCCGAGCTCGCGGCGATCGCCTCGGCGGCCCGGCATCCGGTCTACGTCGTCACCGTCGCTCAGCACGGGGCACGGCCGGCTGATCTGGTGCGGCTGGCGGCGAGGTTTCCGCGGGTCACCTTCGTGTGGGGGCACTGCGGGCACACCGGGCTCGACGTCGCCGGGCTGCGCACGATCGCGCCGAGCCCGAACATCCTGGCCGAGATCTCGGGCTGCCTCACGGTCACCGCCCGGCTCGCGGTGTCGCGTCTCGGCGCCGCGCGGGTGCTGTTCGGCACCGAATATCCGCTGCAGCAGCCGGAGGTGGAGCTGTGCAAGGTCGACGCGCTCGGACTCGACCCGGCCGAACGACAGGCAGTGCTCGGCGCCAACGCGCGCCGGGTGCTGGGAGAGGCAGACCGATGAACCCCGATGATCAACTCACCCGCACCCTGGAACTCGCCGCCCGGTCGCCGTTCTACGCGAAGCGTGGTGTGCCCGTCGACCGGGCCGAACTGGCCTCCTATCCGCTCACCACCAAGCAGGACCTGCGCGACGCGTACCCGTTCGGGTTGCTCGCTGTCGACCGTGCCCGGCTGGCGACCTACCACGAGTCGAGCGGCAGCAGCGGCGTCCCGACCTCGTCGTACTACACGCCGGCCGACTGGGACGACCTGGTCGAGCGGTACGCCCGCAAGCACGTCGGCCTCCGCGACGACGACATGTTCCTGGTCCGCACCCCGTACGCCCTGATGATCACCGGCCATCTGGCGCACGCCGCCGCGCGCTCCCGGGGCGCGACCGTGGTGCCGGCCGACAACCGGTCGCTGGCCATGCCGTACGCGAAGGTCGTCCGGGTCCTGCACGACCTCGGTGTGACCCTGACCTGGTCGCTGGCGACCGACACGCTGCTCTGGGCGGCGGCGGCGCGGCTCGCCGGACGGCGTCCCGGACGCGACTTCCCGGCGCTGCGCGCGCTGTTCGTCGGCGGCGACCCGCTCGGCCCGGCGAAGAAGGCCCGGATCGCCGAGACCTGGAACGCCCCGGTGGTCGAGGAGTACGGCGCCACCGAGACCGGCAGCCTGGCCGGGGATTGCCCGTTCGGGCGGCTGCACCTGTGGGCCGACCGGGCGATCTTCGAGGTGCACGACCCGGTGACCGGGCGGATCACCCCGACCGGGCGCGGCAGCCTGGTCGTCACGCCGCTGTTCCGCGAGGCGATGCCGCTGCTGCGCTATGACCTCGAGGACGCCGTCGAGGTGTCCGAACCGGACTGCCCGTGCGGCTGGGAGTGGCCGGTGGTGCGGGTCCTCGGCCGGGCGGCGTGGACGGTGAACGGCCTCACCCAGGGCGACGTCGAGGATCTGGTCTTCGGGCTGCCGATCGAGTACGGCGTGTCGTTCTGGCGCGCTCGGGCCGGCGAGAACTCGCTGCTCGTGCAGATCGAGGTGGCCGCCTCGCACCGTGCCGCCGCGGCCCGGGAGCTGCGGGAAGCCATCGGCCGGGCGTACGGGATCGAGGCCGTTGTCGAGCCGCTGGCACCGGGCGTCCTGGTGCCGGAACGGCTGCTCACGGCCGAGCCCGAGGTCGTGAAGCCGCGCGGGCTGTTCCGCGCGGACGAGGACTGGGACAAAGCCTTGGAGTACTACTGATGAGCACGAACGTGGTGGTGATCGTCGGAGCCGGGATCGGCGGGCTCGCGGCGGCGGCCGCGCTCGGCCGGCAGGGCGTCCGCTGCGTGGTCGTCGAGCGCGCCCGCACGCTGCCGGTCGCCGGTGGCGCGCTTCAGATCGCCCCG
>Ga0247781_1000105_pt1 | contig 24094 bp, 22 predicted proteins | sample UWRJL184509B5_FD_179922 | JGI IMG/M metagenome (GOLD analysis project Ga0247781, IMG submission 179922) | Plant litter microbial communities from Arlington Agricultural Research Station in Wisconsin, United States - UWRJ-L184-509B-5 | ecosystem: Environmental > Terrestrial > Plant litter >...
GCTGTGTCTTGGCCTTGGCCTCGATACCGGCGTCGTCCAGCTGTTCGAGGAACTCCCCGGTGCCGTAAGCGGCGTCACCGTAGACGGCAGGCCGTTCCTGCCCAGCCTCGGCCTGGCCGGGTTCGGCCTGGCCGGGTTCGGGCAGCAGGTCGCCGATCAGGTCGGCGGCGCTCTGCGCATCGCCCTGGTTACCCGCGGACACCTCGGTCGCGGTGATGATCTCACTGTCCGGGTCGGCGGCGACGTGACCCTTGTACCCGTCGAAACCCTTCGCCGAGGTCTTGTGCCCGTGCCGGGCCTCGGGATCCACGGTGGAGATCACCCGGTCGCGGGCCACCCGCCGGGCGATCCTGAACACCCCACCAGTGTCGAGGTCCAGGTCCTGACCGAGCACCGTGGCCAGCAACGCCCCGGCCTGGGCCACCTCGTCGGGCAGGTCCCGGCCGTGCAGGACGGCCAGCAGCGCCTGCCCGTCACGGGCCCGGGAATCGATCAACGCTTCCCGCTCACCGCGATCAGACCAATCGATGACCGGCTTCGCCGTGTCGGTGTAGGCGTCCCCGCTGGTCAGCGCCGCCCGTAACTCGGCCCGCAACACCGGGCCGGCGGCGCGCAGCAACTGCCGGATCGCCGAGCGGACCAGCGTCAGAGTGTCCTGGGTAGCGACCGCGTCGTAGATCGGGGTGGAATCCAGCACCCGCTTACGGCCGATCAACCCGGCCGAACGGGCCACCTCGATCACCGTGTCGAAGATCCGGTCCGGCCGCTGCGACTTGGCCAGCCGGGCCCGGAAGTCCACCAACACGGTGTGCACGAACCCGGGATGATCGAAATCCAGACCACCCGCGGCGTACTTCCACCGCGTGTCGAACGTGAACCGGTCCACCGCCTCGCGATCCGACAAGCCCTCGAGCCGCTGCAACACCATCACGACCGCCACGATCATCGGCGGCACCGACCACCGGCCCTTCACCGCGAACAGATCGGCGAACATCGCATCCGGGAACAGCCGGCGGCACTCCCGGTGCAACACCGCATAAATCGAGTTCGGCGCCAGCCGGCCCTCACAAAACCCCGCCGTGGACGACAACAACCCCGGCTGATTCGGCGTCAAACCCAGCGCCACCGCCCGATCCCTCCCACACCCGAAGATCAACGACCGTCAGCCTGACACAGCCGCAACCCCCACCGCGAGACCCCACAAAAAACACCAGCCACCTAGCCCGGCTCCGACCGGCTGCCGCTGCTCATCGTCACCGGGTTGCTGACCGCCTGCAGGGCACGCCGCCACGGGAACTGGCTGCGGAACCGGTCGGTCTGGCCCGGGTTGCCGAGTCGGCAGACGTCCTCGCCGTAGAGCACGTGCACACCCCAGTCCCGCAGCTTGGCGAGACTCTCGTGCAGCGCGGGGTGCAACGCCATGACCCGATTCGTGTACGGGACGACGGCGGTGGGCACGCCGTACCCGTAGCCCTCGACCAGCAGGCCGAGAACCAGGGTGTCGGTGATGCCGGCGGCCCATTTGTTCACCGTGTTGACCGTGGCCGGCGCGACGATCATCGCGTCGGCGCCGGGCAGCACGTCCGGGTCGCCGGGGCTCTTGTAGTGGGTGCGTACCGGATGCCCGGTCTGTTTCTGGAGCGCGGCCACGTCGACGAACTTCCGCCCGTCGGGCGTCGTGATCACGCAGACGTCCCAGCCTTCCTGCTGGGCCAGTCCGACCAGAATGCCGACGTCATGGGCCATGGGCGAACCGCAGACCAGTACGTACAGCACACCTCGTGGGGGGTTACCGATCGTCACGCGCCGACCACCTCATACCCCGACTCCCATCTGCTCGGCCAACTCCGCTATCGGAGCCGGCGGAGTGCCCCGCGTCCGGCGGAGCACATCGGAAAGAACCTCGTGCGCGAGCGGACGGCAGCGGATCTCGGACGGGGCGAGCCGGTCACCCTCGAGCAGCATCTCGCTGGCCTTGTCGACGTTGCCGATCTGCGTGTAGCCGCGGGCGATGTCCAGGAAGTGGTGCGCCCGGCGCTCCGGCAGCATGGCGTTGAAGCTGACCACGTCGATCATCTTCTCGTGCGTGTCGACCGCGGTGCGGCCGTCGCCCAGCTCGACCGCCGCGGCACAGCGGTGCAGCTGAACGTTGGTGGGGCCGAAGCTGGTCCAGTAGTGGTTGCGGTCGCCGCCCAGCTCGATCGACGCCTGCTCGGCGCCGCAGAGCAGGTCACGAACGGTCGCGCTGTCGCCGATGCGAGCCGCCGCCATCGCCCCGTTGAGCAGCAACATCCCGTAGACGGAGAGGCGCTCCTCCCGGTGCCCGGGCTCGTGCGAGGGCGCCAGCCGGTTCGCTATGTTGACGTTGACCTCGAGCGCGGGCCGCACCCGGCCGAGCGCGAGCAGCGCGCTGCCCACCCGGAAGCTGGCCAGACCGGCCAGCAGCTGGTCACCGGCCCGCTGCGACACGGCGATCGAACGGTCGGCCGCCAGCCACGACAACTCGTGCTCGCCGACCTTGCGCAGCGCGGACGAGGCGATCTGATAGACCTGGCCCAGCAGGTGGGCCGCCTCGTTGGCGTCGGCGCCGGTCGCATAGGCACTGTCCGCCGCCTGAGCGTCGCGCAACAGCTTGGGCAGGGCCCGGGCCAGCACGCCGTACTTCGCGTGCTGATAGGTCAGCCACGCGTGACTGACCGCCTTGCGCATCTCCGCGATCGGCGGTGAATGTGGCACTGCTTGGAAGAACGCGCTCATCTGGTCATAACGCTCCAGAGCAGCGCGGATCTCCTCGACCTCCACCTGGTCGATGCAGTTCTGTGTCTCCGGCCGGCGCTCCACGTCCTTGCCCAGCAGCAGCTGGACGTCGACCTGGAGCACGTCGGCGATCTCGTAGACGACGGAGAACTTGTCGAGTCGGCGGACTCCCCGCTCCACCTTGTCGACCCAGCTCTTGGACTTTCCCAGCCGGTCAGCGAAGACCTGCTGGGACATCTTGCGTCGGCCGCGCCAATAGGCGACGCGGCGGCCGATCGGCAGCTCGTCCACGGTGCCTCCCCCAGCTCCCCGACGACCCCCGCCGGCGAGCTCCTTGTGTCATCTGCAGTCTGGAACGCCTACGTCCGCACCCGTCGCACAGCGTGTGTGATCGCCTGCTCACGATGCTCGTAGTTTTCTTCGCAACTTGCAAAGGGTGAATCTGCCGGAACCAACGACGGGTGTCGCGCTTGGATACGGCGTGGGGAGCTGCTATGGCACCGAACCACCCGGATCGAGGGTTATCGAGCTGTGCAGTGGATCGTTCATCGGCCGTTCGTACCGCCGGCGTTCCTCGATCGGCGGTGGAAGCGCCGGGAGGGTGTCGCGGTCCGAACTGGACCGCCGCCGATGGGCCGCCGGTTACTGTGCCCGGCAGATGCCCGCCGCGGGGCACGGCGAGTGAGAAAGCACCGACCGGCGTACGCATATCGAGTGACAACGTAGTGGCCTACGCCATATCGGTCGAGTAACTCGATCGGATGAACTTTCCGGGCGCGTCGTTGGCCGCTGCCGCCAGCTCCCGATAAGCGGTGAGCACGGCGGCCGTACGGTCGGCGAGCTCCGGACCGGCCTCGGCGGCGGGCGCTGTCTGCTCCGCGGCCAGGCCGGCCAGGACGATCTCGGCCTGCCGTGCGGTCTCGCCGATCTGGTTCTCGCGCAGGAACGCCTCGCCGGCCAGCGCGGTCCGGTCCAGGCTGTGCAGGATGCGGTTGGCCTGCTCGCCGGTCTCCCGCCACAGCCCGTCGGCGCGATCCCGCTGCGCGGCCAGCGCCAGCACGGCCGGGCTGTCGTCGGGGACGTCCTGACGGCGTACGCCCTCGATCTCGGTCCGGAGCCGGCGGAGCTCCTGGCGCCGGGTCAGCAGCGCGCCGAGGTCGTCGAGAGCGCGGGTGAGCGACCGGTCGGCCAGCTCGGGATCGATCATGCCGGGCAGCGCGGGCCAGGTGCGTCGGATGCGGCGCGAGACGCCGACGGCGCGCTTGAACACGGCCTGCTCCTCCTCGGTGACCAGCGTGTGGGCGCCCTCGCCGGCGGGCACCTCGAACAAGGCAGCCCGCGCGGCGCGGGCCTGGCGGCGCCAGCCGGCGGCCACGACCGCGGCGGAGGCGGTGATCGGCAGCCACCAAGGCACGCCGACGGCGAAGAGAACAGCGGAGACGAAGATCAAGGCGAGGCTGAGACGGGCGGCGGACGTCAGGCGGGTCTCGCGGCTGACGCCGCTCGGGAGCATGGGCACGACCTCGGTGACCGAACCGGAGCGTTGCCGGGTGGCGCGGCCGGTGCGCAGCTTCAGGGCGTACGGGGCCAGGACTGTCTTCTCGGCGTCCATGCCGATGTGCAACTCCGCCGGCATGCGGCCTCCGATCCGTTCGTGGCTGCGGTACCCGCTGTCCGCCTTCGGCAGGGCGGGCCCGGAACGCCGGGGGGAAACCGGTCTGGGCCCGCCCGCCGGAAGGGATCTCCCTGCCGGCACCAGAAGGAATCGGTGATCGCGGGGCCCGGTTGAGAAGCCGCTCGGGTGCAGATCGGGTGTCTCCGCCGATCCGGCCTGGCCGGGCAAGTAGCCCCGATGGAGATCGATGTAGCCTCGCCGCGTGGATGCGGTTGATCTGGTGCTGCGCAAGTTCGACGGGCGGCCGCACCGGCAGGTGACGGCACGCCTGCTCGGCGAGGACGAATACGGCACCTGGCTGGCCACGCCGCGCGGCACCGTCGTCACCTATCACTACGGTCGCCGTCGTTCGGGCCGGACCAGGGCCGATGCCGTACGTCTCCTGCCCGCCGGCAAATGGTGGATGGCGATGTTCCTGGCCGCGCCCGACGTGCGCGAGGCCTACTGCGACGTGATCAGCCCACTGCGGTGGACCGGCCCGGCCGAGATCACCGTGATCGACCTCGACATCGACGTGGTGCGGTACCGCGATCATCGGGTCGTGGTGGAGGACGAGGACGAGTTCGCCGAGCACCGCCACGAGCTGGGCTATCCGCCCGAGATCGTCGAGGGGGCCCTCGCCGGGGCGGCCGAGTTGCGCGCGGCTTTCGGCCGCGACGACCAACCGTTCGCCTCGCATTACCGCAAGTGGCTCGCCCGGGTCTGACCCTTTTCGTAGGTGCCTTCGTAGGGCAGGCACCATGCCTTCGTAGGGCAGGCACCATGCCTTCGTAGGGCAGGCACCATGCCTTCGTAGGGTTGGCACCATGCCTTCGTAGGGTTGGCACCATGCAACGGATCGAGATGGACGCCGTCCGCGCGGCGATCGCCGAACAGCGTCGCCGGGTCGCCGACCTGGTCGAGTCGCTGACTCCGACCCAGCTCGACACACCCAGCCTCTGCGGCGCCTGGACCGTGCGGCAGGTCGCGGGACACCTGCTGGCCGCGGTCGACACGCCTGGCCGCGCGACCCTGTCGGCGCTGGTCCGCGGGCGGTTCCGGCTCCACCGGGCCAACGCGCTGCTCGCGGCCGAGGTCGCCCGGCGTCCACCGGCCGCGCTCGCCGAGGGGCTGCGCCGGCACGCGACGAACCCGTTCCGGCCGCCGATCGTCGGCTCTCCCGGCCAGCTCACCGACCTGCAGGTGCACGGCCAGGACATGCGGCGACCGCTGGGCCTGCCGCACCGGCTGGCCCTCGACGACCTGCGCATCTCGCTGGACTTCCTGACCGGCCGGCGGGCGATCGGTTTCACGCCGCGCAAGCGGCTGGCCGGGCTGCGCCTCGAAAGCACCGACCTGGACTGGGCCTACGGGGACGGCGTGCCGGTCACTGGGCCGGCCGAGGCCCTGATGATGGCGATGACGGGACGCGCGTCGGTGCTCGGCGAGATCGACGGCCCGGGGGTCCGCGTGCTGGCCGCCCGGATCACCTGAAGCCGCCCGCCCGCCACCGCCGAAAACTGTCGGAGGGTAGCCCTAATGTCACCCCCATGAATGACACCGCCCTCCAGTCATCTCCGATCACTCTCGACCGCCGCCTCGTCCTCGGCGAGGTCGATTACCAGGTCACCGCCTTCCCCACCGACGACCACCGCATCGACCTCTGCATCGTGAGCAGCGACGGCGACGGTCACGTGCTGAGCGAGATCAGCGGCGGCCTCTCCCCCGCCGACCTGCCCACGCTCACCGACGTGCTCACCTCGACCCTGGCCGGGCTGATCGCGATGACCCAGCCGCCGGCGGTCCCGGCCCCGGCCGCCGCCGAGGCGCCGCCCGACCGGCGTGACCGTCACCCCAACCAGGGCGCCCGCTGGGCGGCGTCCGACGACGAGCGCCTCGTCGAGCGCTACCGGTCCGGCGCCCGCCCCCGCGACCTGATGGCCGAGTTCGGGCGCAGCAACGGCGGCATCCGTGCCCGGTTGGAATACCTCGGCGTGCTGCCGCCCGGCGGCCGCTGGCGCCCCGCGCCGGCCCCCTCCGCCGACGGCCCGGCCGTCGGTGCCGATCCCGCTCCCCCGGCGGCCCCCGGACCTTCCGCCTGACGCACAGTGGGGCCGGGCACGCCACATGCGCCCGGCCCCACCCCGCGCCGCCGCCTGGGGCCGGCCGTCGTCTGCCGACGCCCTCCGGTGGTGACGCACCGGCGCGGCGGCCGGTCGCCGGCGGGCGTGTGCCCGCGACCGGTCGCCGTCCCGGCGGGTCTCGCACCTGTTTGGGAGTGGGAGCCACGGCGCACCTCGACTCCCACCCCGAACAGTCTCTAGTCCCCCGCCCGCCCGACACCGGCCGCCGCGTCATCGGTCGGCGTTTCATCGGTCGGCGTTTCATCGGTCGGCGTGCCCTCTACCGGCGGGCTGTCCACCCGCGGGCTGTCCGCCGCGGTGAGCAGGCCCCGGCGCGGCCCGGCTAGGCACGCCTCGACCCGGAGGATCTGCCCGTGGGTGAACATGAACATCGCCGCGTCGTCGGTGTAGTCCATGTAGTTCATGAACATGTCGCCGTTCGGCCCGTTGTTGCAGGTGATCGACGGGAAGCCCGGCATGCCGAAATTCTGGCCGGCCTGGTTGGGGGTGTCCGACACGAAATCGGTGCCGCTGCAGCCGGTGCCGTCGTCACCGCCGATGTGGAAGAGGTTGAGCCAGTGGCCGATCTCGTGGGTGGTGGTGCGCCCGAGGTCGAAAGGTGGAGCCGCCGTGCCGGTCGTGCCGAAGCCGGTGTGTGTGATCACCACGCCGTCGGTGGCCGCCGGCCCGCCGGGAAATTGCGCGTAACCGAGCAGGCCACCGCCGAGCTGGCAGACCCAGACGTTGAGATAGCGGTCAGCCGGCCATGCGTCGGTGCCGCCCCGGGCGGTGAACTTGACCGCTTCGTCGTCCGAGAACGAACGGGACTCGGTCCGCCGCCGGGTGACGCCGGTGGTCGGGCCGCCCAGCGGGTCGACGGTCGCGCGGCGGAACTCGAGGCGCGAGTCGGCGACCAGGCCCTGCCAGATCGGCGGCACGTTCTTGAGGTCGGCGTTGGCCGAACGGAAGTCCTCGTTGAGCACGGCGAGCTGGCTGTCGATCTGCTCTTCCGAGACGTTCTGCTCGTCGGTGTTGTGCACGACGTGCACGACCACGGGGACGGTCACGACCTCGGCACGGCTCGGCTGCTCCTCGCCGGTGGCGAAGGCGAAGGCGAGGTTCTCGATGGCGGCCCGGTTGAGTCGATAGTTCAGGCTTTCGTTGAGCAGCCGGCGGTGCACGTCCTCACTGCCGCAGCGGCGCCGTACCGGGGTCTCGACGATGTCGGAGTTGTCCATCGGGCCTCATCTCCTCGCGTTATTTCCGGATCCTCAGCACCTGGTCGTCGTGCGCGACGATGTGCAGCAGACGCGTGCCCGCGCCGGCCCGAACCCGCACGGCGTCCCCCTCGGCGGCCTCCCAGCTCCCCCGGCTCGGGGCGGCCCGGTCGGCCGGTCCCGCGGCATATTCGACAAAGCCCCCGCCGGGCCGGAACTCGAGGCTGGGCCGGGACGCCCGGCTCGGCGGGAAGAGGAAGTCGGCGGGGCGGTAGACGGCCTGATCGTCGGTGTCCTCCTCGAAGGAGCGATACCAGCGCCGGAAAAGATCCGGGGACAGCTCAGGCATTCCCTCGACCGCCAGTTGACTCGAACGGGTACGACTCACCGATGACGACACCGCCGGTGCCAAGCTCGTCGCCGGTTCTGTGGAGGACAGACTTGCAGTGTCGCCCCTGGTGAACGTGTCCTTCGTCCGTGATCCGACACGTGTGGCGCCCATGCCGGACAAACACCGCCCCGCAACGTTGTGCAGGTCGCAGAACTGGTCGGACTCCGAAGTAGGACGCGGTCGGCAGCAGGCAGCAGCCCGGCTAACCCTCGGCGGCCGACGCCCTGACCCTGGGTGTCAGGGTTGGGTGAGACCAGCGATTCATAAGGTGTAGCCCGCCCGGGGCGAGGACGGATCGAGCGCCCGAGCCACCCTGAGGAACGCCTGGAAGCTCACCCCCGCATCGCTCTCGGCCAGCCAGCCGGAGATCACCGGCCAACCGCATAAGCGAGTGGTTTCCGTCCATCGTTCTTTACTCTCCGACGGTTGTCGGGTGACGTTTCCGCAGGTGTAGGGCGTGGTGGGCGCGGTAGGTTTCGAACCTACGACCCCTCGCTTGTAAGGCGAGTGCTCTCCCACTGAGCTACGCGCCCGGCATCGGCATGGCCGGAGTGGTCATCGTACCCTGCCTGATCTCGCCGCCTCAGGGGCGTGAGGTCGGCAGGTCGGCGAGCGCCGCCCGCCAGGCTTTCTGGTCGCGCGGCCGACCGGGGCCCGACTCCTCGGCGAAACGGATCACGCCGTCGCGGTCGATGAGGAACGTGCCCCGGTTGGCCATGCCGCCGCCCGGGTTGAAGACCTCGTAGGCCTGGGCGACCTCGCCGTGCGGCCAGAAATCGGCGAGCAGGGGGAAGTCGAAGCCCTCCCGCAGCGCCCACACCTTGTGGCTGTAGATCGAGTCGACGCTCACGGCCAGGACCTGCACGTCGTCGTTCTGGTAGTCGTCCAGGTGGTCGCGGATCTCGGTCAGCTCGCCCCGGCAGGTGCCCGTGAACGTGAACGGGTAGAAGACCAGCAGGACCGCCTTGTGACCGTGGAAGTCCTTCAGGCGTACATCCTGGTTGTTCTGGTCTTTCAGGGCGAAGTCGGGCGCCTGAGCACCAATCTCGAGCGGCATGGGCACAACCCTAACCGGGTCGGCGCCCTAGGGACGCCGACCGGTGAAGGATGGCAGCGAGCTACTTCTTCTTGCTACCCCTGGGAGACACCAGCCGGGCACCGGTCCAGTCCTTGCCCGCGTTGACCGTCGAGGTCTGCTGGAGGCCCGCGGTGGGGGCACTCTCGCTGATCTCGCTCGGTTCGACGTGGTTGTCCCGTCCGGCCTTGGGGGTCAGCAGCCACACCACGCCATTGTCGGCGAGTGGGCCCAGGGCGTCGGTGAGAATCTCGAAAAGATCACCGTCGCCGTCGCGGTACCACAACAGCACCGCATCGACGACCTCATCGGTGTCTTCTTCGACCAACTCGCCAACGCGTTCGGTCAGGGCGTCACGGAGGCCTTCGTCGACGTCGTCGTCGTAGCCCATCTCCATGACCACCATGTTCGGCTCGAAGCCGAACCGGTCCGCCAGGCTGCGTACGCCGTCGGCCTGACCAGCGGTCGCGCTCACTGTCTAAGTCCTCCTAGCCGTCGTAATCAAGGTAAACCTTGGGGTAGTCCACACACTCCGAGGCCCCAGCGCAAGTGGCGCACCGGGTGTGTGGCAATTTACCGCGCCAGCAGGGCGTGGGCACCCTGTGTGATGGCATCCTCCCCTACGAGCACATGCTGTGCTGCCGGACCCAGGGGAATCAGCGCATCGGCCGATGCTATCCGCCTCGCCGCACCGACGAAACCGCCGTCCACCAGGGCCGCGAGCACTCCCTCGCCAACTCCGCCGGATCGCCGGGTCTCGTCGACGATCAGCACCCGGCCGGTGGCGGCCGCTTCCCGGACCACATCGTTCACCGGCAGCGGGTTCAGCCAGCGCAGGTCCACCACGCGGGATCCATAGCCCTGTTCGGCGAGCCGCGCGGCGACCCGCAGTGACATCCGCAGCCCGTTGCCGTAGGTGATGATGGTCAAATCCTCCGCGTTACCGAGCGGGTAGGTGCGGGCGCGGCCGATCGGCACGTGTTCGGTGGCCCACGCGCCGGGGCCGGCGTAGGGGGCCAGCCACTCGCTGTCGCCCTGCTGGTGCAGGTCGCGAGTGTGGTAGAGGGCGATCGGCTCGAGGAAGACGCAGACCGTGCCGTCGGCGGCCGCCGAGGCCAGGCAGGACCGCAGCATCGGCGCCGCGTCGCCGGGCCGGCTCGGCACGGCCAGGACCAGGCCGGGGATGTCGCGCAGCACGGCCACCGAGTTGTCGTTGTGGAAATGCCCGCCGAAGGCCTCCTGGTAGGCGAGGCCGGCGACCCGTACCACCATCGGGTTGCGGTAGGCCCCGGACGAGAAGAACGACATGGTGGCCGCCTCGCCGCGGAGCTGGTCCTCGGCGTTGTGCAGGTAGGCCAGGTATTGGATCTCGGGAATCGGCAGCTGCCCGTCGAGCCCGGTGCCGAGGGCCAGCCCGAGGATCGTCGTCTCGTCGAGCAGGGTGTCGAAGACTCGCTCGTCGCCGAACCGCTCCCGCAGGTGCTTGGTGACCCCGTACACCCCGCCCTTGCGCCCCACGTCCTCGCCGAAGACCAACGCGCCGGGGTGGTAGGCGAGCGCGTCGGTCAGCGTCGCGTTGATGGTCTGAGCCAGCGTGAGCGGCCCGGACTGCTCGGGCAGCTTGCCGCCGAACGCGCGGGAGCGGGCCGCCGCGCCGGGACCGAGGGCTCGTGAGGCGACCTCGGTGATCTCGTGGGAGGCGCGCAGCGGCCGGCGCGGGGCGAGCGGCGCGACGATCTCGGCGACGTTGGCCAGCTTGGGCTCGCCGAGCACCTCCTCGGCCACCTTGCGCACCTGCCAGCCGACCTCGTCGTAGCGGGTGGTCACCTCGTCGGGGCCGAGCAGCCCGGCCTCGACGATCAGCCGGGCCGTGCCGATCAGGGGGTCGCGGGCCAGGTCCTCGTTGATCTCGTCGGTCGTCCGGTAGGCCACCTCGGCGTCCGCCCCGGCGTGCCCCATCAGGCGCACCGTGGAGAGATGCAGGACGGCCGGCCGGCGCTCGCGCCGTACGAAACCGACGGCCTCGATCGCCGCGTCGTAGGTCGAGGCTAGGTCGCAGCCGTCGGCGGCCGTGTAGCGCAGCCCGGGCCGGGACGCCAGCATGGCCGCCAGCCACCCGTCGGGCGTGGGCACGCTGATGCCCAGCCCGTTGTCCTCGCAGATCAACAGCAGAGGCAGTCGTACGCCGGAGTGCTCGAACCAGCCCGCGGAGTTGAGCGCGGCGGTGGCCGTGGCGTGGTTGGCCGACGCGTCCCCGAAGGACGCCACCGCGATCGCGTCGCGCACCCACCGGCTGTCGGTGCGCGGCCGGGAGAGGGAGAAGGCCAGGCCGACCGCCCGGGGCAGGTGCGACGCGACGGTGGAGGTGGTCGGGATGATGTTCAGGTCGGCGCTGCCGAAGACCTTGTGCCGGCCGCCGGCGATCGGCTCGCGGGCCGAGGCGACGACGCCCCGCAGCACGTCCCGGGCCGCGTCGGGCAGGCTCTTGGCGCGGGCGCAGAAGAAGGCGGCCGACCGGTAGTGGAGCAGGGCGGGGTCGGTGGGTAGCAGCGCGGCGGCGACGGCCGCGTTGCCCTCGTGGCCGGACGAGCCGATGGTGTAGAAACCCTCGTTGAAGCTGCGCAGCCAGCGCGCGGCGAGGTCGAGGTGACGGCTGGCGAGCTGGGCGTCGAACAACTCGAGCGCACGGGTGCCGGTCAGGGTGGAGCCGTCGCGGACGGGGTCGCCGGGCGCACGACGAGCGCCGACGGGCGGCAAGGCCGACACCGCGTCGCGGAAGCGCTCGTCGAGGTTCTGCGGGGTGGTCACTCGACCAGCATTGCCCACCTGCGCGAGCCCCGCCATGCCGGAAAACCGACGATCACCGGCCGCAGGCGGTGGGACCTGCGAAGGGCTGGGAACTGAGCTGGCAGACTCGCACCCATGCGTACCGAGGTGATCACGGTTCGGACCGGGTCGCGTCCCGTGGTGCGGGACATCACCCGCGAGGCCGAGCAGTTCGTCGAGTCCGAAGGGGACGGGCTGCTGCACGTCTTCGTGCCGCACGCCACCGCCGGCCTGGCGATTATCGAGACCGGGGCCGGGTCCGACGACGACCTGCTGACGGCGATCGATCAGCTCCTGCCGGCCGAGGACCGCTGGCGGCATCGACACGGCTCGAAGGGCCACGGCCGCGACCACGTGGTGCCGGCCTGGATTCCGCCGTACGCGTCGTTGCCCGTGATCGGCGGCCGGATAGCCCTGGGCACCTGGCAGTCGATCTGTCTGGTGGACACCAACGGAGACAACTCGGAGCGCCAGGTACGGTTCAGCTTCCTGCCCGGATGAGTCACCAGATTGTTACTCACTGGTAACCAGTGTGTCCCGCGTCGCCGCGCGCACAGTAGGCGTGACGGCGGACACGACAAAGGGGCAGGATGGAGTTACACCCGCGCGACTCACACAATGGGCCGTTCGGTTCCGACACCCGACCAAGAGGAATGCCTGTGGCCACGGAGCGCAAGCGCCCGGTGATCAGCGACGGCCTGCCGAGCCAGCTTCCGGACATCGACCCCGAAGAAACTAATGAGTGGGTCGAGTCGCTCGACGGAGTCATCGACGAACGAGGCGCCAAGAGAGCCCGTTACGTTATGTTGCGCCTGCTCGAGCGGGCTCGGGAGCGACAGGTCGGCGTCCCGCCCCTGACCTCCACGGACTTCATCAACACGATCCCGCCGGAGCAGGAACCCTGGTTCCCGGGCGACGAGTTCGTGGAGCGCCGCATCCGGGCCTACATCCGGTGGAACGCGGCCATGCTGGTGCACCGAGCGCAGCGGCCCAACATCGGCGTGGGCGGCCACATCTCGACGTACGCGTCGAGCGCCAGCCTCTACGAGGTGGGCATGAACCACTTTTTCCGGGGCAAGGACCACCCCGGCGGCGGCGACCACATCTTCTACCAGGGACACGCCTCCCCCGGCATGTACGCGCGGGCCTTCCTCGAGGGCCGGCTCAGCACCGATCAGCTCGACGGCTTCCGGCAGGAGCTGTCGCACCCCGGTGGCGGCCTGCCGTCCTACCCGCACCCGCGGCTGATGCCGAACTTCTGGGAGTTCCCGACGGTCAGCATGGGCCTCGGCCCGCTGAACGCGATCTACCAGGCGCGGTACAACCGCTACCTGCACAACCGCGGCATCAAGGACACCAGCCAGCAGCGGGTCTGGGCGTTCCTGGGCGACGGCGAGATGGATGAGGTCGAGTCGCTCGGCGCGATCGGCGTGGCCGCTCGCGAGGAGCTCGACAACCTCACCTTCGTCATCAACTGCAACCTGCAGCGGCTCGACGGTCCGGTACGGGGTAACGGCAAGGTCATCCAGGAGCTGGAGTCGTTCTTCCGCGGCGCCGGCTGGAACGTCATCAAGGTCATCTGGGGCCGCGAGTGGGACGAGCTGCTCGCCAAGGACTCCGACGGCGCGCTGGTCAACCTGATGAACGTCACGCCCGACGGGGACTTCCAGACCTACAAGGGCGAGTCCGGGGCGTACGTCCGGGAGAACTTCTTCGGTCGTGACCCGCGCACCCGCAAGCTGGTCGACGGCATGTCCGACGACGAGGTCTGGAACCTCAAGCGCGGCGGCCACGACTACCGCAAGCTGTACGCGGCGTACAAGGCGGCCACCGAGCACACCGGCCAGCCGACCGTGATCCTGGCCCACACCATCAAGGGCTGGACGCTGGGCTCGCACTTCGAGGCGCGCAACGCGACGCACCAGATGAAGAAGCTGACGCTGGACGACCTCAAGGGCTTCCGCGACCGGCTCTACCTGGACATCAGCGACAAGCAGCTCGAGGACAACCCGTACCTCCCGCCGTACTTCCACCCGGGCGAGAAGTCCGACGAGATCCAGTACATGCTGGATCGCCGGCGCGAGCTGGGCGGCGGCATCCCGTCCCGGCGGACGAAGTCGAAGGTCCTGCAGATCCCCGACTCGAAGGAGTTCGGGTACGTCAAGCGGGGCAGCGGCAAGCAGAAGATCGCCACCACGATGGCCTTCGTCCGCTTGCTCAAGGACCTCATGAAGGACAAGGACTTCGGCGCCCGATGGGTCCCGATCATCCCCGACGAGGCCCGCACCTTCGGCATGGACTCGCTCTTCCCGACGAAGAAGATCTACTCGCCGTTCGGCCAGACCTACACCTCGGTCGACCGGGAGCTCTTCCTCTCCTACAAGGAGGCGACCAACGGCCAGATCCTGCACGAGGGGATCAACGAGGCCGGGTCGACCGCGAGCTTCATCGCCGCCGGCACGTCGTACGCCACGCACGACGAGCCGATGATCCCGCTCTACATCTTCTACTCGATGTTCGGGTTCCAGCGCACGGCCGACGAGCTCTGGGCGGCGGCCGACCAGATGACCCGCGGCTTCCTGCTCGGCGCCACCGCCGGGCGCACCACGCTCAACGGTGAGGGCCTGCAGCACGAGGACGGTCACTCGCTGCTCATCGCGGCGACGAACCCGGCCGTCGTGGCCTACGACCCGGCGTTCGCGTTCGAGATCGCGCACATCGTCGAGGACGGTCTGCACCGGATGTACGGCGAGGAGCAGGAGAACATCTTCTACTACCTCACCCTCTACAACGAGCCGGCCGTGCAGCCCGCCGAGCCGGCCGACATCGACCGGGAGGGCCTGCTCAAGGGCATCTACCGGTACGCTCCGGCGGCCGAGACCACCGGGCCGAAGGCGCAGCTGCTCGCCTCCGGCACCGGCCTGCCGTGGGCGCTCAAGGCGCAGACGCTGCTGGCCCAGGACTGGGGGGTCGGCGCCGACGTGTGGTCGGTCACCTCCTGGACCGAGCTGCGCCGCGACGCGGTCGAGAGCGAGGAGCACAACCTCCTCAACCCCGGTGACCAGCCCCGCAAGCCGTACATCACGGCGAAGCTGGAGGGCACCGAGGGCCCGGTCGTGGCGGTGAGCGACTTCATGCGGGCCGTGCCCGACCTGATCTCGCGCTGGGTGCCGAACGACTACACGTCGCTGGGCACCGACGGCTTCGGCATGAGCGACACCCGGCACGCGCTGCGGCGCCACTTCCACGTGGACGCCGAGTCGGTCGTGGTGGCCACGCTGCGCCAGCTCGCGCTGCGCGGCAAGGTTCCGGCGCACGTGCCGGCCGAGGCGGCCAAGAAGTACGCCATCGACGACGTGAACGCGGCACCGGTCGGCGAGACCGGCGGCGACAGCTGACACGCGGCAGGCACTAGAGCGCCGGATCCTCCCCACGGGGTGGGTCCGGCGCTTCCGTCAGGGCCCGGAGGTGAGCGTCGAGGCGGTCGAAACGGTGCTCCCAGAAGACCCGGTAGCGACTCATCCACTCGGCGGCGACGCGCAGCGGCTCGGCCTCGAGCGTGCACGGCCGCCACTGGGCCTCGCGCCCCCGCGAGATCAGGCCGGCCCGCTCCAGCACCTTGAGGTGCTTGGAGATCGCGGGGAGCGTCACCGTGAACGGCTCGGCGATCTCGTTGACCGTGGCCGGCCCCTCGGCGAGCCGGGCGAGGATGGCGCGGCGCGTGGGATCGGCGAGCGCCGCGAACACGACGCTCAGCGGATCACTAGCCACCCGGCCGACCACCCCTGAACTCGACGACGAATCATGATCTCAGGCCGGCACGTAGGTGACCACGTCGACACCCGTCTTGGTCTGCCAGCTGTCGGTGAGCGTCAGGGCGATCTTCGTGCCCTCGTCCCAGAGCTTGCGCCCCTCACCCTGCACGACCGGGAAGACCATGACCCGGTACTCGTCGATCAGGTTGTGCCGGGTCAGATAGTTGACCAGGTCGGCGCTGCCGTTGATGAGCAGGCTCCACGGGCCGGTCTTGAGCTCGCGCACGGCGTCGGCGACCTCACCCTGGAGGAAGGTCGCGTTCCACTCCGGCTCGGTGAGCGAGGTGGTGGCGACGTGCTTGGGCATCGAGTTCATCTTGATGCCGAAGTGACCCGTCTCGGCTTCCATCCGGGGCCAGGCCGCTTTGAAGCCCTCATACGTCTTGCGCCCGAGCAGCAAAGCATCGGCCGCCCGCAGGTTCGCGTCCTGCCAGCTGCTCAGCTCCTCGTTGAAGTAGGGGCCGCTCCAGGCCGGCTCGTCGAAGACGCCGTCGAGGGTCACATACTCCACCGCCACGATCTTGCCCATGAGAACTGCTCCCCAGCCACTTGTTATGCCGATTGGTTAATTAACTGATAGGTAAATTACGACGACCGAAAGGACTCCGTCAAGCCCACATCGGAGGGAAGGGACCGAAAGTGTTCGATCGAATGCGGTCCGGAGTCTGGACCCGTCAGGACAACTTTCCGTAAGCTGCCGAAGTGGGTGGCGCTGGGGCCTTCCCGAAGGGATCGGCGATCCTCTAATCTCCGAGGAAATTTCACCTTTCGAGGAGGCCGGATGGCCGTCGCTCACGGAGTTCCGGTCATCGCGACCCCGGTGGACCCGGTCCGCCGCTCGTGGATCGGTTTGCTCTTCGCGGCGAACCTCGGCCTCTGGATGGCTTACTTCACGCCCATCCAGGTGCTGTTGCCCGAGCAGGTCGCCGAGATCGCCCCGCAGAACAAAGAGCTCTGGCTCGGTCTGGTCACCGGCATCGGCGCGATCGTCGCCATCATCGTCAACCCGCTCGCCGGTGCCCTCTCCGACCGCACCCGGCTGAAACTTTTCGGCCGCCCGTACGGTCGCCGGCACATCTGGACGCTCGGCGGCTGCATCATCTCGGTGCTCTCGATCGCCGTGCTGGCCGCGGCGCCCAACCTGCTCACCGTGACGCTGGCCTGGTGTTTCGTCACCGTCGGCATCAACATCATGCTCGCCTCGCTGACCGCGGCGGTGCCCGACCGCGTCCCGGTCGCGCAGCGCGGCCTGGTCTCGGGCTGGATCGGCATGCCGCAGGCGCTCGGCCTGGTGATCGGCGCCATCCTCGTCACGGCCGTCTTCACCGACATCGCGCCGGGCTACCTTGCCCTGGGCCTCGGCCTGGTCATCCTCACCCTGCCGTTCGCCCTGCTCACCCAGGACGACCCGCCGCCCGGCGGCCACCAAGTGCGCGTCCGATGGAAGATCGACCTTCGCGGCCATCCCGACTACCTCTGGGCCTGGGGCACCCGCTTCCTGGTCCAGCTCGGCAACGCGCTCGGCACGCTCTACCTGCTCTACTTCCTCACCGACGCGGTCAAGCTCGACGATCCCGACACCGGCCTGCTCTACATGATCCTGCTCTACACCGTGGGCATGATCAGCACGGCGATGCTCGGGGGCTGGCTCTCCGACCGGACCGGCCGCCGCAAGATCTTCGTGGTCTGGTCGGGCGTGCTGATCACGGTCGCGGCGACCCTGCTGGCGATCTGGCCCACCTGGTCGGTCTCGATCGTCGCGTCGGTGCTCTTCGGCGCCGGCTACGGGGTCTACCTGGCCGTCGACACCGCGCTGATCACCCAGGTGTTGCCGTCCGAGTCCGACCGCGCCCGCGACCTGGGCGTCGTCAACATCGCCAGCGCCGCCCCGCAGGCGCTGGGCCCGTTGTTGGCCGCCCCGATCGTGACCCACCTGGGCGGTTATCCGGCCCTGTTCGCGCTCACCGGCGTCGTGACGTTGCTCGGGGCGGTGGCAGTGCTGAAAATCCGTTCCGTGGCGTAGGTAGTCTTGGCGGGTGACTGTTCGAGTACGCTTCGCCCCCTCACCTACCGGCATGTTCCACGTCGGCGGTGCCCGCTCGGCGCTGCAGAACTGGATCTACGCCAAGCAGCACGACGGCGTCTTCGTGCTCCGCATCGAGGACACCGACGCCGCCCGCAACCGACCCGAGTGGACCGAGGGCATCCTCTCGGCGCTCGACTGGATCGGCATCGAACGTGGGTCGTACGAGGGGCCGTACTACCAGTCGTCCTACGCCCAGGACCACACCGCCGCCGCCACCCGCCTCTACGGCGACGGCAAGGCCTACTACTGCGACTGCAAGCGCGAGGACGTCATCGCGCGCAGCGGCAACCAGCACACCGGCTACGACGGCTTCTGCCGCGACCGGGCCCTCGGGCCGGGTGCAGGCCGCGCGCTGCGCTTCCGCACGCCTGACGAGGGCGAGACCGTGGTCGAGGACCTGGTTCGCGGCAAGCCCACCTTCGAGAACAAGCTGATCGAGGACTTCGTCATCGCGCGCAGCGACGGCTCTCCGCTGTTCCTGCTCGCCAACGTCGTCGACGACATGACAATGGGGATCACCCACGTGATCCGGGCCGAGGAGCACCTGCCCAACACGCCCAAGCAGCAGATGCTGTGGGAGGCGCTCGGACACACCCCGCCGGTCTGGGCGCACGTGCCGGTCATCGTCAACGAGAAGCGGCAGAAACTCTCCAAACGCCGCGACAAGGTGGCACTGGAGAGCTACCGCGACGAGGGCTACCTGGCCGCCGCGATGAAGAACTACCTGATGCTGCTCGGCTGGGCCCCCAGCGGCGACCGCGAGATCGTCCCGTGGCAGGTCATCGAGGACGAATACCGCCTGGAGGACGTCAACCACGCCTCCGCCTTCTTCGACGTCAAGAAGCTGCGGGCGTTCAACGGCGACTACATCCGTGCCCTCTCGGTCGAGGAGTTCATCCAGCTCTGCACGCCGTGGCTGAGCGGCACCGAGACGATCGCGGCCCCGCCGTGGAGCCCCGAGGCGTTCGACGTCGACGTCTTCACCGCCGTGGCGCCGCTCGCCCAGACCCGCATCGCGGTGCTCTCCGAGATCGTCGACTACGTCGACTTCTTCTTCCTCGACGAGCCGGTCCACGACGAGGCGTCCTGGGCCAAAGCCATGAAGGAAGGCGCCGCCGACATCTTGGACGCCACGATCACGGCCTTCGAGGCGCTCGAGGAGTGGGCCGCCGAGCCGCTCAAGGGTGCGCTCGAGGACGTCGGTCTGGCTCGCGATCTCAAACTCGGCAAGACCCAGGCTCCGGTACGCGTCGCGGTCACCGGGCGTTCGGTCGGCCTGCCGCTCTTCGAATCGATCGAGGTGCTCGGTCGGGAGCGCACGCTCGCCCGGCTCCGCGCCGCGCGGGAACGCCTGGGCGCCTGACCCGTCGCCTCACAAGTCCCTATTTATCGCATTGATGGCCCGGTCGGCCATACGTCCGCCGTCGTAACGGGGGAGAAATCCGCTGAGCGGGTGACCGGGCCACCCATGCCTTGTGGCGACTGGGTACTATTCGGCCGCTGATCATCGGCCGCCGTCGCGTGTAAGTCATCCCCCAGATGGCAACAATTCGTCCGGCCTGAGATGCGCCCGGGCGTCCGCTCGGGAAGGCTGAAGGCCTCGGTCGCTCCACGGCGGACTGTCGTGCTGCGGTCCTGGAGTGCGCGAAGCCATGTCCACACGGGGGCGGGGAGGCCGGACGATGGTTCGAGGGTCGATGACGCGGTTCTTATCGGCGGTGGGAGTGTTGGTCACGACTGCGGCCCTCGCGATCGGGCTCGCACCCGCCGCGCAGGCGGCACCGAGCGCGCCCGCCAAGCCGCCGGCCAAGCCGAACATCATCCAGATCACCGGCAAGGACATCGACGACACGATCGTCATCACCCAGGCCGACAGCTCGCGGCTCTTCTCCAGCCTGCTGAGCGAGGTCAACTGGATGTCCAACGCCCGGTCGCAGGCCTCGGCGCTCAAGGCCGACAAGCTCGGTCCGAAGTACACGATCACCGTGCTCGCCAACAAGTCGTCCCTGCAGGCCTACGAGCTCTTCCCGCTGGCCGTCGGCGGCCCGCGGGCCCACCGCTCGGCCAGGCAGCCGGCCAACCGCAAGTCCGTCGAGGGCTGGTTCTACGGCCGGCTGACGATGCCCGAGGTGCTGCGGGTCAGCGGCGTGCCGCTCGAGTCAAAGCCCGATGTGGTCAACGGGGGCGTCGGCGGCGGCGTCGGGCAGGATCTCGACGTCGACGCGGCCGCACCGGCCGGCGTCGACCAGGTACTCGGTCAGGTGCGTCAGCTCTTCCTGCTCAACGGCGCGATCCTGATGGTCATCCTGGTCGGGCTCGCGGGCATCGCGTTCCTCGTCCGCCGCCGCGTCTAACGGGGCGTCACGGGCGTGTTGAGGCTCGGGCAGAGGTCGTCGCAGCCCTCGGTCCGGCGGAACGCGTCGAAGACCCGCTCGTCGGTCGCCACCTTCTCGACCTGTGTGCCGGTCAACGCCGGCTTCCCCCGCTGCGCCCCCACGTTCCGCTTGCCCACGGCCAGTACGGCCAGCACCCGGCCGTCGCCGAGCCGGCGGGCGACAGTCTGGCGCACCTGCCGGTCCGGGTCGCTCACGTCGTCGTAGCGGACGGACTCCAGGCCGTGCGCGCGATCTGGCCGGGCGCACTCGTCCAGGTCGGCCGCCACCGGAAAACACCATTTCTTCCGTGCGTCGAGATTCTTGCCTACGTCGAAGACGGCGACCACGATCGTGCCGCGTGGCCGCCCCGGCCCCTCGGTGACCCGGTACTGCCGCCACCCGGGCCCTCGTTCCGCCGAACCGGGCACGATCGTCAACTTGCGGCCCTCGAGCAGTGGCTCGATCACCGCGAGCACCCCGTCGGCGAGCGCCGGCGCCGGCGCGGGCGTCCGGCTGAGCACGGGCGACGGAGCGGCGATCGCACTTACGGCGGGCGGCGTGATGGTGACCGGCGGTGGAGAGAGCAGCGTGGCGGTCAGCACGTAGCCGAGCGCGCCGATCAGTCCCACGGTCGCGGCGCCCGCGCCCAGCACCGTCCGAGTACGACGCCGGCGCAGCCGGTCGGCCCGGCGGAAGATCGCGTCGACCTCGTCACCCAGCGGCGGCTCCCCCTCGAGCACGTGTTGGAGCAGCCGATTCAGCGGCGCGCTCATCCGGCCATCGCTGCCTCGGACTCGCCGAGCAGCCGCTCCAGGGCCGCGAGCCCGGCCCGCTCGTAGGCGGAGACCCGTTCGCCGTCCAGGTCGAGCATCGCCCCGGTGGCGTCCACGTCGAACCCGTCCCAATGGCGCAGCACCAGCACGGCCCGGCAGCGCGGTGTCAGCTTGTGCAGGGCGTCCAGCAGGAGGATCGACTCGGCCTCGATGCCCGCCGCCCCGGGTGACGCCACAAAGACGTGCTCCCGGCGGCGGTTGCGGCGGCGGCACGCCTCCATCAGGTCGGCGTAGGCGTACACGTCCGGATCGGCCACCGCGCCGCGCCGGTTGTCCGCCACCAGGCGGGCCAGGGTGGCGCGGGTCAGATCGGTCGCCATCCGCCAGTCGCCGCACATCAGGAACGCCGTGCGGCGCAACTGGGGCAGGCGGCTGGTCACGAACTCGCGCAGGGCCGTGTCGTTCTCGCCGGACATAGGCTCTTTATAGGTGCCGAACGGCCCTGTCCGATGCCGAACAGCCATCACGCGACCCGAACGGCGACCTCCACCAGGCGTACGAGATCGGCCAGGTCGGCTTCGAACTCACCGGGATCCGCCTCGGACGGCGCGGCGGCCGGAAGCCCGCCGGTGACCTCGCCGGTCGCGTAGCCCAGCAGGAAAGCCAGGATCATCCGGGCCAGACGCGGAACATGCTCGTCCGGAACTCCGGCGTCGAACAGGATCGCGCGCAGCGCGGCGGTGAGCCACGAGGCCGAGGCACCCCCGGCCGACCTGGTGAGCAGCAGCGGGAACGCCCCCGGATGACGAATGGCCAGACCGCGTACGGCACGCCCGAGAGCCCGCAGGCGGTGCCGCCATTCCGGTTCGTGGTCCTGTTCCCCGCCGACCTCGGCGCCCAGCTCCAGATTGAGCAGATCGACCAGGCCGTCGAGGAGAGCGTCCTTTCCGCCGACGTACGGATAGAGCGCCATCGACGTCAGCCCGACCCGCTCGGCCACGGCCCGCATCGACATGGCGCCGAGCCCCCGCTCGTCCACCAGCGCCAGCGCCTGGTCGAGGATCAACCGTCTCTTGTCGTCCATCGGTTCACGGTTCCCGGCGTCGTGTCCCAGCCGGGGGGACGCGCCCGGCACGACCGTGGTGGCTCACCCGGTCGGGTGAGCCCTCGTCAGCACCAACGACTCGTCAGCACCAACGACCCGGCGGGCGGCCCCGACCCGCGGCCCGGCGGCGCGGCCGCACCGCGCCGTGCAGGTGACCGCCGGCCCACCCGTGCAGTTCGGTGCGGCAGCCGACGCGGCTCGGTCCTGGATCGTCCTGAACGTCCGGTGGAGCGGGAAGCTCCTCGATGGCCGGCACGGCGATCGAAGGAGCGGCCGCTGAACCACCCGTCGGCAGCGTCTCCGCCGTCTGTGCGGGTTCTGGTTCCCGTTCCGTCATCTCGCCTCCCCTCAAGCTCTTGCGATCTTTCATCGGCAATCCCGGCCCTGGTTTTACCTCCGGACGGGTCGAGTCTGCCGACGCTAGGACGACACCCTGCCAGGTCACCGACCGAAATCGCGGCAGGGGCGCACCGCTACACCGGACTTAGGGGCTGTTTCTTCACAAAACTCACCCGGACCTTGCGCGTGGCAGGCTGAGTGCGTGGCAGAGACCGTACGGGCCAAGGGGACGGCGAAGCCGCCGCCGGCCGCCACGCTGCGCCGCATCGAACGGCACGCCGGGGCGCTGGCCACCTCGGCCGTCGCGCGCATGGACGAGACGCTGCCGTGGTTCCGGGACCTGCCGGCCGACCAGCGGTCCTGGGTCATGCTCGTGGCCCAGGCCGGCGTCCGGTCACTGGTCGAGTGGCTGCGCTCGGGCGGCGTGGTGGCCGCCACCACCCAGGAGATCTCCGACGAGGTCTTCGCCGCGGCGCCTCGCGCGCTGGCCCGGTCGATCACGTTGACCCAGACCGTGCAACTGATCAAGGTGACGATCGACGTCGCCGAGACCGAGGTGGCCGCGCTGGCCGCGCCGGGCGAGGAGGAGCCGCTGCTCCAGGCCATCCTCAAGTTCTCGCGCGAGATCGCCTTCTCGGCCGCCCGGGTCTACGCCCGCGCCGCCGAGTCCCGCGGCGCGTGGGACGCCCGGCTGCAGGCCCTGCTGGTCGACGCGCTGCTACGCGGTGACTCCTCCGACGTGCTGGCCAGCCGGGCCGCCGCGCTCGGCTGGGCCGACGCTCCCCCGGTGGCCGTGGTGGTCGGCCGCTCGCCGGGCGGCGACATCACCGCCGTGCTGCACGCCGTCTATCGGGCCGCCCGCCGGGCCCGCATCGAGGTGATCGGCGGGGTGCACGGCGACCGGCTGGTGGTTGTCATGGGCGGCGCGACCGACCCGATGGCCACGGCGAGCGCGCTTGCGGACAGCTTCGGGGACGGCCCGATCGTGGTCGGCCCGGCGGTGCCCTCGCTCGACCAGGCGACCGAGTCGGCCCGCGCCGCGCTGGCCGGTTACCGCGCGGCGCCCGCCTGGCCCGGAGCGCCCAACCCGGTCTCCGCCGACGACCTGCTGCCCGAGCGGGCCCTGGCGGGCGACATGGAGGCACGGCGCACGCTGCGCCACGACGCGTACGGGGCATTGGCCCGGTCCGGCAGCGGTCTGCTGGAGACGCTGGACGCGTTCTTCGCCGCGGGCGGGGTACTCGAGAGCGCGGCCCGCGAGCTCTACGTGCACCCCAACACGATCCGCTACCGCCTCAAGCGGGTGACCGAACTGACCGGCTTGTCCCCCCTGGACGGCCGGGACGCGTTCGCGCTGCGGATCGCGCTGACAGTGGGCCGTCTCGATCCTGCGACATAGCTCACGGCGCCGGACCGCGGTCCTCGTACGCTCCCCGTTGCCCGCAAAATGGGACTTTTCAACATGAACCACGGGGGCGTTTGTAGGGTTCCTCCAAACGCTGTCGTAGGGTTTGGTGGCCTCCATCAACCCGCAAACGCGACCGATCCGGAAGAGTCG
>Ga0247781_1000106_pt1 | contig 23915 bp, 15 predicted proteins | sample UWRJL184509B5_FD_179922 | JGI IMG/M metagenome (GOLD analysis project Ga0247781, IMG submission 179922) | Plant litter microbial communities from Arlington Agricultural Research Station in Wisconsin, United States - UWRJ-L184-509B-5 | ecosystem: Environmental > Terrestrial > Plant litter >...
CACGTCGGTGGCCTCGGGGGTGGTGCGCACGCTCGACACGACCAGGTCGCCGATGCGGGTCTCGACCGTGCCGATCAGCCCGGTGACCACGCCGGCCGCTTGCAGGCCCGACTCGATCAGGTAGGCCGTCGAGGTCTTGCCCGCGGTGCCGGTGACGCCGATCATGGTCAGCCGCCCGGACGGGTCGCCGTAGACCGCCGCGGCGGCCGTGCCGAGCACGGCACGCGGGTCCTCGGCAACCAGCACGGGCAGGCCCGCGGCCACCGCCGCGGCCTGACCGGCGGCGTCCGTCAGCACCGCCGCCGCACCAGCCGCCCGCACGTCGCCGATGAACTCGGCGCCGTGCCGGTGGGCTCCGGGCAGGGCGGCGTAGAGATCGCCGGGACGGACCGCGCGGCTGTCGTGCGTCACACCGGTGATCTCGGCATCGACGCCGGTCAGCGTGGCCGGCAGCAGGGCCGCCAGGCGTGCCAGCCGGTACGGAGAAACGGTCTCAGGACGGGGTATGCCGGGCACGGCGTCAGACCCTACCTCGTGCCCGGCTCAGCGCGAAAAACGCCATCCGGCGCCCCAAGATCGTCACGGGTGGATCTTGAACTTCGGGGCGGGCGTGGACGACGGCGGCACCCGGTAGTGCAGCAGCGCGAAGGACATCATCTTGGCGAACGCGGGGGCCGCCACCTCGCCGCCGGTGCCCTTCGGCACGTCCGCCGAGACCGCGATGACGTACCGCGGGTTGTCGGCCGGGGCCATGCCGATGAACGAGCCGTAGTTGGCGCTCGTGTACTGGCCGTCGATCAGCCGTTTGCCGGTTCCGGTCTTGCCCGCCACCCGATAGCCGGCGACCGCCGCCTGCGTACCCGTGCCGCCGTCGATGTCGACGACCGCCTCCATCATCGAACGCAGCTCGGTCGCCACCTTCGGGCTCAGCACCCGGTGCCGCTCCGGCTTCGCCGACTCGGTGACCTCGCCGTCCTTGCCCGAGATCATCGAACTGATCAGGTGCGGCTGGACGTACTCGCCGTCGTTCGCGATCGCCGCGTAGCCCGCCGCCATCTGCACCAGCGTGGCGTCCACGCTCATCCCGATCGGCACCGAGCCCGACGCCGAGCCGCTCCACTCGTCCGGCGCGAGGATCCGGCCCTCCGCCTCGCCCAGCACGCCCTCGTTGGTCGGCTTGCCCAGCCCGAACTTCTGCTGATACTCGTAGACCCGCTGCTTGCCGAGCATGTCGCCGATCAGGATCGTCCCCACGTTCGACGAGTAGGCCAGCAGGCCCGGCATCGTCATCTTGGTGCCCTTGGGCTGCTTGTGGCTGTCCTGGAAGATGTAGCCGCCCCGCTCCAGGGCCGGGCCGATGGCCAGCGTGGAGTCCGGCTTGATCAGCCCCTCCTGCAGGGCCGCGCCGAAGATGAACGCCTTGTGGATCGAGCCGGGGTCGGCCACGATGCTGCTCGGCACGTCCTCCCGCTCGGTCGGCGTGTAGGCCAGCGGCTTCGCGGCGTTGTAGGCCGGATAGCTGGCCTGGGCCAGCACCTCACCGGTCCGCACGTCGAGCACCACGGCACCGGCGATCCGGGCCTTCCACTTCTTGCCCTGCTCGGCCAGGATGCGCTGCACCTCGTACTGCAGGTCGCCGTCGATGGTCAGCTTCAGCGAGGTGCCCGGCTGCGGCTCGGTGTACTTCTCGAACCCGCTCGGGATCGGCTTGTTCAGGTCGCCCTTGCCGATCTCGAAGACCCGCTGGCCGTCGGTGCCGCGCAGCAGTGAGTCGTAGCGCGCCTCGAGGCCCTCCAGTCCGGAGTTGTCGGCGCCGGTCCAGCCGATCAGGTTCGCCGCCAGGTCGGCGTTCGGCACGTCGCGCCGCTCGTCCTCCTTGACCACGATGCCGTCGAGCTTCATCGCGGCGATCCGGTCGCCGGCCGAGATGTCGACGCCCTGGGCCAGGAACTCGAACCGGGACTGGCCGCCGCCGGGCCGCTTGTGCCGCTTCATCTTCGGGATCAGCTCGGAGACCGGGACGCCGATCACCGGCGAGAGGATCGACGCGGTGCGGGTCGGATCCTTGACCAGCTCGGGGTCGGCGCCGACGAACCGGGCCTCGACGCTGTGCGCCAGCACGGTCCCGTCGCGGTCGAGGACGCTGCCCCGCGGCGCCGGCAGCCGCACCTCGGCGAGCCGGCCCTCGCGCAGCTCCATCAGCCGGGCGGCGTCCGACGGCGACGAGGCGACCTGCAGAATCACCAGCCGCACACCGATCATCACGAAGAGGGAGAGCGCGAGGACGGCACCGATCCGCAGCCGCCGGACGCCGTTGGCCAGCCTGGGCGGTTCGGCCGCGACCGCGCGGGCGGTGCGGTCGACCCGCGGTCCGGTCACGGTCCGTGGTGGTCCGGCCTTTCCCGCCGTACGCGACGTGGCGCTGGTGCGGCTCGATCGGGCCGGCTTCGTCGCGGTCGTCCGCCCGCGCCCGCGGTCGGCGACGGTACGCGTGCCGGAGCCACTCTTCGCCACTGTGCGGGCACGACGACGGCCGAGCTCGTCCGGCTCGTCGTCGGGCCCGGGGCGACGGCTGCGCGACGGCTGCCGGTCCTTCTTCTCCGGCTTGAGCCTGTCCTGCTTGAACGCGGCTCGCTCGGCCGGCGCCGCGGTCTCGGCGGCGGCCTGGCGCCCCCGGCGCGGCGGCTGACCGCCCTCGAGCACCTGCAGCGCGGGCCGGAACGGGTCGGCGGTGCGCGCGGCCCGCGGTGAGCGGGTGCGCTGGTCTCGTTCGGCCACCGTGCGGCCGCGTGGGGTGTAGGCCCGCGCGTCGCCGATGCCGCCGAATCCGCGGCCCTGCTTGTCGTTCGTCCCGTCCTCGGTGGCGGGCAGGTCACGAGACGTGCCGCGCCGGGGCTGAGCGCCCCGGCGCGGTGGAGTGTCGTCGGCTCGAGGCGGCATCAAGCCTTACCGCCCGATGCCGTCGGGCGAGACTAGATCCGGCTCGTTGACGCCCTTCCGCGCGGTCGGCGACAGCTTCCCGGTCGACGGCTTGCGGAAGTTGATGATCTTCCCGTCGGGCAGCCGAATCTGGGCCACGTCCTCGGTCTTGGCCTTGACCAGACCGAGCCGGCGGGCCGCGGCGTCCAGGTTGCCGATACTCGACGCCTCAACCACCTGCTGATCCAGATCCTGACGCTGATTCTCCAGCGCGGTGTTCTGCTTCTTCAGGTCGTCGATGCGGAACGAGTTCTCGTTGGTCTTCGTGTTGATCAGCAGGATGCCGAGCACCCCGACGATCACCAGTCCGATCACCGACGCGACGAACGGTGCGCGCGGTCCACCCTGGAGCGGCGGCGGCGGCGCGACCTTCAGGCGCGGCCCCGTGCTCCCGTCGGTGGAACGCAGCGGCTCGACCTCGATCTGCAGTGCCGTCGCACCGTCGATCGGAGCGTCCGCCTTGCCCCGTCCCGCGGTGGCCCGGCCACGCCCGCCAAGACCCACAGGCACCTTGCGATCGACACCACGCGCCTTGGCCCGCACACCGTCGGTATCGCGCGCCTTGGCCCGCACACCGTCGGTATCGCGCGCCTTCGGTCGCGCCGCGCTGGTGCCGCGCGCGTCACCTCGTCCGTCCTCGGCCTCTCGCTTGGTCTCTCTCGTGCGGGACCGCGCCGGACGGGCCTCGCCCCGCTCCTGGCTCGCGTCCCGGGTAGTGCGCCGACGGTCCTCGTCGTTCCGGGTCCCTGACCGGCGCGTGTCGGACCGGCGCGGCGTGGCGTCCTCGACCCCGTCGGCGAGGCGCCGCGCCCCCCGGCCGGCACCTCCCGAGGTGCCCGCATCGCGGCTCGTCCCCGTGTCGCGCCGTCCGTTCGCCGGACGCTGCGGTTCCGCGGACCGGCCCCCCGACCGCGGCGCCTGGGTGCGCTCGCTCATGCTCTCCCCTCCCCCTCTTCACGTTCCCCCGGGCGTAACCGCCCTTGTCCCCCGTGCGTTGTAGTCCTTCGGGACCGTTCGCGGGCGGTCCCCGGTGTTGCGTCGTTCGGGTCGCGGCGTTCGACCGCGCGCAGCTTCACCGAAGCCGCCCGCGGGTTGTCCGCGACCTCCTGCTCGCTGGGTGGTTCTGACCCCTTCGTCAGCAACCGCAGCGTCGGACCCGTCCCGGGCAGTTCGACCGGCAAGTCGATCGGCCCGGTGCTGCGTGCCCGCTCGGCGAAGGCGCGCTTGACGATCCGGTCCTCCAAAGACTGGTAGCTCATCACCACAAGGCGCCCTTTCGGGACCAACGCGTCCAACGCCGCCGGAACGGCCGACTCGATCGCGGCGAGTTCGCCATTTACCTCGATACGCAGCGCTTGAAACGTTCTTTTGGCGGGGTTTCCACCAGTTCTCCGCGCCGCGGCCGGGATCGCGTTCTTGACCAGCTCGGCCAGCCGGGCCGTCGAGGTGATCCGGCCCTGCTGCCGCTCGCGGACGATCGACGAGACGACCCGCGGCGCGAACTTCTCCTCGCCATAGACCCGCAGGATCCGCACCAGCGCGCCCGGCTCGTACTCGTTGACGACCTGTTCGGCGGTGAAGCCGGACTCCTGGTCCATCCGCATGTCGAGAGGGGCGTCCTGGGCGTACGCGAAACCGCGGTCCGCCTCGTCGAGCTGCAACGAGGACACGCCGAGATCGAACAGTCCGCTGTGGAACACGCGCAGGCCGAGCTCGTCGAGAACCCTGGGCAACTCGTCGAAGACCGCGTGCACCAGGTGCGTGCGGTCGGCGAACCGGGCCAGCCGGCGGCCGGCGTGGGTCAGCGCCTCGGTGTCCCGGTCGAGTCCGATGAGGACGACCTCCGGGAACCGTTCGAGAACAGCCTCGGCGTGACCGCCGAGCCCCAGCGTGAAGTCGACGTGCACGGCGCCCGGCAGCCGCAGTGCGGGAGCGAGCAGGTCGAGGCAACGCTCGAGCAGCACGGGCACGTGCGTGCCGCGAAGCTCCCCCATGTCGACCCCCATCACCGCCTCGCCCTGACCGTACGCGCGCCCCGTACCGACACCGATCTGCCGGCTGTCACTGCTACCTCACCGTTCCGCGGCTCTCCCCGGACGCCCGCCCGTACCGCCAGATCCCCATCCGCTCGTGCCCGTTGCCATCGGGCGCGCCCAAGGCCGGACACGCGCCTGGCGCCGGGGAAGAGGCGCCAGGTGCGGGAGCGGCTGGAGATCTCGCAGTACGGAAGCGGCGACGTCCGGGCCTTCGCGGGCCCAGCCGAGTGCCACGCCTTACAGTCCGCCGGGCAGCACCCCCTCCTCGATGTCGGCGAATTCGTCTTCGCTCGCCGCGAGGTAGTCCTCCCAGGACCGTTTGTCCCAGATCTCCACGCGGGTGCTCGCGCCGATCACGACGAGCTCACGGTCGAGAGCCGCGTACTCCCGGAGGTGCGCCGGGATGGTTACCCGCCCCTGCTTGTCCGGGATCTCGTCATGCGCGCTGGCGAAGAAGACCCGGCTGTAGGCCCGGGCCGCCTTGTTGGTCACCGGCGCCTCGCGTAGTTGACCGGCGATGCGCTGGAACTCCGGCATCGGGAACACGTACAAGCAACGCTCTTGCCCTTTGGTGATCACGACACCTCCCGCCAGCTCATCACGAAACTTCGCCGGGAGGATCAGCCGCCCCTTGTCGTCGAGGCGGGGGGTGTGCGTGCCGAGAAACATCGGCCTCAACCCCCTGCCCCGGGCGGTTCGCGGTCCGCCTGTCAACTCGGGCCGGCAGGTCCCTGAAGAAGTTCTCCCTCGGCCCTGCCACTGCGCTCCACCTTACTCCACTTCCCTCCACCCGCAAGCGGAATGGCCGGGATCGCGAACCCGACTCGCGCACGAAACCCCAGCTCAACGCGCTGCGCGCGCAGTGGAGGGCGCGAACGTGATCAAGCTCGTCCGGTTTCCGACATCCTCTAACCCCACCTGTCAAGAATACCTTCAAACACGCCCAAACATCCCACGCGAAAACGCTGTCAACCCCCTCCCGGGAGGAAAGTGGAGGACCGAGAGCCCGGTACCGCAGAATCGCCGCGCCGTCCAGGCCCGCGGTCGGCACGATCTCCATCGGCGGAGCCGAACTCCGGGCGATCCGCCGCGACAATAAGAACAGTGGAGCAGCGAGCTTCTGACGCGAGATTTCCTCGCACCGGCAGGCGATCGGCACCGCCCAAGATGGAACAGCGCCCGCCGGCACCCGACGCCGCCGGACGCGTGCCAGCCTCTATACCTACGACGCCGCCCGGAGCAAGCCAGGGCGACGCGGGCCCTCCACCCTCCCGCGCCGCGCGGCTTGTCAAGATCACCAGCCGTACTGCGGACAGTGACCTCGCACCCCGGCCTGCCCTAGGCCTGATGAACCGCTCAAGCGCGGGAAGAGACGACAGTGGGGCGCGACCGAAACCGGTCGCGCCCCACTGTGTGCCGTAATCCGTGCCCCGGTCCTCAGACCAGGCGGCGGACCACGTAGTTCGAACCGAACAGCTTGCGCTTGGACACCCGGGCACCCGTGTGCGGCGAGTCGTACATGTAGCCGCTGCCGGCGTAGATGCCGGCGTGGTAGCCGTAGGAGCCGTTACGGAAGATAATCAGGTCGCCGACCTGCTTCTTGGACTTGGCGACCGACCTGCCGGAATTCTGCTGCGCGTTGGCCTTGTGGGCCAGCTTCTTGCCCGCGGCCTTGCGGTACACGTACATCGTGTAGCCGGAGCAGTCGAAGCGATTGGGCCCGACGGCGCCGAACTTGTAGAGCGCGCCGACGTGCTTCTTGGCCTCGTTGAGGATCTTGTTGCCGTTGTTCGCGCTGACTACCTTGATCCGGAACTTGCCCCCGTAGAGCGGGGCGAACTTCGAGGTTCCGAGGTAGACGGCGCGGAGGTCACCCGTGATCTTGGGCGCGGCGGTGAGCGTGACGGTGCCGTTGCTGCCGACGCTCTTGGTCTGCCAGTTCAGCCACTTGCCACCCCGGAGCGCCTGCAGACGCACCGAGCCCGACTTGACCACTGTGCCGTTGGTGGGGTTGATGTACTTCGCGGTCACCTTGACCTTCTGGCCGACCTTCAGGGTCCGGGTGGACACCTTGGTCGTCACCACCGGTTTGACCCTGGCCGAGGCTGCCGCCGCCTTGACGACCGGGGCGGCAGCGGCACTGGCGGCCGGCGTGCCGACCAACTGGCCGGCGCAGAGGCAGAGACCCAGAGACAGTGCGATGGTGCCGGCACCGGCCATACGGCGGCCCCGGCTCGAACTGTGTTCGTGCACGGTAGAGATATCCCTCCGGCACGCCTGCGAGGTTAGCTGTCGGGTTCGGGCGGGAAGGCTGCCCGGCCGCCGAAGCGGCTTCACCCCAAGGTCACTCCGTGATCGCCACCGGAGCGGGTGGCGTGGAGCGGACCGCGATTGGGTCCCCCGTCCCTGCCCCCGTATGCCTTTGTGGTCGTTCAGGTACTCGGGTGGTCGTGATGATCGGCCCGGGGCAGGGCTCGGCGTTGAACAGATCGTCACGAGCGGCAGCGGGTGCCACCGGCCAGACCTTGCTACCTGAAATTTCTGTGGGTTGCCGGAAGCGGTTCAGTCACCGAACGTGTTTGGCATAGCGGAGGCTGTCCGTTTTGTTACCACGGCTAAACAAATGCCATGACGACTAGTGATTGATGAACTACTAAACGTCGAAGGTTACGGGTGAAACAGAACACAGAATTGGCGGCAATCATTCGAGTGACAACGACCTCTCCTTCCCTCGTACGCCGTCCCAACCCTCCCCAGCGGCCGAAATGTTCTCCACCGAACGGTTAATCTCAATGCCTCGTGTGGAGCGTCGGGGCGGAGGACTGAAAGCAGACACTCGACAACTCGACGTAACCTCCCGTTCCGGTACCCTCGTCGCCGTGACGGACGGGAAATTGCCCCTGCGGGCCAAGGTCGCGACCTCCGTGTCGAAGACCGCGGCCGCGCTCTCCAGGGCCGCGGGCCGCGGCGACGGCTCGGTCATCGGCGGCTGGATCGGCCTCAAGATCGACCCTGACCTGCTGGGCCACCTCGCGGCCGGCCGGGCGATCGCGCTCGTCTCCGGCACCAACGGCAAGACGACCACCACCCGGCTGGCGGCCGCCGCTCTCGGCGTGCTCGGCCCGGTGGCCACCAATTCCTTCGGCGCCAACATGCCCACCGGGCACACGTCGGCGCTGGCCAAGGCGGGGACGACGCCGTTCGCGGTGCTCGAGGTCGACGAGCACTACCTGGCCCGGGTGATCGACGAGACCCAGCCCCGGGTGGTGGCCCTGCTCAACCTCTCGCGCGACCAGCTCGACCGGGCCAAAGAGGTCGCGATGATGGCGCAGATGTGGCGCACCGCCCTCGCCGGCCACCCCGACGTCTCCGTGGTCGCCAACGCCGACGACCCGCTGGTGGTCTGGGCGGCCCGGGGCTCCTCGCGCGTCACCTGGTTCAGCGCCGGCCAGCGCTGGATGGACGACTCGTGGGTCTGCCCCGAGAGCGGCGACCCGATCGAGCGGGCCAACGGCGACTGGTGGTGCACGGGTTGCCCGCTGCGCCGTCCCAAGGCCCAGTGGCGCGTCGAGGACGACGGCGTCATGGACCCGCGCGGCGACTGGCACCTGGTCAAGCTGCAACTGCCCGGCACGGTCAACCTGGGCAACGCGGCGACCGCGCTGGCCGTCGCGGCCGAATTCGGCGTACGGCCGATAGAAGCCCTGCCCCGGCTCTCCACGGTCACCTCGATCGCCGGCCGCTACGCCCAGGTCGACCGCGACGGTCGCAACATCCGCCTGCTGCTGGCCAAGAACCCGGCGAGCTGGCTGGAGGCGTTCGACATGGCCGAGCACGCGCCCACGCTGCTCTCGATCAACGCCCGCGACCCCGACGGGTTCGACACGTCGTGGCTCTACGACGTCGACTTCTCGCCCCTGCACGACCGCCCGGTGCTGATCACCGGCGACCGAGCTTACGACCTCGCGGTCCGCCTCGAGGTGAACGGAATCCCGTTCCGGCACGTTACGTCTTTCGAGGAGGTAATCCGGTCGGTGCCACCGGGACGCCTCGAGGTGATCGCCAACTACACGGCGTTCCAGGACATCCGAGCGGAGTTGGACCGTGTCAACTGAGCCTCCCCGCGGCGGAGAACCGAGGAAAATCATGAGCGACAGCACGCTCCGCATCGTCTGGATCTATCCGGACCTGCTCTCCACCTACGGCGACCGGGGCAATCTGCTCATCCTGGCCCGCCGTGCGGCGATGCGCGGCATCCCCGTCGAGACCTACTCGGTGCGCTCCGACCAGCCGATGCCCTCGACCGCCGACATCTACCTGATCGGCGGCGGCGAGGACGGCCCGCAGGCGCTCGCCGCCCAGCGGCTGATCAACGACGGTGGCCTGCACCGCGCGGTCAACCAGGGCGCCGCGGTCCTGGCGATCTGCGCCGGTTACCAGCTCTTCGGCCACTCGTTCTTCGCGAAGGGCGCCAAATGCCCCGGCCTGGGCCTGCTCGACCTGCACTCCGACCGCGGCGAGACCCGAGCCGTCGGCGAGCTTCGGGGCGACATCGACCCCCGGCTGGGCCTGCCCCCGCTGAGCGGTTTCGAGAACCACGGCGGCCGCACCCACCTGGGCCCCGGCGTCGCCCCGCTCGCCCGAGTGACCGCCGGCATTGGCAATGACAGCCAAACCGAGGGAGCATGGCACGGGAAGATTCTCGGGACTTACTCCCACGGGCCCGCGCTGGCCCGCAACCCAGCGATAGCCGATCTGCTACTGCGTTGGGCGATCGGCGCGGATAGTCTTTCCCCGGTCGACGACACCTGGTCCGAGCGGTTGCGAGCCGAGAGACTGGCCGCAGCCGGTGCCTGACCGCCAAGCCCCGACCCGGCAAGCCCCGACCCGGCAAGCCCTGACCCGACGAGCCCTGACCCGACGAGCATTGGGCGGTATTCCTGCATGACTGACATCCTGATCGCCCCGCGGGGCGCGCATCTCGCGGCGGACTCTCAGGTTCCTCAGCCTTCGCAGCCAGAGACCCCGGCGGCCACCCCGATGGGCTGGAAGCGCCGCGTTGTCCGTTTCGGCGTCCTGGGCTTCGTGCTCACCGCCGTCGGCGTCGCCGCTTTCGTCCTGCCCCTCCAGGAGATCGCCGACCAGTTCGCCCGCCTCGGCCCCGCCGCCGCGGTCGTGATCGCGGTGATCGGCGGCCTGCTCCTGTCGGTGCTGGTCCCGCGCACGGCGATCACCCTGGCCTGCGGCGCGCTGCTCGGCGCGGCCACCGGCGCGGCGACCGCCCTGGCGGCCGCCGTGATCGCCGCTGCCGCCACCTATTACGCGGGCCGCTGGGTCGGCCGGGGCGCCCTGTCGGCTCGCACCGGCGGCAAGCTGCAGCGCCTCGACGGCTGGCTCAACCGCCGCGGCCTCTCCGCGGTGCTGCTGGTCCGCTTCCTGCCGCTGGCCCCCTTCGGCCTGATCGGCTACGCCTACGGCACCACCAGCGTCTGCCGCAAGCGCTACCTGCTCGGCACCACGCTGGCCTCGATCCCGTCCGCGGTCTCCTACGCCGTCATCGGTGCCGCGGTCGTCCGGCCCGGCGAGATGAGCCCGCTGTCGCTCGCGCCCGCCCTGATCGGCTTCATCCTCACGACCGGCATCCTCGTGTGGTGGAAACGCTCCGCGAAGAAGGCCCCAGCCGCCGAGGCCGTCGCCGCCTGACCTGGTCGAGCTGAACCCCGCCGCTTTCGTCCGCGGCGGGGTTTTTGCTTGCGGCGGGGTTGTGCGGGCAAGCAAAAACCCGCCGTAGGAATGCCGGCGGGTTCCGCTTGAGAAGGATCAGACGACGACGCTGACCAGGCGGCCCGGGACGACGATGACCTTCTTCGGGGTGCGGCCGGTCAGGGCGTCGGCGATCGCGGCCAGCGCCTGCTCGCGCACCTCGGCCTCAGGCGCCGACGGCGACACCTCGACCCGCGCCTTGACCTTGCCGTTGACCTGCACCGGGTAGGTGATCGACTCGGCGACCAGCTGGGCCGGGTCGGCCACCGGGAACGCCGAGTAGGCCAGCGTGCCGGTGTGACCCAGCTTGCCCCACAGTTCCTCGGCCAGGTGCGGCGCGAACGGCGCCAGCATCAGCACCAGCGGCTCGACCGCCTCCCGGGACACCGACGGCAGCGGGGTCAGCGTGTTCGTCAGCTCGATCAGCTTGGCGATCGCCGTGTTGAAGCGCAGTTCGTCCAGGTCCTCCCGGACACCGGCGATCGTGCGGTGCAGGTGCTTGCGGACGGCCGGCTCCAGCGGCTCGTCGACCACCCGGACGGCGCCGGTCTCCTCGTCGACGACCAGGCGCCAGACGCGCTGCAGGAAGCGCTGCGAGCCGATCACCGCGCGGGTCTCCCACGGGCGCGAGACGTCCAGCGGGCCCATCGCCATCTCGTACACCCGGAACGTGTCCGCACCGTACCGCTCGCACATCTCGTCGGGGGTGACGACGTTCTTCAGCGACTTGCCCATCTTGCCGTATTCGCGGATGACCTCCACGCCGTCGTACACATGCTTGCCGTCGGTCTCGGTGACCTCCTCGGCCGGCACGATCACGCCGCGGGCGTCCCGGTAGGCGTACGCCTGGATGTAGCCCTGGTTGAACAGCTTGCGGAACGGCTCGAACGACGAGACGTGGCCCAGGTCGAACAGGACCTTGTGCCAGAAGCGGGCGTACAGCAGGTGCAGCACCGCGTGCTCGACGCCGCCGACGTACAGGTCCACGCCGCCGCAGTCGCCGTCGCGCCGCGGGCCCATCCAGTAGGCCTCGTTGTCGGGGTCGACCAGCGCCTTGTCGTTGTGCGGGTCCAGGTAGCGCAGCTCGTACCAGCAGGAGCCGGCCCACTGCGGCATGGTGTTGGTCTCGCGGGTGTACGTCTTCAGGCCGTCGCCCAGGTCCAGCTCGACGTCGACCCAGTCCTTCTTGCGCGACAGCGGGGTCTCGGGCTCGCTGTCGGCGTCCTCCGGGTCGAAGGTACGCGGCGAGAAGTCGTCGACGTCGGGCAGCACGACCGGCAGCATCGAGTCGGGCAGCGCGACGGGCAGGCCGGTCTCGTCGTAGACGATCGGGAACGGCTCGCCCCAGTAGCGCTGCCGGCTGAACAGCCAGTCACGCAGGCGGAACGTGGTCGCGCCCCGGCCGTGGCCGTGCTGCTCCAGCCAGGCGATCATCTCGGCCTTGGCCTCGACGATCTCCTTGCCGTCCAGCCAATCGCTGTTGATCGCCGGGCCCTCGCCGGTGAACGCGCCCTCGAAGTCGTCGGGGGCCTGGACCGTACGGATGATCGGCAGCTCGAAGACCTCGGCGAACTCCCAGTCCCGGGTGTCCTGGCCGGGCACCGCCATGATCGCGCCGGTGCCGTAGCCGGCCAGCACGTAGTCGGCGATGAAGATCGGGACGCTCGCGCCGTTGCCCGGGTTGACGGCGTATGCCCCGGTGAAGACGCCGGTCTTCTCCTTGCCCTCGGTGCGCTGTTCCTCGGTCTTGGCCGCGGCCGCCGCCCGATATGCGGCGATCGCCTCGCGCGGGGAGGCATGACCGCCGACCCACGCCCGATTCGTCCCCGCGGGCCACTCGGTCGGCGCGATGTCGTCGACCAGCGAATGCTCCGGGGCCAGCACCAGGTAGGTGGCGCCGAACAGGGTGTCGGGCCGCGTGGTGAAGACGGTTATCTTGTCTGCGCCGACCGTGAAGTCGACGTGTGCGCCGCGCGAGCGGCCGATCCAGTTGCGCTGCATCATCTTGACGGGCTCGGGCCAGTCCAGCGTGTCCAGGTCCTCGACCAGGCGATCCCCGTACGCCGTAATCCGCATCATCCACTGCTTCAGGCTGCGCTTGAAGACCGGATAGTTGCCGCGCTCGCTGCGCCCCTCGGGGGTGACCTCCTCGTTGGCCAGCACGGTGCCCAGCCCGGGGCACCAGTTGACCGGGGCCTCGCTGACGTATGCCAGGCGGTGGTCGTCGATCAGCTTGCGGCGCTCGACCGGCGACAGCTCGGCCCACGCCCGGCCGTCCGGGGTCGGCTTCGAGCCCTCCTCGTACGCGGCGATCAGCGTCGCGATCGGGCGGGCCTTGCGCACCTCGGGGTCGAACCAGGAGTTGAAGACCTGCAGGAAGATCCACTGCGTCCACCGGTAGTAGTCCGGGTCGGTGGTCGCGAACGTGCGCCGGTCGTCGTAGGCCAGGCCCAGCCGGCGCAGCTGGCCCTTGTAGCGCTCGACGTTGGCCGCCGTGGTGACCGCCGGGTGCGTGCCGGTCTGCACCGCGTACTGCTCGGCGGGCAGGCCGAAGGCGTCGAAGCCCATCGGGTGCAGCACGTTGAAGCCGGCCATGCGCTGGTAGCGGGTGTAGCTGTCGGTGCCGATGTAGCCGAGCGGGTGACCGACGTGCAGACCGGACCCCGACGGGTACGGGAACATGTCCTGTACGTGCAGCTTGGGTGCGCCGGCCCGCGGGTGCGCGGGGTCGGCCAGCTCACCGGACGGGTTGGGCGCGTGGAAGGTCCCGTGCTCGGCCCAGAAGGCCTGCCAGCGCGGCTCGATCTCGTTGGCCAGCGCGGCGGTGTAACGAAACTTCGGGGTCTCTGACTCGCTCATCGTCGGCATCCGTCTTCTCGTCTATGAGGTGGCTGGGCACAAAAGCGTGGGCACAAAAAAACCCCTCACGCAGGAGGGGTCGCCGTGCTGTGCCGCCTTAGGGGCGGGAGCAGCACGGCTTGCTAAGAAGCAGGGAGCGCCGAGCCATGCCTCACATGATACCGGTCGCCGTCCGGGGACGGCGACCGGTATCAGTCGTGGTATGTGTTACGCGGCCAGCCCGTAGATCGACAGCTCGGTGCTGTCCTGGAAGACACAGCCGCTGAACGACGGCGGCTGGTCGGCCGGGCAGAGACCGAAGTCCTGGCCCTGCGTGGTCAGCATCGTGTAACGGACGAACTTGATGCCGTCGCCCGAACCCGCGGCGAGCGGGACCACGGTCGGGGTGACGGTGTCCGGCGCGAACGTGCCGCTCGCGGCGGACGTCCAGGCCGTACCGTCGACCGAGGTCTCGACGGTGTACTTGCCCGTCGAAGCGGTCGTGTCGTCACCACAGGTGGCGGATGGGTTGATCAACAACTCGAAGACATTCACCGCGCCGGAGAGCCGGATCACGACGTTCTGTCCCTCCGGGGCGACGTCCGAGCCCCAGCCGGCACCCTGCGACTGGTCGATCAGCTGGGCCGGGCCACAGCCGAACGGCGTGTAGTCCGGACCGGTGAAGCTGAGGAGTCCGGCGCCGCCCGAGGAGGCCGCCCAGTCCTTGCGGACCGTCCAGTTCTCGGTCGTCGTGCCGGAGTTGATCGAGAGCGTCTTCACGACCTCGTCGTAGCCGGCGCCCCGGGCGAACACCTTGGCGTACGTCCCCGGGAGGATCCCGGAGATCGTGTAGGTGCCGTCCGCGGCCGTGGTGGCCCGGTAGCCACCGGCGAAGCCGGAGGCGTGGCCGCCGAAGCCGACGGTCAGGCCCGGGATGGCGGCCTTGGTGTCCTGGTCGGTCACCTTGCCCTTGAGCGTGCCCCGCGGGGTGCTCGCCGGCGGCGGGGTCGAGAAGTCCTCGACCGGCTGGACGTCGGCGCCGTCGACGGCGGCCGCGAAGTAGCCCATGCCCCGCTTGGCGAAGACCTTCCAGATCGTCTTCTGGTTGTCGCCCTTGTTGACGACCAGGTCGGCGGCGAGGATCGAGTTACGCATGTCCAGGAAGGACGGGTTCGACGGGGAGAGCTCCATCGCCCGGGTCACGATCGACTGAGCCTTCTTGGTGCCGATCGCCGTACGCAGGTCCCACAGGGTCTGCGCCCAGATCTCACCGTCGGCGTGCACCTCGACGCCCCGCGACGAGATCTTGCCGAAGTCGCCGTAGGTGTAGCCACCGGAGCCGGCGCCCGCGGTGCCGGGGCAGATCGTGGCCGACGCGCCGACCGTGCAGTCGGCCGGCTCGGAGCGGATCGTGCTGCCCGCGGTCCAGTACTTGCCGACCAGCGTCTCGCCCGGCTTCGCGGTGTCCTTCTCGAGACCCTGGTCGACCAGGTAGTCGAGAGCGTAGAAGTCGCTCCACGCCTCGCCCATCGAGTCGCCCTGCTGACCGATCAGACCGGAGTTGCCGGCCGCGTCGACCACGAGGCGGTTGGAGAGGCCGTGCGTGTACTCGTGGAACACCACGTCCGACTCGTCACCGGCGTTGGCGGCAACGGTCCCCGGACCGGGGTTGAACAGGAACATCTGCATGACGGGCGGGATACCGTCCGGCGGGGTGTTCATGTCGGCGTTGTCGCTGTGGGCGGCGTCGGGCAGGCCGTTCGCCGTGTTGGCGCCGTCCAACGCCTGGCCCTGCACCGCGTCGCCGTCCTGCGCCTCGAAGTTACCGGCCGCACGGGTGAACCCGATCGGCGAGGCCTTCAGGTGATCGTGGAAGGTGCCCAGGAACGTGAGGAGTTGCACCGCGTTCTGCTTGCGGTTGGTCTGCCACGAGAAGGGCGTCTCCGGGTCCCAGGAGCAAGGGAACGCGGTCGAGCAGAGGCCGCCGACCTCGTCGTTGAAGTCGACGAGGGGGTAGTCCCACTTCATCAGGCCGGACGGGCCGACCTCCTCGGCGGCGTCCGGGAGGTTGTTGTCGTTCACGTCCGAATAGACGTGGGCGACGTTACCCGAGAGCTGCCGCGCGTTGGCCGGCAGCCAGCCCTTGGCGGTGAGGTCGACCTTGACCTGCTTGCCGCCACGGGGGGCGCCGGGGTAGTTCGTCCAGGCGTCGGCAGCGTCGCTGGCGATCGTGCTGTGCCGGTAGAGGACCTCACCGCTCTGCGCGTCGATCACGTGGACGTAGCCCTCGGTGACGACGATCGTCTGCCAGGCCAGGCGTACGCCGGTGGCGGTCTGGAACCAGACCTGCTTGGCGGTGCCGTTGTCGCTGAACGACGTCGTACCGTCCGCGGTCTTGGTGACCTTGGCGGCGGAGGTGCCGAAGACGTCCTTCACCGCGGCGGCGCGGGCGCCGGTGGCGCTCACCTTGGCCGCGCCGGCCGCGGACGGCAGCGACTGCAGCGGGGAGCCGTCGACCTGGACGAGCCGGCCGTCCTTGGCGACGTGCGCCTTCAGCCCGTTACCGAACACCGGCACGCCGTCGGCCACCTGCACCCAGCTCAGGTGGTGGGTGCCCGCGATGTCGACGTAGTCCTGGCGCAGCTCGAGGGTGGCCAGGTCGGCCGCGTCGATCCCGAAGACCTCGGGGTGGGCCTTGATGTAGTCGAACGCGATGGCGGTCGGCTTCTTCTTGCTCGGCCCGGTGAGGAAGCCGTCCAGCTTCGCCACCCGGCGCGGAGTGCCGGTCGACCGATCGATGTCGACGATCCCCTGCACCCCGAGGGAGTCACGCAGAGTGTTCACCGCGGAAACCGACGGCGCCGGAACGACGGCGCGACTCAAGGCAACGGTGGGTTGTGCGGCCGCCACGGCGACCAGGTTCTGCCGGCTGTCGTAGTCGGCTCGCCGCTGCGACTTGCTGTCGGACGCCCCGGTCACGGCGCCGGGTAGCGGCGCGGCTTGCGCCTGCGTCGGCAGCAACGCCGCGAGTAGGACGACACCGGCGGCAGCCGCTCCCACCCGCCGGGTCGCGGACGGTACGGATAACGGTCTCAACTCAGCCCCTCTCGGCCGGGCTCAGATGCGGCCCGACCGGGCATGACCCGTCAGGGCGGCCTCACACATGTGTGGCCCGTCGATGGCTGATGCTCTTGGTCATCGGGAAATATAACTAGAGTGATGTCTGATTCGTTACCAGTCCGAGACCCTTGTCCGGTTGACGGTTGTCGAATCAGCGAGATGGCCGTCCTCGGCGAGTTGCTGTGATCGGGCTAACCTGTGGTGACGGGGCGGCTTGCTCAGCTTTTCGGTGATCTTTCGCCCCAGGTGCCCACGATGGGCGCGCACACAACCTGGAGGAGGCCCGTGACAACCCCGACCTGGGACGAGCCCGGTGGACCGATGCCGAGCGACGAATTCCGCGCCGCCACTCAAGCCATCATGACCAATATCGAACAGGTCATCGAGGGCAAGGGTGCGACGGTCCGGCTCGCTCTGGCGGTCATGCTGGCCGAGGGCCACCTGCTCATCGAGGACGTGCCCGGCGTGGGCAAGACCAAGCTGGCGAAGGCCCTGGCGCGGTCCATCGACTGCTCGGTACGCCGCATCCAGTTCACGCCCGACCTGCTGCCCAGCGATGTGACCGGCGTCAGCGTCTACAACCAGGAGACGCGCGACTTCGAGTTCAAGCCCGGCGCGGTCTTCGCCAACCTGGTGGTCGGCGACGAGATCAACCGGGCGTCGCCGAAGACCCAGTCCGCCCTCCTGGAGTGCATGGAGGAACGGCAGGTCACGGTGGACGGCACGACGTATGAGTTGCAGGCGCCGTTCATGGTGATCGCGACGCAGAACCCCATCGAGATGGAGGGCACCTACCCCCTCCCCGAGGCGCAGCGGGACCGGTTCACCGCGCGCATCGCGATGGGTTACCCCGACCCGCGGGCCGAGCTGGCCATGCTGGACGGGCACGGCGCGCACGACCCGCTGAGCGACCTGCGGTCCGTCGCCGACGCCGCCCAGGTGCGCCGCCTGATCGCCACCGTGCGTGACGTGCACGCCGCCGAAGCCGTCCAGCAGTACGCGATCGCCTTGGTCACCGCGACCCGGGAAGCGCCTGAGATCCGCCTCGGCGCGTCCCCCCGCTGCACGCTGCAACTGGTGCGCACGGCCAAGGCGGTGGCGGCGCTCGAGGGCCGCGACTACGTGCTCCCCGACGACCTGCAGGCGCTGGCCGTGCCGGTCCTGGCCCACCGCATCATCCCGACCGCCGACGCGCAGCTCAACCGGCGGACGACCGATGCGATCGTGTCCGAGATCGTCCACCGGCTCCCGCTGCCGCACGACCGCAGCCGTTCGCCGTACGACACCCGCGCCAACAGCAACGGCGGCACCCAGTACGAGCCGCGGGGGTTCTGAGCATGCGGGAAGCCCTGCGGGGGCTGACCACCCGCGGCCGCTCCTTCCTCGCCGCGGCCGCCGCGGCCGGCATCTCCGCGATCATCCTCGGCGAGCGGGACCTGCTGCGGGTGGCGGTGCTGCTGGCCGTGCTGCCCCTGCTCGCCGCGGCCTACGTGGGCCGCAGCCGGTACAAGCTGGCGTGCACCCGCTCGCTCGACCCGGGCCGCGCGCCGGTCGGTTCGAGCGCGCGGATCATCCTGCGCCTGCAGAACATGTCCCGGCTGCCCACCGGCACGCTACTGCTGGAGGACCGCCTGCCGTACGCGTTGGGCAGCCGCCCCCGGGTGGTCCTGGAACGGCTCGGCGCGCACCAGGCGAGCAGCGTGGCCTACACGGTCCGGGCCGACGTGCGCGGCCGATACCCGATCGGCCCCTTGGTGATCCGCCTGACCGATCCGTTCGGTCTGTGCGAGCTGACCCGCTCGTTCCCGAGCGTCGACAAGCTCACCGTGATCCCCCAGGTGGTCATCCTTCCGGCGGTGCGACTCGCGGGTGAGTACGCGGGCACCGGCGACAGCCGCGCGCGGTCGGTCGCCGTGCACGGCGAGGACGACGCCGCGACCCGGGAGTACCGGCGGGGCGACGACCTGCGCCGGGTGCACTGGCGTTCCACGGCCCGCACCGGCGAGCTGATGGTGCGCCGCGAGGAGCAGCCCTGGGAGAGCCGGGCCACCGTGGTGCTCGACACCCGGGTCTACGCGCACCGCGGCGAGGGCCCGACCGCCAGCTTCGAGTGGGCCGTCTCGGCCACCGCCAGCATCGCGATGCACCTGCGACAGGCCGGCTACAAGCTGCGGCTGGTCACCGGCTCCGGCATCGACATCGACGCCGCCGAGATCTCGCGCGAGGGCCTCATCCTCGACACCCTGGCCGACGTGCGGACGGAACAGAACGGCGACATCTCGACGCTGGTCGAGCAGGTCCGGCGCCGCTCCGACGGCGGCCTGGTGGTCGGCGTCTTCGGCACGCTCACCGTGCCCGAGGCCGAGCTGCTGGCCGGCCTGCGCGGCAACGGCGCCACCTGCATCGGCTTCGCTATCGACAGCACGACCTGGGTCACCCTCGGCCCGGGCGAACGGCAGGAGGCCGACCGCGAGCACGCCGCGGCCGCGCTGGCCCTGGTGCACAGCGGCTGGCGTTCGGTGCCGGTCGTGCACGGCTCGACGCTGCCCGCACTGTGGCCGGCGGCGGCGCGGGGCTCCAGCGGCTTCGCCTGGCGCGCGGCGATGGCCGAGACCGTGAGCGGGAGGAACCGATGAGCGGCCGGCGCCGGCTCGGGCTCGTCGCGGCCGGGGCGACCCTGCTCGCGGCCGCGCCCATCGGGTCGATCTTCGACAGCTACGCGTGGCTGCTGCAGTGCCTGCTCACGGTGGGCCTCATCGCCGGCGCGGCGGTCGGTGCGCGGACGCTGAGGTTCCCGCCCTGGGCCCAGGCGCTCAGCATGGTCGTGGTGCTGCTGCTCACGCTGACCTGGCTCTACCCCAGCGGCCACGAGTTCCTGGTTCCGCAGCCGGCGACGTTCAGCCACTTCGCCGACCTCTTCGCCCAGGCCGGGCAGGACACCCGGTCGTACGGCGTGCCCGTGCCCGACCGGGACGGCCTGCTCTTCGTCACGGTGCTCGGCATCGGGTCGGTGGCGATCGCGGTCGACCTGCTCACCGTCGTGGCCCGCAAGCCGGCCCTGGCCGGGCTGCCGATGCTGGCGATCTACTCGGTGCCGGTCGCGGTCTACATCGAAAGCGTCCCGGTGCTGCCCTTCATCATCGGCGCCTGCGGTTTCCTCTGGCTTCTGGTCAGCGACAACATCGACCGCGTACGGCGGTTCGGCCGCCGTTTCACCGGTGACGGGCGCGACGTGGACGTGTGGGAACCGTCACCACTCGCCGCGGCCGGACGCCGCCTGGGCGTCATCGGCGTGATCTCAGCCGTCCTGCTGCCGCTGGTGGTCCCGACGATCAGCGGCGGCCTGCTCTCGCAGCTCACCCAGAACGGTGCCGGGGTCGGCGTCGGCACGGGTAGCGGCACCGGCGGGCGGATCAACCTGTTCGCCTCGCTGAGCGGCCAGCTCACCCGCACCGACGTGGTCGAGTTGGCACGCCTCAAGACCGACGAGGAGACGCCGTACTACCTGCGCTTCGGCATGGCCGACCAGCTCACCAACAACGGCTTCGGCAGCCGCTCGCCGGCCGGCGAGAGCGTCACTCAGGGCATGCCCGATCCGCGCGCCTCGACCGCCGGTGGCACGTTCACCCAGCACCGCGCCCAGGTCGAGGTGAGCGACAACCTCCAGCAGGGCATGCTGCCGCTCTACCAGAACACGGTGGGCGTCGACGGCTTGCAGAGCGGCTGGTTCTTCGACAACAACCAGCAGGTCGTGTACTCGAGCCGCCGGTCGACCAAGGGTCTGAAATACACGTTCGACTACGTGCGGTCGAAATACTCCCTGGCCCAGCTGCGGCAGGCGGAGTCGCTCAGCCCCAGCGACCCGATCGTGCGGGCCAACACCAGCCACCCCGACGACCCCACGGTCGACAAGCTGGTCAAGGGGCTGGTCGCGGGCAAGCAGAACGAGTACGACAAGGTACGGGCGCTGTACGACCACTTCTCGGCCAAGAACGGCTTCAGCTACCGGTTGTCGACGCAGCCGGTGACGAACAGCTCCGAGATCGCGACGTTCCTCGGCACCAGGGTCGGCTACTGCCAGCAGTACGCGGCGGCGCTGGCCTGGATGGTGCGCGAGGCCGGCATTCCGGCGCGGGTGGCGTTCGGCTTCACCCGGGGCGAGCGCGACGGGGACACGTACGTCATCACCAACCGCAACGCCCACGCCTGGACCGAGGTCTACCTCAAAGGCTTCGGCTGGATCCCGTTCGACGCCACTCCGGCCTCCAGCGTGGCCGGAGCGGCCCGTTCGGACTACGCCCCCGACACCGACCTGCCCACACCGGCGGCCACGGCCTCGGAGTCGGAAGCAGCGCCCGGAGCGGGTCCGTCGGCCTCGACCGGCGCGGCGGACCGGCCCGACCGGGCCGACTTCAGCGATCAGGGAGCGGCCGAATCGTCCGGCGAGGACACGGGCGGGCTCTCGACCACAGCCCTGCTGACCATCGGACTAGCGTTGCTGCTGGTGGCGTTGCTGCTGGTGCCGGCCCTCCGACGGCTGCTGGTGCGCCGACACAGACACGCGGTCACCGCACCCAAGCGGCCGAAGGTCACGACCCTGGCCGGACCGGACGACATCGTGGTGACGGCCGAGTTCTCGCAGGCCCGCGAGGACGCGCACGCGGCCTGGGACGAACTGCTGGACACGATGGTCGACTACCGCATCCCGGTCGATCCCACGGAGACGCCCCGGGCCACTGCCCAGCGCCTGGTCACCGACGCGGTCCTGCTCGAGGAACCGGCCACGGCGGCCACCCTGCTGGGAACGGCCGAGGAGAGGGCACGGTACGCCCGCAAGCCGATGCAGGGCGGCGAGCTGACCGTGGCGCTCGGGCAGGTGCGCAAGGGCCTGGCCCGCTCGGCCAACCGCCGCACGAGGCTCGGCGCGGTGCTGCTGCCACCATCGGTCCTGATGCGCTGGCGACTCGGCCTGGCCGATACGTCGACGCGTCTGGTCGTCGCCGGCGGCAAGCTACGCGAGATCCTGGCCAAGGTCAGCCCGCGACGATTGTTGCCGCACCGCAGCCGCTGATCCTCTTGGACGCCGCCTCCGCCGCGCGCGGAGGCGGCGCGCGGAGGCGGCGCGCGAGCTGAACAGGGTGGCGTGACTGGCACGCGGAGGGGAACAGCAGATGGCGGCCGGTGGCCGCCATCTGGTGGGCTGGTCTCGTGGGAGACCAGTCTTCAGTTGTACCGGAGGGTGCGGCCGGAGCCGCGGGCTTGGCTGTTGATCAGCGATGACCCTCGGGGCGCTGGCGCCAGCGGTCCTCCAGGCGGTCCAGGAAACCGGACTTGCGCGTCTGGCGGGTGCGGCGCGTGGCGGTGCCGCCCACGGCGTGGAGATCGGGGGACGAGCTCTTGCGGCGGGACTGCATCGCGAACGCGGCGGCGCCGAGCATGACGACGAAGCCGGCGACGCCCAATGGCGTTGTTCTGCTGACCGTGCCATAGACGACCAGCGCCAGGCCAAGGACGATGATGAACGCGGCGACGAGAAGCCGGCGACGCGCGTGGAAACGCGGGTCGCTGGCCCGCACAGCCGAGGCGAACTTGGGATCCTCGGCAAGCGACCGCTCGATCTGATCGAACAGCCGCTGCTCGTGCTCCGAGAGCGGCACGGCATTCCTCCCCGGGCGCAGATCCAACCCCCCAGGCGGGGTCGGGGTGTCACTGAGGTAAGTGGCGCGGGACAGCCGTCGGCTGCCTTACCGAACAAGTCTACGAGGGGGTTGCCGGGTCGGAAAGCGGGACGACCGTCGAGTGCGGGTGATTTTCAGTTTTGCGGAGATCGGTTCGTCCCAAAAGACTGGCCGGACCGACGCTCGCGCGGCCGAAACGGGCGATGACCGCGTCGCTCGCGGCCTCGGCCTCGCGCCATCCGCGCTCGGGCTCACCCAGGCTGAGCTGCCGTGATGTGGTCGCAGCGGGCGAAAGCCCCTCGACGCGCACGCCGACCAGGCGGAAGTGATCACGGGCGCCGAGCGCCGTGAACAAACCCCAGGAAATCTCGAATATCTCGCGCGCCACATCGGTGCTCGTCCGCACCGTCCGGGACCGGTTGATCGTGCGGAAGTCGGCCAAACGCACCTTGATCGCCACCGTGCGGCCGACGTAGCCGCTCGCGCGCAGGCGGGCGCCGACCTTGCCGGCCAGCGAGAGCAGGCTCTTGCGGATCAGGACGGGATCGGCGACGTCCGTGTCGAAGGTCATCTCGGCGCTGATCGATTTCTCCTCGCGCTCGGAGCTGACTCGACGTGGGTCCCGGCCCCAGGAGAGTTCATGCAGGTGGGTGGCGGCGGCCTCGCCGAGGGCGCCGCGCAGCATGCCGACGGGGGCCTGCGCGATCTCGCCGACCGTGGTCAGGCCGAGGCGGCGCAGACTCTCGGCGGCCCGCTCGCCGACACCCCACAGTGCGTCGATCGGCAACGGGTGGAGGAAGTCGAGGACCATCGTCGCCGGGACGACGACCAGGCCGTCGGGTTTGGCGCGGGTGGAGCCGAGCTTGGCCACGAATTTCGTCGGGGCGACGCCGACCGAGCAGGTGAGCTGCTGCTCCTCGATCATGCGGCGGCGGATCAGCCGGGCGATCTCGGTGGGGCGGCCGAGCAGGCGCTGAGCGCCGGCCACATCGAGGAACGCCTCGTCGGAGGAGAGCGGCTCGACCAGCGGGGTGACGTCGCGGAAGATCGCCATGACGGCCTGGGAGGCGGCACTGACGGCGGGACCGTCGACGGGCAGGAAGATCGCGCGGGGGCAGAGCGCGCGGGCGCGGGCGGTCGGCATGGCGCTGCGGACGCCGAACCGACGGGCCTCGTAGCTGGCCGAGCTGACCACCCCACGGGGGCCGACGCCGCCGACCACGACGGGCCGGCCGCGCAGCTCGGGCTGGGCACGGACCGCCACCGAGGCGAAGAACGCGTCCATGTCGACATGCAGGATCGTGCAACCCGCGTCGTCGGCAGCGGGGCCGAAACGCGGGTCGCGACCTCTCGGCACTGCCTGGCTGCGCCCCACGCAAGGAGGCTAGCCCCAACGCCACTCGGTTAAGGAATGTTGGTGGCTGTCAAGGGCTGTGTCGTTCGGGCAAAGGAAAGCGGAGTTCCGGTATTGAGGTGAGTCACTCCAAGACGCCTCGAGACC
>Ga0247781_1000107_pt1 | contig 23905 bp, 20 predicted proteins | sample UWRJL184509B5_FD_179922 | JGI IMG/M metagenome (GOLD analysis project Ga0247781, IMG submission 179922) | Plant litter microbial communities from Arlington Agricultural Research Station in Wisconsin, United States - UWRJ-L184-509B-5 | ecosystem: Environmental > Terrestrial > Plant litter >...
CCAGAACGAGATGGTGCCGTACGCCTTCCGCGCCGTCGACACCGCCGCCGGGCTGATGCGCCGCCTCACCGGGGGCGCGGCCGCACCGCACTGGGTGCTGACCCGCGTGCTACCTCGGCTGCACCGGGTCACCGTGCCGGAGGCATGATTGCGGGCATGTCCCACGAGCCGACCCGTGCGTCCGCGATCGCCGACCTCATGCGCGCCGGGCGGGAGAACTCGCGGCTGTCCATGGTGTTCCGGTACGCGATCGCGGAGCGGTTGGGTCTCACCGTGAGTGACCTGGAATGCCTGGACTTCCTGGCGGACGTCGGCTCAGCCACGGCGGGGCAGGTCGCCGAGCGGACCAACCTCACCACCGGGGCGGTGACCAGCATGCTGCGCCGGCTCCAGCAGGCCGGCTACGTCACGGCCGAACGCGATCCGGCGGACCGGCGGCGGGTAATCGTCACCATGCGGCCGGAGCGGATCGCTGAGTTGGAGCGACCGTACGAGCGCTTCGCCGAGCGGGCCAAACAGCTCATCGCGGGCTACCGCGTCGAGGAGGTCACGCTGCTGGTCAGGCACTTTGAACGCATGCAGGCGATGTACCTTGCCGAGTTGGAGCGCCTCCGCAGCGGCGACACCGCGCAGCGGTCTGCCTGAAGCGTCGCCGTGGCGTGGCCGAGGCCGCTTGTGCCGGCCGGGATCAGACGGCTGGGGCGGTTGTTCGGGACGGCCAGCGCACCGGGAGGACGCTCAGCACGGCCAGCCAGGCGGTCAGCACGACCGCGCCCAGGCCCCAGACCAGGCTGGTGCCCTCGGCGAGGAAACCGATGGCCGGTGGGCCGACCAGCAGACCGGTCGTGCTCATCGCGGCCGCCGTCGTCAGCGCGGTCGAGCCGAGCTGGGCGGCGGCCACGTAGAGGCACGGGCTGACCGCGGCCATCCCCAGTCCCACGCAGGCGAAGCCGGCCAGCGCGGGATAGGCGCCGCCGGTCAGCAGGGCCAGCGCCAGGCCGGTGCCCGCGAGCGTGCCGCCGGCCTGGACCACCCGCTTGTCGCCCCAGCGGTCCCGCCACCGGTCGGCGAACAGCCGCGCGACGAGCATCATGCCCGCGAAGACGGCGATCCCCAACGGCAGCAGGTTCTCGGCGGCGTGGGCGACCTCCTTCAGGTACAGCGCCGACCAGTCGGTGACCGCCCCCTCGGTGATGGTCGCCAGCAGCATCGCCAGGCCCAGCCACAGCACCGCGGGAGGCCGGATCCGGCGGCCGCCGGAGGGTTTCGGCGCGGCCGGCAGGTCGTGCTCGAGCAGCGCGGGGCGGGCGACGAACGCGAGCCCCAGCAGCACCGCGCCGGCCACGATGAAATGCAGCAGCACCGAACCGGTCAACGACGTGACCACGGAGGCGAGCAGGGCGGCGCCGAAGACGCCGCCGCTGAACATCGCGTGCAGCTTCGCCATCGTGGTCCGGCCGGACGTGTCCTCCAGCGCGGCACCCTGGGCGTTCATCGCCACGTTCAGGCAGCCGACCGCGACGCCGTCGACCAGCAGCACGATCAGCATCGACGGATAGTTCGGGGCGGTGGCCAGGCCCGCCAGCGCGACCACCAGCACCAGGACCGCCGCCACGGCGAGACGGCGGGAGCCGAGGGCGGCCATGAGCCGGGGGACGGCTGGGAACGACACCACCGCACCCACCCCGGCGGCCAGCAGCAGCACGCCCACCTGACCGGGTGACAGGTGCAGCCGGTCGGTGAGGGCGGGGATGCGGGCAGCCCAGGTCGAGTACTGGAAGCCGAGCGCGGCGAACAGCGCGGCGATCGACAACTGGGAGCGGCGGAACGACATGCGGGCCCTATCCATCGAGGTCGTGGGACATGTAGACGGCGGCCGAGCCGTACGAGCCGGGCAGCGCGACCTCCGGGTGCGGGCGGAACCCCCGCGACGACCAGAAACCGGCCGTCCCGTCCACCGAGACGAGCGAGATCCGCTCGTAGCCCGAGGCTCGCGCGGTGTCGGCCAGGTGGCGCACCAGGCGCTTGCCCCAGCCTCGGCCGCGGAACTCGGCGCCGATCACCATGTCGTGCAGGTGCAGGTGCAGGTCCGACGACGGGAAGGCGCGGCTCTCGGGGCGGGAGAGGTCGGGAAAGTGGAACCGCGGGTACGGCAGCGCGAGGAGATAGCCGCCGATCCGGTCGCCCGCCTCCAGGACGAACGACATGTCAGGTTGCGCCCGCGACCGCAGCACCTCCGGGCTCTCCGAGAGTCCCGCCTCGGCGTAGGCGTCGGCCTCGAGGGAGCTGATCGCGGCCCAGTCGCCGGCCTCGATCGGGCGCAACCGCTCGGCCCGTACGGTATGGGTGGCCGGCGGGTCGAAGCCGTTGAAACCGACCGTGGCGTAACTGACGGCGTACGCGCCGGCCGAGTGGATCCACACCGGATCGCCGGAGGCCAGATCGGCGGGCACCGGCATCGGGTCACCGCCGGCCAGCACGTCGTCGCTGTCGCAACTGGGCCCGGCCACCGTCGCCGGCACCAGCGGGTCGCCGGTTCGGGTCGGGAACTCGAGACGGTAGCGCAGTCGGTCGCCCTCGTAGAGCCCGTTGAACCGCCCGCAGCTCAGATAGAGCCACGCCTGCCGGCGCACGGTCAGGCGCACGACCCGGGCCCGGATGACGCCGTGGTCGGCGACCAGATGCCGGCCCGGCTCGATGACAAAACCCAGATCACCGCCGGCCGCGGCTCGTAACCGGCTCATGCCGGCACGGATCGCCGCGAAGATGTCCGCGACGGGAGGCTCCAGGCCGGGATAACCGAGCGCGGGCAGGCCGCCACCGAGATTGACATGGTCGAGGCGGATGCCGGCGGCCGACAGGGCGCGCAGGATCGGCACGAGCGAGCCGAGGGCGATCTCCCAGGCCCGTACGGTCATCTGCTGCGACCCGACGTGCAGTGACAGGCCCACCGGGACGAGCCCGAGCGTACGGGCCTCGGTGAGCACGGCGACCGGGTCGTCGGCGCCGCACTTGCCGGCAAGTCCCCACACCGCTCCCTCCCCGGTGGTGGCGACGCGACAGAAGACCTGGCTGCCCGGAGCGTGCCGGGCGATGGCGCGGACGTCCTCGACGCAGTCGGTGGCGTAGGTCGTCACACCCCACCGGAGCGCCGCCCGGATGTCGGCATCGGACTTGACGGTGTTGCCGTAGTGCACGTCACGCGGATCGACACCGGTCCGTAGCGCCTGGGCGATCTCGCCGGGGCCGGCGGCGTCGAAGCCCGCGCCGAGGCCGGCCAATCCTGCCAGCACGTCGTCGACCGGGCACGCCTTCATCGCGAACCGGACGCGGACGCCGGGCAGCTCGCCGCACAGCCGCCGGTACTGTTCCTCGATGCCGGTCAGGTCGTAGACGATCCGGTCGCTGTCCGCCGCGGCCAGGGCCGACCGGAGATGGGCCGGGATGCTCCTCGGGATGTCAGACATCGCTGATCCGCGTCGCGCGGGCGGCCGCGATCAGGTCGGCCCATGCATCGATCAGCAGCGCGTAGTCGTCGATGTCCCGGCGGGCCTCGATGAGCAGGATGTCGCGCTGGTCGCGCACCCGGTCGGCCACGGCGGTGAACCGCCCGCCGAGGCGCCGGTAGGCCCGCTCCAGCAGATCGGCCTTCGCCTCGTTCGTTTCACGCGGCTGCCAGGTGCTCGCTCGCACGAGGGCGGCGATGGCAGCCGGGTCGTCGGTGGTCATCCGCTGGTAGATGAAATGGAAGTAGTACATCGAGAGAATGAACTTGGCGAACCGCATCTGGTAGGCCAGGAACCCGTCGTCGCTTTTCCGCTCGGCGGTGTGGAAATTGACGATGTGGCGATTGTGCAGAACGCCGGGCAGCCCGGCTCGGGCGGCCACGTGAATGAGAAAGTAGTCACTACCGATCGTGTCGGTGGCCGGCGGCAGCGGCACTTTTTCGTGCAACGAGTGGAAGGCGATGTTGTGCATGTCGACGCGCATCGGGTCGACCACGGCCAGCGTGGACCGGTCGACGTCGTACGGCGCGCTGCCGGTGAACGACTCCTCGACCAGGGCGCGCTTCTCCGGCTCGGTGGTGCCCTCCGCGGCCCAGAGGCTGACCAGGTCGTAGTAGGCCTCGTGGCCGCGAATGTCCGCGATGTCGACCGACATGTCGCCCACGAACGACGCGCCGACCATCTGGACCGCCAGGTCCCGGCGGCCCGGGTCGAGCCGGTTCTCGGTGGTCACGACCTCACGGGCGGGCCGGCCCAGGGCGGACAGCTCCACCTCGACCGGGAAGAGCTTACGTCCGGCCTGGGTCTGGAAGTAGAGGTCGGAGTCGCGCCGGTGCACCGATGTGCAGCCCAGCGCCGCCGCGACGAGGAACGCGCGGTTGGTGCACGCGCCGTAGGAGAGCCCGCCGGGCAGCAAGAGATCGAGCATCAGGTCGGGCTTGGCGACCCCGGCCGTCGCGATGACCCGCTGGAGGAAGTCCCGCTGGCGCACCTCGTCGAGGTGCCGGACGTCGGGGCGCCCGGCCAGGACGCGGGCGTGCGCCGCGTACTCGTCCGACGAGTCGAGGACCAGCAGTCGTACGTCGGCGCCGAGGCGGGCCGCGTGGTCGGCCTCGGCGACGATCTCGGCCAGCGTCGCGGAGCACTCCCGGTTGGTCGGCACCACCAGGCAGATCCGCTGGCTGTTGTCCCCGTCGTTCACGTCCGCTCCTGTTGAGAAATGGGAACGCAGCCGCCTCGCGCACGGCGGTCCGCCGCTGCGCCCAGGAACCCGGGCTCCGTGCCGGAATTGACATTCGACCCAAGCCGAGCGCTATTTACACCCGCCGATACAAATGGCCACGGTGAACCTAATGATCGACCCTTCGATCCGCAAGGTCATGATTCACACGAGCGGCCGGAATCGCTGGTCGCCGCCGGTTCCGGAACCAGCGGCGACCGACGGGCGCCGGCCGGCCGCACCCTCCCGGCCCGGAATCTTTGCGTGTCGCCGCGCTCACCCTCGGTCGAAAGCCGTTAAAGATCTGTCAACGGACGTGGACCGGCGTGAATGCGCGGGCCACGATGTCCGGGGCGCGTCGACGAGGCCGCACCGGCGAAAGGCGTTCATGGACCTCCTCAGCACCCCGGCCGGGCCACGACATCGGCGGGAAGCGGGGTTGCCGGCGACAACGGGCCCGGCGCTGCCCGGGCGACGGCCGGGCCGGGCCGCCACCGCGGCCCGGCTGCGGGTGCTCGGGTGGGTCGCCGCCGTGCTGGCCGTGGCGCTGGCCGCGATGATCACGGTCGAAGTGCGCCGGGAATGGGTCGGCCTGGATGTCATCGGCGATCAGACCGCGCCGGTGGTGACGGCCAGCAGCGACCTGTACTTCGCGCTCGGCGACATGGACGCGCAGCTCGCGAACGTTCTGCTGGTCGGTGACGACCAGAAGCTCGGCTTCACCCGCGACGCGGCGCTCAAGATCTATCAGGAGCGGCGGGCGCAGGTCAGCGTCGCGCTGCAGCGGGCCGCCGAGACGGCCGAGGCCGACTTGGCGGCCGCGAAGGCGGTCCGTGACATCCTCGACGCGCTGGGCCGCTACGAGACTCTTGCCGCCCAGATGATCCTGCTCGACCAGCAGGTCAGCCACCCCGCCGGCCAACCCGCCCAGGCGACGCTGGCGAAATACCGGCAGGCCACTGATCTTCTCAAGGACAGTTTGCTGGTGGCGGTGCAGGGGCTGATCGACCGCAACTCGCGCATCCTGGAGGACACCTACCAGTCGCGGCGCGATCTCACCTTAACGATGCGGACGGTGCTGGTCGTGCTCGGCGTCGCGGTGTTGCTGACACTGCTGATGCTGCACGTCTATGTCGCCCGGCGGTTCCATCGGTGGATCAACCCGGCGCTCGTGGTGGCCACACTGCTCGCGGGCGGTCTGACGGTCTCGGGATGGGTGTTGACCACCGACGGCGCCGAATATCTGCGGGTCGCGAAGAAGGACTCGTTCGACTCGGTGCTGGCGTTGAACCGGGCCCGGGCGGTCAGCTACGACGCGAACGCCGACGAGAGCCGCTACCTTGTCGATCCTGCGCGCGCGGCGGCGTACGAGAAGGCCTTTCTCGACAAGACTCAGCAACTGGTGACCTTGGACGGTGCGACGCTGCCGACCTTTGACGAGCGGCTGGCCGCGGCGTTCGACGCCTATCGGCAGGACCTCACGGCGATCGATTGGCAGGGCTTTTACGGCAAGGGGTTCCGCAACATCACGTTCGACGGGGAGCGGGAACTGGCCGAGCAGACCCTGGTCGCCTATCAGACGTATCAGGTCGACGACCGGCGCATCCGGGCGCTCGCGCGGGCCGGTCGGCTGCGGGACTCGATCGCGTTCTGCACGAGTTACCACCCGGGCGACTCCAACTACCACTTCGCCGAGTACGACAAGGTTCTGGCCGCCTGGATCGACATCAATCAGGGCTGGTTCGACCGCAGCATCGCCGACGGGCGCCGGCAGCTCCAAGGGTGGACGGTGATCCCCGCGGTGGCCACGGCCGTTCTGCTGGGCCTGCTGTTCCTCGGGCTGCGCCGGCGGCTGGCCGAATACCATTGAGGAGTCGCCGATGAGATGCCGGCAGAGCGGGTGTCCTGGCCGATACGCCGACGACGGGTTCTGCGACGAGTGCGGGCACAAGGCCGGGGCCGGGCCCGACAGCCGTACGCGGGTGGCCGCGCGTGGCAGCCTCGGCGCGAACTTGGTGGAAGTGCCACCGGTGCCGTTGCGCGACCCGCTCACCGCGGTGCAGGCGAACCCGAGCGTGCCGGAGCGGAACCGTTACTGCAGCCGGTGCGGCGAACCAGTCGGTCGGGCTCAGCCCGAGGGGTTCTGCCCGCTCGACGGTACGCCGTTCTCGTTTGTGCCCCGGCTGCGCCCGGGTGACGTTGTCGCCGGCCGTTACGAGATTCTCGGGGCTCTGGCGCACGGCGGTGTCGGTTGGGTCTACCTGGCCCGCGACCGCAATATCAGCAGCACGGGAGTCGAGCGGTGGGTCGTGCTCAAGGGGCTGATCGATACCTCTGACCCGGACGCCATCTCGTCGGCGATCTCGGAACGTCGGTTCCTGGTCGAGGTCGACCATCCGACGATCGTGAAGATCCATGACTTCGTGCAGCATCCCGATCCGGCCTCCGGGCGTCTTGTCGGTTACATAGTGATGGAGTACGTCGGCGGCCGCACGCTGAAGGAGCTCGGCCGGCTGCCGTTGCCGCAGGTCATCGCGTACGGGCTGGAGGTCCTGCCCGCCCTGGGCTATCTGCACTCGCGGGGACTGCTGTTCTGCGACTTCAAGCCGGACAACGTGATCCATGCCGAGGAACAGCTCAAGCTGATCGACCTCGGCGGCGTCCGGCGGATCGACGACCACGACTCGGTGATGTTCGGAACCCCGGGGTATCAGGCTCCGGAGCTCGCCACCGCCGGCCCGTCCATCGGCTCCGACCTCTTCACCGTCGGGCGCACGCTCGCCGTGCTGAGCTTCGATTTCGCCGGCTTCACCACTCGGTACGCCGGCCGGCTGCCCGATCCCGCCGACGTCGAGCTGTTCCGGCGGGAGGAGTCCTACTACCGGTTCCTGCATCGGGCCACCCACCCCGACGTACGCCGCCGGTTCTCGTCGGCCGGCGAGATGGCCGAGCAATTGCTGGGTGTGCTGCGCGAGGTCCTCGCCGCCGCCGACGGCAAGCCCCGCCCGGCCGGTCCGGTCCGTTTCACCCCCGAGAGGCAGGTGTTCGGTTCCGCCGATGGCGAGCTGGTCGGGATGCAGGTGGCCACGGCGTTGCCGGTGCCGCTGGTCGACACCACCGACCCGGCCGCGGGTTTCCTCGCGGCGATGAGCGCGGCCACTGTGGATGCTCTGCGCGCCGCGCCGCAACAGACCCGCGAGGTACGGCTGCAACTGGTGCGCGCGCTGGTCGACGCGGGCGACACGAGCGGCGCCGCGGACGAGTTGTGGAGCCTGCCCGACGACGGTACAGACTGGCGGCTCACCTGGTTCGCCGGGCTCATCACACTCGCGGCCGGCCGTCCCGGCGATGCCCGCGCGCAGTTCGACGCCGTCTATTGGGCGGTTCCGGGGGAACCAGCGGCCCAGCTCGGCCGGGCGGTCGCCGCCGAGCTCACCGGCGACCGCGCCACCGCGGCCCATCACTACGAGCGGGTCTGGCTGGTCGACCGCGGCTTCCTCAGCGCCGCGTTCGGCCTGGCCCGGATGCGGCTGGCGGTCGGCGACCGGGCCGGCGCGCTCACCGTCCTCGACGAGGTGCCCGAGACCTCCAGTCAGCAGGTCGCCGCCCAGATCGCCGCGGTGCGGGGCGGGCTCGACCACCGGCCCGGCGTGCTGACCTCGACCGACCTGCTGAAGGCCTCGACCCGGCTGGAACGGATGCGGCTCGACACCCGGCGGGAAGCGACCCTCGCCGTCGAGATGTTCCAGACCGCGCTGCGGTGGCTCGGGCGCGGTGTGCCCCCGCCGGTGGACGGGCAGATGCTCGGGCACGGCCTTACCGAGCGCGAGCTGCGCTTCGGGCTGGAACGCAATTACCGGATCCTGGCCGGCCTGGAGAACGACCAGCGCCTGCGCAGGGAGATCGTCGACCACGCGAACGAGGTGCGCCCGTGGACCTTCCTCTGAGGTTCGACGTCGCGGTGCACCAGGACCGCTACCTGCCCGCGGGCGCGACCACGGTCGACGCTGTGGTGGAGGTGACCGCCTTGGCCTCCTCCGCCGTGGCGCCGGACGCAGCCCAGATCGTCATCGTCGACTGCTCGTCCTCCATGGCCGACAAACTGGCTGAGGCGAAGCGAGCGACCGAGACCGCGATCGACACCCTGCCGGACGGGGTCGCCTTCGCGATCGTCGCCGGACGCGAGTACGCCGAACTGGTCTATCCGCACGAGGGTCTGGCTCCCGCTGATGCCCGGACCCGGGCCGAGGCGCGTCGGGCGGTGCACGGCTTGACCGCCGACGGCGGCACGGCTCTGGGCTCCTGGCTGCGGTTGACCGGCAACCTGTTCCTCGGCCACCGGGCCGAGGTCAAGCACGCGATCATGCTCACCGACGGCCGTGACGAGCATGAGACCCGCCGCGAGCTGGCCGCAGCGCTGCGGAGTTGCGAGCGGCAGTTCGTCTGCGACGCGCGCGGGGTCGGCGACCGGTGGAGCGGCACCGAGCTGAGGCTGATCGCGTCGGCGCTGCACGGCAGCGCGGACGGGCTCGCCCACCCGGCCGAGCTGGCCGACGACTTCCGGAGCATGACGGCGGTGGCGATGGGCAAGGCGCTCGGTGCGGTCACGCTGCGGCTGTGGACCCCGGCCGGGTCGGCGATCCGGTTCGTCAGACAGGTCTTTCCCCAGGTGGACGACCTGACCGGCCGCCGGGACGAGGTAAGCACTCGGATCGGGGCGTACTCGACCGGCGCGTGGGGCAGCGAGAAACGGTCGTTTCACCTTCGGCTCGACCTGCCGCCCGGCTCGGCGGGGGAGGAGCGGCTGGCCGCCCGGATCGGCTTCGCCAGTGGTGACGTATCGCTGGCCGAGTCGCGGGTGACGGCGACGTGGACGGCCGACCGGGCTTCGTTCCTGGGGGCGGACCCGGTGGTCGCCCACTTCACCGGTCAGGCCGAGCTGGCGGCGGCCATCCAGGAGGGGATCGCCGCTCGCGAGGCCGGCGATGTGGGGCTGGCGGCCGACTGGCTCGGGCACGCGGTTCAGCTCGCCGACCGTACGGGTAATCGCGGCGTTGCTGCTCTGCTGGACCGGCTGGTGGCGGTCGTCGGCGACCGCGTTCACCTGCGGGCGGAGGTCAGCGATTTCGACGTCGAGCTCGCCAACGTCCGATCGGTCCGGACCGTCCGCCGCACGTCACGCCGGTGACTTCCTCCTCGTCCGCCCGGTGCGCTGGCGGTCAACGACGTCCCCGCCACTCGCCGCGTGACCCTGCTCGGTGGTCACGCCACTGCCGGACGCGGATGGGCTGCGCCGGCGCCGGCGCCGGCGCAGCCCATCCCTCGCTACTCAGATCACCTCGCGCCAGAGCACCTTGCGCCAGGCCTGGTTCGACGATCGGCATTCATGATTTCCGTCCATGATCTGCACGACAGAACCCCGCGGTGGGAGGTTACCGCGTCGTCGTCACCTGGTAGCTGACGGCCGGTGCCGGGAAATTGGCCGTGTGTAGGGCGCTAAGGGAGAACCAGAGGTCGCTATCGGCGCCTGGAGCCCCCTTCTTGCAATCAGCGTTGAAGTACACCGCGATGTTCTGGGAAGACAGGTTGACCGCTGAGGCAGCGGGCGCGGCGAGATTCACGCACTCGGGGCGGCTGAGATCGACGGAGTGCTGCGCTCCCGTGAAGTTGGACCCAGTGAAGAAGTTGGCTCCCGGAGGGAGCGCCGCCGCGGCGGCGGCGGCAGGCTGTGCCACTCCTATGCCGATCAGGAGGGCGGCCGCCCCGCAGACTGCTCCGGCGACTGACGCGGGGTTCTGCTTCCGCCAACTAGTCATGGTAATCAACCTTTCAGGTATGTCGCCGGTCAATGGCGCGCGGCCCTCAGGTAAGGACCTTCGCAACCAAGGCGACTCCGAAACTTGCATGTTAAAGTATAGCGATATGGAGTCGTTGGCAAATCCGTCTCTTCTCACAGCGCATCGACATAGGTCACTCGGTCGTCCCTTCGCAACGTCCCTATTTAGGGGTCACGCAGGTAGTTCGCGATGTGATTCTGTAATTTTCCGGCTCACGGGAGGGGTGCAAAAATAGTTTTACGTTCATGAATGTCACGGTGGGTGAATCGAGGGTAACCGTGACCCGGATCCACTGTCCGGAGTGGGCGCCGCGGCCGCGCCGGTATAGATCATCTGGTGTGACGAAGTTGATCGAGGCCCAGCCGCCGGGAGAAACCGCCGGTCGGGCGTCCGCGTGCCGCAGCCGATCATGGTTGTCGATCGAACCGCGCCCATCGGCGCGGAACCCGATCGGCAGAGGTCAGGCGGCGTTTGTCAACGCGGCGTCGATGGCCTGGTGCAACGCTGCCCTGCTGATCGTGACGATGCCCTCGGGTGCGGCCGCGTCGTGCTGGAGCCCGGCAAGGATGTAGTCCTGCATGAGCCGCGACGGGGTCGTTCCGCGTCGATCGGCTTCGGCCTCGAGGGCTTCGGACCATTCGGCGGGCAGGCGCACGGAGTGCACGATCTTCGCGCGGGGGCGGTCGGTGACGACTTCGGCACCCGTCCAGTCGCGGTTGTCGAGTGCGGCTTGGAATTCGCTGTTGACGGTCATGGCTATCCCTTCAGCATCCGCTCGATCGAGGCGGACTCCGCGTCGTCGAGGTATCGCGCGCCTGCGACGGTGTACTGGTCGTCGCGGTGTGGGTCGAGTTCGATCATCGCCACGGCCAACCAGCGTCCCTGCCGGTCCCTGCCCGCAACGGTGAGCACCACACCAGTGTGCCTGCGCATGAGGGGCCGGCTTTGACGCAGCACGAACACCGCGTCCTGCCATGCCACGTCAGCAGCACCCAGAGCGGTGTAGCTGTCGTCGCTGAACTCGTAGTTCTCCCCCACGAGCCTAGCGTAAACGCTGCGTATACGAATCCGAAACCCGCCTTCCGGGGCGACCCGCGGTGCCGACGATCGGCCCATGACCACCGTTGCGACGGCCTCGTCCAGCCAGGCGAACATGCGCTCGGGCCGGCCGGGCGAACATGCGCTCAGCCCGGCCGGGCGAACATGCGCTCAGCCCGGCCGGGCGAACATGCGCTCAGGCGGGCTAGGCGAACATGCGCTCAGGCAGGGCGCGGTGCGGGGAGGGCGCGGTGCGGGCGGGACGCGGTGCGGGGGAGTCACGCGATGCGGGGGATGGCTCGCACCCGGCCGTGGTGGCGGTCCGGTGAGTGGTCTCGATCACGCGAACCGCCGTGACCGCGGGCGCGACCGCTACAGTCTCCCGGTCTATTAGGTTAGCCTAAGTTGAGGTTCCGGGTGCGTCGGCGCGTTGTGGTGCTGAGCGGGGTGGTCCTGCTCGTTCTGGTGGTGGTGACCAGTCTCGCGGTCGGCAGTAACCCGATCGGCCCGGTGAAGGTCTGGCATGCACTGGTCTCGCCGGACGGTGGGGAGACTGCCACCATTGTGTGGGATTTGCGAGTTCCCCGTACGCTGCTGGGGCTTACCGTCGGTGCGGCGCTGGCCGCGGCCGGTGTGCTGCTGCAGGCGTTGACCCGCAACCCGCTGGCCGAGCCGCGCATCCTTGGCATCAGCGCCGGCGCGTCGCTCGGTGTGGTCACCGCGATCACCCTGTTCGGCATCGGCAGCCTGGCCGGTTACGTCTGGTTCGGCATCGCCGGCGCGCTCGGCGCGGGCCTGCTGGTGACCGGGATCGCGGCTCGTACCGGCCAGGGCTCCTCCCCGGTCACGTTGGCGCTGGTCGGCGCCGCCCTGGACGCCAGCCTCGGCGCGATCACCGCCGGGATTCTGAGCGTGAACGCGCGGACGTTCGAGGAGTTCCGTTACTGGGTCGTCGGCGGCCTGACCGGCCGGGACGCCGACATCGCCGCTCAGGTGACGCCGTTCCTGCTGGTCGGTCTGCTGCTCGCCGCGACCGTGGCGCGGGGGCTGGACGCGCTCGCGCTCGGCGACGACGTGGCGCGTGGCCTGGGGACCCGGGTCGGACTCGTCCGCATCGGCGCCGGCGTCGCTGCGGTGCTGCTCACCGGCGCGGGTGTCGCCGCGGCCGGGCCGATCGCGTTCGTCGGTCTCGCGGTGCCGCATCTCGCCCGCGCCCTGGTCGGCACCGATCAGCGCTGGGTGCTGGCCGTCTCGGTGCTGCTCGGCCCGGTGCTGCTGCTGGCCGCCGACGTGATCGGCCGGGTGATCGCGCCGCCCGGCGAGGTCTCGGCCGGCATCATCACCGCCCTGGTCGGCGCTCCGCTGCTCGCGCTCCTGGTCACCCGCGCGAAGGTGGTCACCGCGTGACCGCCATCGGTGTGGGTCGAGCCTCCTTCGTAGTACGGCGCCGGGCTGTCGCGGTTTCCGCGGTCATCCTGGTCGCGCTGGTGATCACCGGGGTGCTCGCGTTGTGTCTGGGCAAGCCCTACGTGGCGCCGGGTGAGGTGCTGCGTTCCGTGTTCGGCGAGTCCACGCCGTACGACGTGGTGGTTCAGCGTTTGCGGCTGCCAAGGGTGGTGCTGGCCGTCGCTGTCGGCGCGTGCTTCGGGGTGGCCGGCGCCCTCATTCAGAGCGTCGCCCGCAACGCGCTGGCCAGTCCGGACGTCGTCGGCATCACGCAGGGTGCCGGGCTGGCGGCCACGATCGCGCTGACCAGTGGCGCGGCGGCTGTCGTGATCGCCCCGGCGGCTCTCGGCGGTGGCTTGCTCGCCGCCGCGGCCGTGCTCGGGCTGGGCAGCCGCCACGGCTTGGCCGCGCAACGTTTCGTGCTCGCCGGGGTGGCGGTCGCCATCGCGTTGCGTGCTCTTACCGAGATCGTCATGCTGACCGCCGAGCCGATCGACGGGCAGCGCGCGCACATCTGGCTGGTCGGCACGTTGGCCGGCCGGGGGTGGACCGAGACGACCTGGCTCGTGGTCACCCTGCTGGTGCTGCTGCCGGTGCTGGCCTGGGCCGGCTGGGCGCTGCACACCAGCGCCCTCGACGACGACACGGCAAAAGGCCTGGGTGTACGGCCGGTGGCTCGCCGGGCGGGTCTCGCCGCGGTCGGGGTGTTGCTGGCCGCGATGGTCACCGCCCAGGTCGGCGCGGTCGACTTCGTCGCCCTGGTCGCCCCGCAGGTGGCCCGCCGCCTGGTCCGCGCCGAACGTCCGCCGCTGATCACCGCCGCGCTCACCGGCTCGCTGCTGGTCGTGCTGGCCGACCTGGCCGGGCGCCTGCTCTTCGCCCCCACCCAACTGCCGGCCGGCGTGATCACCGCCGCGATCGGCGGCCCCTACCTGCTGTTCCTGCTGGTCCGGAGGAAGTCGTGAAGCTGACCGCCCAGGATCTGACCGTCGGCTACGGTCCCCGCTCGGTGTTCTCGAACCTCGACCTTTCGCTGCCGTCCAGCGCGCTCACGGTGATCGTCGGCCCGAACGCCTGTGGCAAGTCGACCCTTTTGCGTACGCTGGCGCGCCTGCTCCCGGTCCGGCACGGCAGCGTGCTGCTGGACGGCGCGGATATCCACTCGCTGCCGACCCGCGAGGTGGCCCGGCTACTCGGCGTCCTGCCGCAGAGCCCGCTCGTGCCCGAGGGCGTCACCGTCGCCGACCTGGTCGGCCGGGGCCGCCAGCCGCACCAGAGCTGGTGGCAGCAGTGGTCCGAGCACGACGGGGTCGCGGTCCGCGAGGCGATGGGGCAGGCCGGTGTCGCGGACCTCGCGCGGCGGCCGGTCGATCAGCTCTCCGGCGGGCAGCGGCAGCGCGTGTGGATCGCCATGACGCTGGCCCAGCAGACCGAGGCGCTGCTGCTCGACGAGCCCACCACCTTCCTCGACCTGGCCCACCAGGTGGAGGTCCTCGACCTGCTGCGCCGGATGCGCGACGACGGCCGCACCGTGATCGCCGTGCTGCACGACCTCAACCAGGCCGCCCGCTACGCCGACCACCTGGTCGCCATGCGGGACGGCAAGGTCGTGGCCGCCGGACCGCCACGCGAGATCGTCACCGCCGACCTGGTCCGCGATGTCTTCGGGCTCGACTGTGTGGTCGTGCCCTGCCCCGTAACCGGTGCACCCCTCGTGGTGCCCGCCTGAAAGGACGTGCCCCTTTGCGCCGTACCGCAACGCTCCTGGCCGCGGCGGCACTCGCCGTGACCACCGTGGCCGCGTGCTCCAGTGACCCCGTCGCCGAATCGACCGGCGGCGAGACCCAGCAGATCACCCATGCGATGGGGACCACCACCGTGCCCGCGCACCCGAAGCGGGTCGTCGTGCTCGACACCGACAAGGTCGACACCGCGATCAGCCTCGGCGTACCCCTGCTCGGCGCGACCCAGCCGCCGGAGGTTGACACCTTCCCGGCGTACCTCGGTGAGCTGAGCTCGGTGCGGAACGTCGGCGAGATCTCCGAGCCCGACCTCGAGGCGATCGCCGCGCTCAAGCCCGACCTGATCCTGGGCAGCAAGTTCCGGCAGGAGAAGTTCTACGACGAGCTGACGGCTATCGCGCCGACCGTCTTCACCGAGCGCGTCGGCATCACCTGGAAGGAGAACTTCCTGCTCGACGGCAAGGCTCTCGGCCAGGAACAGAAAGCCAAGGACCTGCTCAACCAGTACGAGACCCGCGCCAAGGACCTGGGCAAGAAGATCCCGGACGCGGCGAACGTCAAGGTCTCCATCGTACGGTTCATGCCCTCGGAGATCCGGGTCTACGGGCCCGAAGGCTTCAGCGGCATCGTCGTCGGCGACGTCGGCCTGGGTCGCCCGGAGCGCCAGCAACTCGCGAACAAGGACGACAAGCGCTTCGACAAGGTCAGCCCCGAGCGGATCGCCGACCTCGACGGCGACGTCATGTTCGTGACCGCGCAGGGCCCGACCGCCGAGGCCCAGAAGAAGAAGGTCGTCGACGGCAACCTGTGGAAGGAACTGTCGGCGGTGAAGGCCGGCAAGGCGTATGACGTCCCGGCCGAGGTGTGGATGACCGGCATCGGCGTGACCGCGGCCGGCAAGATCCTCGACGACATCGAGAAGAACCTGCGGAAGTCCTGAAATTTGTGGCCCCGAGACGTCCGTCTCGGGGCCTACCATTCCCGCGCCACCGGCACCAGGTCAGCGTCGGCGTCGATCAGTGCGGCGGGGACGTTCGCGCCGCACACGTCGCGGATAGCCGCCTCACGCGTCCGCGATGAGGGCGCGGAGATCCGGTGAGCGCACCTCGAAGATCTCGAAGAGGCCGACCGCCCGCAGGGCCGGCGTGAGCGCCCGCAATTGGGCGACGACCTCGTCGTACTCCGAGGTCCCCGGTTCCAGCTTAGCGAGATTCTGAGCAGTGGCGATGAAGGCGGCGACCGTACCCTTACGGACTTGCACGTCGTCACTCACGACGAGTACGTCGGCATTGTCGGGGATCATGTCTTCGGGGCGTACGACGTTGTTGCCGTTACCTTTTACCATCAATTTCTGCTCTCTGTGAACATGTGGATACTCGTTCAGTGAAGCCCGTCAGCACTTCGTCGTAAACGTTGCCCTAGGCTACCGTTCACCCGGCGATGTGATCACGGCGGTGGAGGACTTCCGCGGCGCGGTTGTCGTCCTGGCCGCCGGATGTCCGCTCGGTCAGCTGGCGGACATCGAGGACCGTACGACGACCACCGGGCAGCCGGCGTGGTGCAGCACCGTCTGGCTGACGGATCCGAGCAGCAGTCCGGCGAATCCGCCGCGGCCCCGAGCCCCGGTCACCACCAGTTGAGCGTCCTGCGATCGCTCGATCAGAGCCGCCGCCGCTCGCCCACGAACGGTCTCCTGCCGGATGTCCACCTCCGGATACCGTTGCGCCCAGCCGGCCAGCGACTCGCTCAGGACACGCCGTTCGGCCCCCTCGAGCATGCCCGGCTCATTCGCCAACGGCAGCAGATCCTGCTGGCTGGCGGAGTCGAAGGCACCCCACGCGTGAACCGCGGTGAGGCTCGTCTTACGCCGTGCCGCCGCTTCGAGGGCGAAGCCGACCGCGGACTCTGATCCGGGCGAGCCGTCGACACCCACGACCACGGGGCCGGTGGTACGTCCCGGGCCGCGGACCACCAGGACGGGGCAGTCGGCGTGGGCCGTGAGGTGCAGAGCGACCGAGCCCAGCACCAGGCTGCCGAACCCGCCCAGCCCTCGGTTGCCGACCGCCAGAAGCACGGCATCGCGGGACTCGCCGAGCAGCACCGGCGCCGGTGCTCCGTCGACCAGCGCCGCGGTCGCGTGAACGCCGGGCGCGGCCTTCTCCGCCTCGATGATGGCGTCGGCCAGGATACGTTCGGCGAACGTTCGCATGCCGGTGTCCGACGGTCCGTCGACAGCGGGGCCGACAGCCACGCCCAGCGATGGCCAAATGAATGCGTGCACGACACGCATCGGACGCCCCCGCTCGACGGCTTCGCAAGCGGCTGCCTGGACCGCGGAAAGGCTGCCTGCCGATCCGTCCACACCCACGACTATTGCGGCTCCGGCTCCGGAACTCATCGACGACCTTCTCACGTTGTTGCCGTTCGGCCACCTGCTGGTCACGCTTGGCCGCCGACTCGACAGGACCGTCTCCTCCCCGGAATGTATCGGGACCGAAGTGTCCGGAAGGCTCGAAAGCCAGAGTTGGTCAACGCTCCCGCGCGGCGACCTGCGAAACCGGGGTCCCGCACCAGCGGGGCGCGGGCCGGGCGGGGCCCGCGCCGCAGCGAATCATCGTGGTCGCGCGGCGGGTCGGTGGGCGTATGTTGAACCTGGCCAGGTCGCCGTAGGTGCCCGGATCTCGTGCAGAGATCACGTTCGGCAACGCCGCGGATCACCACACCCCGATCAGATCGTCGCCGTGCCCGCCGGTGTATTCGTCACCAGAGCCGCCGGTGCGGTTGAAGGAGAAGACATGGTGGAATCCGGCACGCGGACGTCTGTACCGCAGAGTGGGCCCGGCTCCGCGTCGATGGATGTGGCGGGAGCGCTCGGTGGGTTGGGTGTCGGCTCCCGTGGTCTGTCGGCCGACGACGCGGCGGCGCGGCTTGAACGCGACGGACCCAACGCATTGCCGGTGGCCCGTGGCCCGTCGATGCTGCGCCGGTTCGCGGCCCAGTTCACCGACTTGTTCGCGGTGATGTTGCTGGTCGCGGCCGTGATCACCTTTGTCGCCTACGAGCTGGGCCGGCCGCGCGACAGCGGGAACCTGCAGCTGGCGATCGCGATCCTGGCGGTGGTGCTGCTCAACGCGGTGATCGGGTTCGGGCAGGAGTTCGCGGCCGAACGCACGGCCGAGGCACTGCGGGCAATGGTGCCGCATCAGGCTGTCGTCGTGCGCGACGGTCAGCGTGTCGATGTGCCGGCGGTGAGCGTGGTCGTCGGCGACATCCTGGTGCTCGAGGCCGGCGACGCGGTGCCGGCCGACGCGCGGGTCATCGAGGCCCACGGGTTGACCGTCGACAACTCGGCGCTGACCGGCGAGAGCGAACCCGCCCGGCGTACGCCTGACGCTGTGGCAGCCGGCGTGCCGCCGCTGGACGCCCGCAATCTGGTGTGGATGGGCACGACGGTGTCCGCGGGCACCGCCCGGGCGGTCGTCGTCGCGACCGCCAAGGACACCGAGTTCGGACGCATCTATCAGCTGACCGCCCAGACCCACCCGGAGCACAGCCCGCTGCAACGGCAGGTCGCCCGCATGGCACGCCGGGTGGCCGCCGCGGCGTTCTGCCTGGGCGCCCTGGTGTTCGCGATCCGGCTGCCGCTGGGCGGACCGCTGGTCACCTCGTTCGTCTTCGCCCTTGGCGTGATGGTCGCCCTGGTCCCCGAGGGGTTACCGGCGACGATGTCGGTCGCTTTGGCGGTCGGGGTCCGGCGGATGGCGCACCGCAAGGCGCTGATCAAAAAACTGGTCGCGGTGGAGACCCTGGGGTCCACCACGGTGATCTGTACCGACAAGACCGGCACGTTGACGAAGGCCGAGATGACGGTGCAGGTGGTCTGGGTCCCCGATCAGACGCACCGGGTGTCCGGAGCCGGCTACGAGCCGGTCGGTGACGTCGAGAATCCCGAACCGTTGCGTCGCACCTTGCGAGCCGCCGTCCTGTGCTGCGATGCCAGACTCCTGCCACCGGACTCCGATCTGGGCTGGCGAGTACTCGGGGACACGACTGAGGGAGCGTTGCTCGTCGTGGCCGCCAAGGCCGGCGTGGACGTCAGCGCGGAACAGCGCGCGGCGCCGCGCATCGAGGAGTTCCCGTTCGACGCGGACCGCAAGCTGATGACGACCGTGCACCGCGTCGACGACTCGGTCATCGCCTTCGTCAAAGGGGCGCCGCAGGAACTGCTCGCCCGGTGCACCCACATCGTGCAGGGCGACCAGAACGTTGTCGCGATCAGCGACGCGATCCGCACCCGGGTCGCGGCGGTCACCGACGACATGTCCCGCGACGCGTTGCGTGTCCTGGGCGTCGCCTACCGGCCGGTCCCGGCCGGCACCGCTCAGGCCGACGCCGAGCAGGGCCTGATCCTGCTCGGCCTCATCGGCATGCTCGACCCGCCCCGCCCCGAGGTGTCCGCGGCGATCGCGACCTGTGAACGCGCCGGAATCAGAATCGTCATGGTGACCGGAGACTCGGCGCTCACCGCGGAAGCGATCGCCCGCAAGGTCGGACTGATCGCCGGGGTGCACCCTCGCGCGCTGACGGGCGCCGACCTCGACCGCCTCGACGAACAGGGACTACGGACACTGCTGGCCGACCCGTCGCCGGTCCTGTTCGCCCGGGTGAAACCGGAACACAAAATGCGTGTCGTGTCGGCGTTCAAGGACCTGGGGGAGATCGTCGCCGTCACCGGCGACGGCGCCAACGACGCGCCGGCCCTGCGCCGCGCCGACATCGGCGTCGCGATGGGCGCCTCCGGCACGGATGTCGCCCGCGAGGCCGCCGTCATGGTGCTGCTCGACGACTCGTTCGCCTCCATCGCCGCCGCGGTCGAACGCGGCCGGTCGGTCTACCAGAACATCCGTACGTTCCTCATCTACGTCTTCACGTCCAACATCGGGGAGCTCGTCCCCATTGTCGTGGCGACGCTCGCCGGGTTCCCGCTCGTCCCCTTGTCCGCCGTGCAGGTCCTCGCGATCGACCTCGGTTCGGACGTGCTGCCCGCACTCGCGCTGGGCACGCTACAGCCCGAGCCCGGCACCATGGACAAGCCGCCGCGTAGTCCTCGGGAGCCGCTGTTCTCGGCCGCGGTCGTCCGCCGGATCCTTTTCCTGGGCGGCATCCAGGCCGCCGGGGTCACCGCCGTCTTCTTCTGGCACATCCACGGTGCCGGGCTGCCCTTCAGCGCCTTCACCGCGGACCACCCGGTCTATCGGGAAGCCCTGACCATGACACAGGCCGGCATCGTGCTCAGCCAGATCTTCGTCGGCCTGACCGTACGCAGCGACCGGCTCAGCATTGTCACCATCGGCCTGCGTTCCAGCGGCCGGATGCTCGCCGCCCAGGGCCTCAGCCTGGTGGCGATCTGCGCGATCAGCTATGTGCCTCTGCTGCAGCGTCTGTTCCACACGGCACCGCTGTCCGCAGCGGATTGGGCGATCCTGGTGGCCTGCGGCTTCCTGGTGCTTGCCGGGGACGAGATCCGTAAGGCACTGCTGCGTGCACGGACACGACACCAGCACGACCTCATGGCCCACAACGAGATCCCCCTCTCGGCACCTGCCTCCCTGTCACGCTGAGGTGCGACAAGCCGTTGACCGATGCCGGAAGAGGGGCCGTTCGGCACTGACGGCTTCCGGTGGCGCGACGTCTACTCGAGGCAACAGATGCCGGAGATGCCATGAACCGTTATCCCGTCCAGGTGCACGCCCGCCGCGATCCCCACCTCAGCCGCTGGTTGTGGCTGGTGAAGTGGTTGCTGCTGATACCGCACTACGTGCTCCTGCTGGGGCTGTGGATGGCATTCGTCGTCGTGACCCTGGTGGCCTATGTCGCGGTGCTGTTCACCGGCCGCTACCCGCCGGCGATCTTCGCGTTCAACGTGGGCGTGCTGCGGTGGAGCTGGCGGGTGAACTACTACGGCTACCAGGTGCTAGGCACGGACCGGTATCCGCCGTTCACCCTGGCCGATGTCGCCGACTACCCGGCCCGGCTGCAGGTCGATCCCCCCGCCCGGCTGCCTCGATGGCTGCCGCTGGTGGCGTGGCTGTTCGCCGTCCCGCACGTGCTGCTCGTCGCCGCGCTGACCGGCCCCGCCACCTGGCAGTTCCAGGACGGCGCCGGATCTTCGGTACCGCTCGGCGCCGTCAGCCTCGGCCTGCTCATCGCGGGCGTCTGCCTGCTGTTCACCGGCCGCTACCCCCGGGGTCTCTACGACCTGATGCTCGGGATCGCCCGGTGGAGCCTACGGACGATCGCTTACCTGGCCCTGCTGACCGGCCAGTACCCACCGTTCCGGCTGGACCAAGGCGACGACGAGCCCGGCCCCGGCCCGACCGGTCCACCCACGCCTGCTCCGGAGCTCGCCCGAACTGTCTGAGCGAACCGCACCCGACACTGCCGGAAGCACCCGACACCGCCGGAAGCACCCGACACCGCTGGAAGGTAGACATGAGCGACCAGACATCTCTCGAAGACCGATACATCGTCGTCGGCGTCGACAACTCGCCCGGCTCCCGGGCCGCACTGGGGTGGGCGCTGGCCCAGGCGCGGCTGACCGGCGCGAGAGTCGAGGCAGTGGCCGCCTGGCGGCAGCCGGCGACCTACGAATACTCGTACGGTGCGATCCCGTTCCCGGCGCCCGACGACAGCGTCGCCGCCATCACCGAGAAGGCCCTCGCCGAAGCCGTCGCGGAGGCCGTCGGGACGGCGGAGCAACCTGTCGACGTACGCCTCAAGGTCGTTCACGGTCCCGCCGCGCAGGTCCTGCTGGAGGCCGCGGCCGGAGCCGAACTCCTGGTGGTCGGCAGCCGTGGCCACGGTGCTTTCGCCGGCATGCTCCTGGGATCAGTCAGCCAGCACTGTACGCAGCACGCGCCGTGTCCTGTGGTTGTCATACCGGACGACGGCAGGTCCAACCCCACACGATGACCGGGATCGCCGTCAGAAGCCGCTGCCAGCCCCGGTAGGCCTGGCGATCTGCTGCTCGCACGGTCCATAGGTTGGGGCGGGGGAGTTCTGTGCCGCGGTGCGTTCATGGGTTCGTCGGCACGCCCGTGACACCGGTCTCGAACGGGTACGTTTTGTCGACCCTTGATCGGCGCGTCCCAGCGGCGCGTCGCAGCCCGTGACAGGTGACGCGGTGGCCGGTAGCGCCAAGCGCCACGCCACCAAGGACATGGACACACAGCTACGCCGTTGGTAGTAGTTAGGCGTGCTGAGGGCCATCGAATGGACTGTGCTGGGAATCGCTAGCGCGACCGCCATCGTTTACGGCGTCCGTCGTCACCGACCCGCCCGGATCGGACCCTGGCTGCTGCTCGCCGGCGCCATCGTGGCGAGTGCCGCCGGCGACGTGTTGACCGCGTTGAACCGCCCCGGCGTGGCCGATATCTGCTTCTACGCCATGTTCGTGCTGGTCGCCGGCAGTCTGCTGCAGCTGACCCGCGGCGGTGCGATTCTCGTCGATCGGGCACGGCTCATCGACCTGCTCGCGTTCGCGTGCTCGACGCTGCTGGTGGTCTGGGTGTTCGTCATCGGTGACGCGGCCCAGATCGGGAGCATCTCCGGGGCGTACGTCATCGGAGCCCTGCTGCTCCTCGCGGTTGTCGCCCGTGTGCTGGTCGCCGCGGGCCGGAACCTGGCGGCCGCGCTGCTGGTCATCGGTGCGGTGGGCGTCTTGGCCAGTGACATCTCGCAGCCGCTGTGGCCGGGCCGGCTGAGCGAATCCGGGTTCGTGGTGCTCTACGTGGCCTGGGGCGCCGCCGCGCTGCACCCGTCGATGGTCAGGCTCACCGAACCCGCGACGCCGCGTCCGAGCCCGTGGCTTGGGCGCTGGGCGACGCTGCTGGTCGTCTCGGTCGCCACCCCGCCGGTCGTTCTGCTGATCGAGGCGGTCCACGGCACGGTCGGCGACGGCGTGGTGATCGCCGTGGCCGGTGCGATCACACTGCTCCTGACCATCACCCGGCTGACCGACTCGGTGACCCTGAACAGCCAGGCCTTGACGCGTGAGCGGGGCTTGCGGCAGGCGAGCGCCGCGCTGGTCACCGCCGCCGACACACCGGCCGTGGACGAGGCCGTCCGAGCCGCGATCGCCCAGCTCATGCCACCGGACGCTATCCGCAGCACCGTCTTTGCCGTCGACGACCGCCAGCTCCCGCTCGAAGCGGTGCCCGACCCCCGAGCCGGCCCACCGCACCGCAGTTGGTGGATCGAGGAGGCGGTCCACGACTACGCCACACTGGTCTGTCCGCTCTGGCTGGAACCGCTCGCTGTCGCCCGACCCGGCGGTGGAGCCTTGATCCTGGTGGGTCGCCGGGACACCCTCACCGCCACTCGCGACGCCCTTGAGGTTCTGGCCGGTCAGGCGGCGCTCGCCCTGGATCGCATCTCCCTGGTGGAGGAGGTCGGACGCCGCGACAGTGACCTCTACCTGCGCTCGGTGATCCGGAACAGCGCGGACATCATGGTGGTGATCGACGAGGATCAGCGCATCCGATATGCCAGTCCGGCGCTGCGCGAGCTGCTCGGCGTCGACGACCTTCCGCTGCTGGCCACGCTCGACGATGTGGTGCATCCGGGCGACCGCGAGCAGCTGCGTCAGGCCTTCGGCAGCCCCGGCGGCGGTGTGGTGTTCTGCTCGCTGGTGCGGGCCGACGGCAGCCAGGTGCTGGTCGAAGCCACGTACCGCGACCTGCGCGCGGACCGTTTGGTCCAGGGTTTTGTGGTGACCATGCGGGATTTCACCCAGGGCCATGAGCCGGACGAGCGGCGGCCCCAACGCGACAATCTCGACCCGACCCAGGCGCGTCGGGGAACAGCCGTGTGGTGGTCACGCGAGGTGGGCGGCGTCGAGGGCGGACTGCAGCGATTCCAGGTAGCCGTCGCTGGTGACGGTGGCGCCGGAGACCGTGTCGATGTTCGCACTCTGCGCGGTCAGGGTCCGAGACCTGTGGGCTGCCTGTGAGATTCCAGCCGCTTCGGCGCAGAAAGCGTCTGAGAGAAAATCTCACATTTACCTCTATCAATGACGTGTGACGTTTCTTACACTCGCCCGACAGTGCTCAGCGGAGG
>Ga0247781_1000108_pt1 | contig 23846 bp, 20 predicted proteins | sample UWRJL184509B5_FD_179922 | JGI IMG/M metagenome (GOLD analysis project Ga0247781, IMG submission 179922) | Plant litter microbial communities from Arlington Agricultural Research Station in Wisconsin, United States - UWRJ-L184-509B-5 | ecosystem: Environmental > Terrestrial > Plant litter >...
CTACGGGATCGCGTCACCGCGGCTCCGGGTCTCGCCGGGCCGGGCGCTGCTGGCCCGGGCCGGTATCACGCTGCACCGGGTGACCGAGACCGCCCGGCTGGTGGTCGCCCTCGACGGCGCCGTGCCGGACTGCCTGCCCGGCGACGAGTGCGTCGGCCGGCACGCGATGCAGCTGGTCGGTCGTGTGTCCGGCGCCCCGCCGCAGCCGTTCACCCTCATCTGCGGGGACGGCCGCCCGGTCACCGCCGACGTGACCGTGGGCGACCTGGTGGCGATCGCCGGGACCGGTGCCTATCACCAGCGGGCCGAGCGTTTCGTCGGCCGGCCGGCGGTGATCGGTGTCGCCGGTGGGCTGCCGCGCACCCTGCTGCACCGCGAGACCCTGGACGACCTGCTGCGCCAGGACTGACTGCAAAGGTGGTGCGGGGGCCGTCCGGTTCGGGCGGCCCCCTTTTTGTGACCGCCGCCGCAGTGCCGTCAACAGCGCGTCAACAAAGCGCCGTCATGCGTACGGAACGCGTCAACACCCGATGACGTACGCCTCCGGGCGCGCTTCTGTGTGGGCGTAAGCAAAAAACAGCCTTTCCCACCAAGGAGACACCCCGTGGCTGATCTCGTGTTCGTCGTGCTCACGGTGGCGCTGTTCGCAGCGCTGACCGTGCTGATTCGGGCGGTCGAACGCTGGTGAGCGCCGTCAACGTCATCGGCGGAATCGTCGCCGTGCTGCTGGCCGGATTCCTGGTCGCCGCCCTGCTCTTCCCGGAGAAGTTCTGATGGCCGGTTGGATCTTCGTCAGCACGCTGGTGCTGGCGCTCGTCGCGGTCTACCGGCCGTTCGGTGACTACCTGTACCGGGTCGTGAGCGGCCGCAAGAGCAACGTCGTCGAACGCGGCGTCTACCGGCTCGTCAGCGTCGACCCGAACTCCGAGCAGACCTGGGGTGTCTACGCCCGCAGCGTGCTCGCCTTCTCGGCCGTCTCGATCCTTTTCCTCTATCTGTTCCTGCGCCTGCAGGACAAGCTGTGGCTGTCGCTCGGCTTCACCGGCGTGCCGACTCACATCGCCTGGAACACCGCGGTCAGCTTCGTCACCAACACGAACTGGCAGGCGTACTCCGGTGAGTCCACGATGGGCCATCTCGCGCAGATGGGTGGCCTCGCGGTCCAGAACTTCGCGTCGGCGGGTGTCGGCATCGCGGTCGCCGTGGCCCTGGTGCGCGGCTTCGCGGCCCGCAAGTCGGCGACGCTGGGCAACTTCTGGGTCGACCTGACCCGGATCACGCTGCGGGTGCTGCTGCCGATCTGCGCGATCGCCACGCTGATCTTCATGATCGCCGGGGTCGTGCAGAACCTCTCCGGCGGCGCCGATGTGACGACCCTGACCGGCGCCACGCAGCACATCACCGGCGGCCCGGTCGCGTCCCAGGAGGCGATCAAGGAGATCGGCACGAACGGCGGCGGCTTCTACAACGCCAACTCGGCCCACCCGTTCGAGAACCCGACCACCTGGACCAACTGGCTGCAGATCTTCCTGATCTTCCTGATCCCGTTCAGCCTGCCCCGGGTCTTCGGCCGGATGGTCGGGCAGAACCGGCAGGGGTACGCCATCGTCGCGGTCATGGCCGTGCTGGCCATCGCCTCGGTGGCGCTGACCGTCGGCTTCGAGCTGCACGGCGCGGGCACGGTTCCGCAGGCCGTCGGGGCGGCGATGGAGGGCAAGGAGACCCGCTTCGGCATCCCGGACTCGGCCACCTTCGCCGCGGTGACGACGCTGACCTCCACCGGCGCGGTGAACTCGTTCCACGACTCGTACACGGCTCTCGGCGGCATGATGCCGATGGTCAACATGATGCTTGGCGAGGTCGCGCCCGGCGGTGTCGGCTCCGGCCTCTACGGCCTGCTCATCCTCGCGGTGATCACGGTTTTCGTGGCCGGTCTCATGGTCGGTCGGACGCCGGAGTACCTCGGCAAGAAGATCGGCGCCCGCGAGATGAAGCTCGCCTCGCTGTACTTCCTGGTGACGCCCGCGATCGTGCTGATCGGCACGGCGGCCGCCTTCGCCACCGGCAACAACACCACGGCACTCAACGTCGGCCCGCACGGCCTCTCCGAGGTCCTGTACGCCTTCACCAGCGCCGGCAACAACAACGGCTCGGCCTTCGCGGGCATCACGGTGAACACGCCGTGGTGGGACACCGCCACCGGCCTGGCCATGTTCTTCGGCCGCTTCGTCCCGCTCGTGCTCGTGCTGGCCCTGGCCGGCTCGCTGGCCCGGCAGAAGCCCACGCCCGAGTCCGAGGGCACCCTGCCCACCCATCAGCCCCTGTTCGTCGGGCTCGTCGTCGGCGTCACCGTCGTGCTGGTCGCGCTGACCTTCCTGCCCGCTCTCGCTCTTGGTCCCATCGCGGAGGGGCTGTCGTGACCGACCGCACCGGCGAAAGCGCAGCGACCGTAAAGCCAGGAGTGCATGACAACTGGAGATCAGCATGACCTTGTTAGCCGAAAAACCGGACGTCTCCCCGCCGAGGGCGGTGCGGGGCGGCCTGATGGAACCCCGCCAGCTCTGGGCGGCGCTGCCCGCCGCGACCAGGAAGCTCGACCCGCGCGTCATGTGGCGCAACCCGGTGATGTTCATCGTCGAGATCGGCGCGGTCTTCACCACCGTGCTCTCGATCGTCGACCCGAGCGTGTTCGCCTGGATCATCACGGTCTGGCTCTGGCTCACGGTCGTCTTCGCCAACCTGGCCGAGGCGGTCGCCGAGGGCCGGGGCAAGGCGCAGGCCGCCGCACTGCGTGCGGCCAAGCAGGATGCGGTCGCCTATCTGAAGGACGGCCGGGAGGTTCCGGCCACCCAGCTCAAGCAGGGTGACCTGGTCGTGGTCGTGGCCGGCCAGACCATCCCCGGGGACGGCGACGTCATCGAGGGCATCGCCAGCGTTGACGAGTCGGCGATCACCGGCGAGTCCGCGCCGGTGATCCGGGAGTCGGGCGGCGACCGCTCGGCCGTCACCGGCGGCACCAAGGTGCTCAGCGACCGGATCGTCGTGAAGATCACCCAGAAGCCGGGGGAGAGCTTCGTCGACCGCATGATCGCGCTGGTCGAGGGGGCCAACCGGCAGAAGACGCCGAACGAGATCGCGCTGAACATCCTGCTGGCGGCGCTGACGATCATCTTCCTGCTGTCGGTGGTGACGCTCCAGCCGCTGGCCATCTTCACCAAGGCGTACCAGGCCGCGGCGCCGGACACGCTGGCGATCAACTCGCACGGCGTCACCGGGATCGTGCTGGTCTCGCTGATCGTCTGTCTCATCCCGACCACGATCGGTGCCCTGCTCTCGGCGATCGGCATCGCCGGCATGGACCGGCTGGTGCAGCGCAACGTGCTGGCCATGTCGGGCCGGGCGGTGGAGGCCGCGGGCGACGTCAGCACGCTGCTGCTCGACAAGACCGGCACGATCACGCTGGGCAACCGGCAGGCGACCGAGTTCCTCCCGGTCGCTGGGGTCACCGAACCGGAACTGGCCGACGCGGCGCAGCTCTCCAGCCTGGCCGACGAGACGCCCGAGGGCCGCTCGGTGGTCGTCCTGGCCAAGAATCGTTTCGGTCTGCGCGAGCGCGAGCCGGGGCTGATACCGAACGCGACTTTCGTGCCGTTCACGGCGCAGACCCGGATGAGCGGCGTCGACATCGGCGACCGGCAGATCCGGAAGGGCGCCGCGAACTCGGTGATCAAGTGGGCCGGTGGCGCGTCGGGCGAGGTGTCGCAGATCGTCGACCAGATCAGCCGGGCCGGCGGCACTCCGCTGGTCGTCGCCGAACCGGGCCGGATCCTCGGCGTCATCCACCTCAAGGACGTCGTGAAGCCGGGCATGCGCGCCCGGTTCGACGAGATGCGCAAGATGGGCATCCGCACGGTGATGATCACCGGCGACAACCCGCAGACCGCGGCGGCGATCGCGGCCGAGGCGGGCGTCGACGACTTCCTGGCCGAGGCCACCCCCGAGGACAAGCTCGCCCTGATCCGCAAGGAACAGGAGGGCGGCCGACTGGTCGCGATGACCGGCGACGGCACCAACGACGCGCCGGCCCTGGCCCAGGCGGACGTCGGCGTGGCCATGAACACCGGCACGTCGGCCGCGAAGGAGGCCGGCAACATGGTCGACCTCGACTCCGACCCGACGAAGCTGATCGAGATCGTCGAGATCGGCAAGCAGTTGCTGATCACGCGGGGGGCGCTGACCACCTTCTCGATCTCCAACGACATCGCCAAGTACTTCGCGATCATCCCGGCGATGTTCGCGGCGGTCTACCCGGGCCTCGACACGCTGAACGTGATGCGGCTGCACTCGCCGGGCTCGGCGATCCTCTCCGCGGTCATCTTCAACGCGCTGATCATCGTGGCGCTCATCCCGCTCGCCCTGCGCGGCGTTCGGTACCGGCCGTCCAGCGCGTCCGCGCTGCTGCGGCGCAACCTCTGGATCTATGGCCTCGGCGGCGTGCTCCTGCCGTTCGTCGGCATCAAGCTCATCGACCTTCTCGTCCAGTTCATCCCGGGGATCTGACATGCCCAGTCCCACCACCCTGCCGGCCACCCTCAAACGGACTTAAGATGAGACTCCCTGTCTGGCTCAGCCAGCACCTCGCGGCGTTCCGTGCGCTGCTCGTCCTCACGGTCCTCCTCGGACTCGCCTATCCGCTGGTCTTCGTCGCGATCGGCCACCTTCCGGGCCTGTCCGGCAAGGCGGACGGCTCCCTCATCACGGTCGGCGCCACCAAGGTCGGCAGCAGCCTGATCGGTCAGGCCTACACCGACGGCGACGGCAACCCGATCCCGCGCTATTTCCAGAGCCGGCCGTCCGCGGCGGGCGACGGATACGACCCCGACGCCACCGCGGCCAGCAACCTCGGCCCCGAGAGCGTCGTGGACACCCTCGCCGAGAACCCGGACGACGCGTCGCAGAGCCTGCTCACCCAGGTTTGCGAGCGCAGTCTCGCCATCGGCGAGCTGGAGAAAGTCGACGGAAGCCGGCCGTACTGCACGCCGGACGGCGTGGGCGCGGTGCTCGCCGTCTTCTACCGCGACGGCTTCACCGGCCCGGTCACCCGGGCGGTCGCGGTCAACCAGACCGAAAAGCCCTTCCTGCAGACGTACGCCGGCGTGTCGGTCGAACCGGCCGAGCCGGGCAAGGACTACGTGGCCCAGGGTGGCGTGATCACCCCGATCCGCGGCAACGCGCCCGACAAGCCGGTGGTGCCGGCCGACGCGGTCACGGCCAGCGCCAGCGGCCTCGACCCGAACATCAGCCCGGCGTACGCGAATCTGCAGGCGCCCCGGATCGCCCGGGAGCGCGGTCTGACCGTGGACCAGGTGCACAAGCTCATCGGCGAGCACACTGACGAGCGGGCTCTCGGCTTCCTCGGTGAACCCGCCGTCAACGTGCTCGAGCTCAACCTGGCCCTCGACGGCAAGAAGTAGGAAGAGGGGCGCGGCGTCGATGGCACGCGGAGAATTGCGGATCTATCTAGGCGCCGCGCCCGGCGTCGGTAAGACGTACGCCATGCTCGAAGAGGCCCACCGCCGGGCCGAGCGCGGCACCGATGTCGTCGTCGCACTCGTCGAGACGCACGGGCGCAAGCACACCGCGGCGATGATCGGTGACCTCGACATCGTGCCCCGGCGGCAGGTGACCTACCGGGGCGTCGAGTTCACCGAGATGGACGTCGACGCCGTGCTCGCGCGCAAGCCCGAGCTGGCCGTGGTCGACGAGTTCGCGCACACCGACGTGCCCGGCTCGCGCAACGCCAAGCGCTGGCAGGACGTGCGGGAACTGCTCGACGCCGGGATCAGCGTGCTGACCACGGTCAACGTGCAGCACCTGGAATCGCTGAACGACGTCGTCGCGCAGATCACCGGGGTGCCGCAGCGCGAGACCGTGCCCGACGCGGTGGTGCGCGCGGCCGAGCAGGTCGAACTGGTCGACATGACGCCCGAGGCGTTGCGGCGGCGGATGGCGCACGGCAACATCTACCAGCCCGAGAAGGTCGACGCGGCGCTAGGTAACTATTTCCGGACGGGCAATCTCACCGCGCTGCGTGAGCTGGCCCTGCTCTGGCTGGCCGACAAGGTCGACGACCAGCTCGGGAAGTACCGTGCCGAGCACGGCATCGACAAGACCTGGGAGACCCGGGAGCGGGTCGTCGTCGCGCTGACCGGCGGGCCCGAGGGCGACACCCTGATCCGCCGGGCGGCCCGGATCGCGGCCCGCACCAAGGGCGCCGACCTGCTCGCGGTGCACGTCACCCGCAATGACGGGCTGGCCGGGGCCGACCCGGCCCGGCTGGCCCGCCAGCGGGTGCTGGTGGAGAGCCTCGACGGCACCTACCACCAGGTGGTGGGCTCGGACGTGCCGCACGCGCTGCTCGACTTCGCGCGGGCGGTCAACGCCACGCAGGTGGTGCTCGGTGCGAGCAGCCGGGGCCGGTTCGCGCAGATCCTCAGCGCGGGGGTCGGTGCCGAGACCATCGCGCTCTCCGGCTCGATCGACGTCCACCTGGTCACTCATGAGCGGGCCGGTCAGGGGCGGCGGCGTACGCGGATGCCGGCCGCGCTCTCCCGGGGCCGGCGCCTCGCCGGGTTCGCCGCGGTCCTGATCGGACTGCCGGCCCTCACCGCGGCCCTGCACGCCGGGCCGTCGATCTCGCTCACCAACGACATCCTGATCTTCCTGGCCGGCGTCGTCGGGGTCGCGCTGCTCGGTGGCCTGTGGCCCGCGCTGCTCGCCGCGGTTGTCGGGTCGTTGCTGCTCAACTACTTCTTCACGCCACCGATCGGGCGTTTCACCATCGCCGAGGGCGACAACCTGCTCGCCCTCGCCATCTTCGTCGTGGTGGCGCTGGCCGTGAGCTGGGTGGTCGACACGGCGGCCCGCAAGACCCGGCAGGCCGCGGCCGCGCAGGCCGACGCGCAGACGCTGGCGACCGTCGCGGGCGGGGTGTTGCGTGGCGAACGGCCGCTGATCGCGCTGCTCGAACGGCTGCGCGAGACGTTCGGCTTCGACTCGGTGACCCTGCTGGACAGCGGCGAGGTGGTCGCCGAGGTGGGCGGCCCACGCTGCACCAGACCGGCCGACGCGGACGTCGAGGTGAAGGTCGACGACGACGTCATGCTGCTGCTGCGCGGGCACCCGCTGGAGGCGTCCGACCGGCGCATCGTCGAGGCGTTCGCCGCGCAGTCCGCGGTCGCGCTGCGTCAGGAACGGCTCAGCGCCGAGGCGGCGGCGGCCAAGCCGTTGGCCGAGGCGGACCGGATGCGTACGGCCCTGCTGGCGGCGGTGAGCCACGACCTGCGCACGCCGTTGGCCTCGGCCAAGGCCGCGGTGGCCGGTCTGCGCAGCGACGAGGTCCACTTCGACGAGTCGGACCGCAAGGAGCTGCTGGCCACCGCCGACGAGTCGCTCGACCGGCTCGACCGGCTGGTCGCCAACCTGCTCGACATGAGCCGCCTGCAGGCCGGTGCGCTAGGCGTGAGCGCGACCGACGTCGGGGCGGAGGAGGTCATCCCCCGGGCGCTCGACGACCTCGGGCCGGTCGGCCGCCAGGTCACCCTGCACATTCCCGACGAGGTGCCGGCCGTGCACGCCGATCCGGGCCTGCTCGAACGGGTGCTGGTCAACGTGGTCGCCAACGCGCTGCGCTACAGCCCGGCCGACCGGCCGCCGGCGATCACCGTGAGCCGGCACGGCGACACCCTCGAACTGCGCGTCATCGACCACGGCCCGGGCATCCCGCCGGACCGCTGGGACGACGTTTTCCTGCCCTTCCAGCGCCTCGGCGACCGGGACAACCACACCGGCGTCGGACTCGGCCTGGCCCTGTCCCGCGGGCTCACCGAGGCGATGGGCGGCACCCTCACACCCGAAGAGACCCCCGGAGGTGGCCTCACCATGATCCTCGCGTTGCCGGTGAGCACCCCATGACCCGGGTGCTGGTCGTCGACGACGAGCCGCAGATCGTCCGCGCCCTGCGGATCAACCTGCGAGCCCGGCGCTACGACGTGGAGACCGCGGCCGACGGGGCGACCGCCCTGCACGTCGCCGCCCATCGCCACCCCGACCTGGTGGTCCTCGACCTCGGCCTGCCCGACATGGAAGGCACGGAGGTGATTCGGGGACTGCGCGGCTGGACCGGCATCCCGATCATCGTGCTCTCCGGGCGGGCCGGCAGCGCGGACAAGGTGGCCGCCCTGGACGCCGGGGCGGACGACTACATCACCAAGCCGTTCGGGGTCGACGAGCTGTTGGCGCGCATGCGGGCCGTGACCCGGCGCAGCCGGCCGGGGAGTGAGGCGACCGCGGTCATCACCGTGGGAGAGCACACCGTGGACTTCGCGGCGCGGGTGGTGACCGGTGGCGATCGGGAGGTGCGGCTGACCCCGCGCGAGTGGGACCTGCTCGAGCACCTGGCCCGGCACCCCGGCAAGCTGATGGGCCGGGAGCGGCTGCTGCAGGAGATCTGGGGGCCGCAGTACCGCACCGAGACCAACTATCTGCGGCAGTACATGGCCCGGCTGCGGCGCAAGCTCGAGCACGACCCGGCCCACCCGCGCCACCTGCTGACCGAGCCCGCGATGGGCTATCGGTACGTGCCGTGAACGCTAGATCTTCAACGCGGGCCGACGCCGCTGCCGCCGCACTTCTCGCACAGGGATCGCCGTTCCTGGCGGTCGGTGAAGCCTTCGCCGTCGAAGGTGAGCGTCCTTTGCGGACCACCTCCGACCCAGCCCGTGCCCTGACAGCTCACGCAGCGACGTCGTGGCTGGTCAGCGGTGTTTCGGCGGGCGCGGCTCAGCAGGACCGCCAGCGCGGCGACGACGATCAGGAGGAGGAGCGGGAACAGCAGCCACATGACTTCATCTTGCGGGTACGGTCAGGGATACACCGACCCCCGCCCCCGGAGTCCGCCCGCGATGACGAGCCCCGTTCCCGCTTCCTCCCCGCTTCCGCAGCTCGCCACCGAGGGCGAACGTCTCGGTTGGATCTTCAACGACCGGAACCTCTACCGGCGCAAGTTCATGGAGCCGCCGCCGGAGCCCGCCCCGGTCGATCCCGAATTGCAGGAGCGTGCCACCTCGGCTCAGCGTGGCCTGGTCAAACGCATCCTGATCTCGCTCGGGGCCGGTCTCGGCCTGGCCGTCCTGATCGGCTGCTGCGGCGGGTTCCTCACCCGCGGTGACGACGCCGGGGCCGCCTGGACGCTGGTCCTCTTCCTGGCCGGCTTCTCAGCCGTCGCCGGGGTGGCCGGAGCTGTCGTGGCCGGCGTCCTGCCCTCGATCACCCGCAAGGCGGTCGAGGAGGCCAAGCAGCAGGCCCAAGCTTCGTACGCCGTCGCCCACACCGCCTGGGAAAGCCGCCGCCAGTGGCACGACCAGCAGCAACAGCAGGCGGTCGACGCCCTTCCGGAGTGGTCCGCGGCCAGCCCCGCACCCGGCACCCGGCGGGTCGACATCGTCGGCGGCACGATGTATGGCTGGGAGGCCGTGCTCACCGTCTTCGGCGGCTCGCTGCTCGCGACCCGCGGCGCGATGGTGCTGGCCGACTTCACCGGCGAGGCCCTCTCCGGCGAGTTGACGCAGCTCGCCGCGTCGACCGGGCGGTCCGTCCGCGAGGTCGTGCTCCCCGCCGAGCTCGCCTCGTTCGACCTGGTGGCCGGCTTGGAGCCGGGGGAACTGGTCGACGGGCTGGTCGAGGCCATGCACGGCGACGCCGCCGCGGGCAGCCGGGCCGAACGCTCGCAGGACGCGCTGCTGCTCAACCAGATCGCCGCCGTGCTCGCGCCTGATCTGACGATGGGCCGGCTGCTGGACGCGCTGCGGTTTCTGTCGGGTGGGCCCTCCTCCTTGACCGCCGACGAGCAGAGCCGGCTGCGTTCTGTGCCGCCCGAGACTGCTCGTCTTCGGCGCGTCGAGGCGTTCCTGCACCCGCTGGAGTCGATGGGCAGTTCCCCGGCCGCGCTCGCGCCCGCCGACCTCACCTGCCTGGTCGCCGAGGGTAGCGGCGGCCGGGCGCAGCACGAGCTGCTCAAGGACCTGATGGTGCAGTGGCTGGCCCACCAGGTGCGGCGGGCGGCCACGCCGATCGGCTCGCTCGTGCTGCTCGGTGCCGACGAGATCGACCACCGTGCCCTGGAGCGGCTCAGCACCCTGTGCGAGCGCCGCGGCATCCGGCTGGTGTTGTTCTTCGCGCACCTGCGGGCCGAGTCGCTGCGCACGATCGGCGGGGGCGAGGTGGCGCTGATGCGTCTCGGCAACCATCAGGAGGCGGCGCAGGCGGCCGACTTCGTGGGCCGGGGCCACAAGTTCGTGCTGAGCGAGCTGACCCGCACGCTCGGCGGCGACGAGACGCACACGCTGGCCGACACGGTCGGTGAGTCCGAGACCAAGGGTGGCGCGAAGGGCGAGCGCGGTTCCCGGCACGGCCTGCGGCGCTACACGAGCACGAACTGGAGCAAGACTCGCAACTGGAGTCAGACCGAGTCGACCGCGAACGGCACGAATTGGAGCGACGCGGCCTCGGCCCAGCGGGTCTACGAATACGTGCTCGAGCCGCGCGTTCTGCAGGACCTTCCCGAGTACGCGATGGTGCTCGTCAAGAACGAGGGCCGGGGCTCGGTGGTCCAGGCCGTCGAGGTCGACCCCGCGATCGTGACTCTGCCCCGCGTCTCGATGGTCCCGGTCGACCAGCAGCCGCTCCCCGACCCGGCCGAGGCCGTAATCCCGGCGACCCGCCAGCCCAGCCAGGTCACCGTCTCGCAGCCGCAGCCCCTGGCCGCCCCGGAATCAACCCCGCCCGAGTGGGGCACGATCAGCGACCCGCCCCGCCACCAGCAGCGCTAGTGACGGCGCCACTGCAGCATGGCGGCGGTGGCGTCGTCGCGTAGTTCGCCGTCCTCGTAGGAGATGATCGCCTGGATCAGCCGGCGCATGGTCTCCGGCGCGGAGGTGCCGTCGCGCATCGTGTCCAGCAGGAAGTCACCGAGCCGGTCCACGCCGAAGAGCGTTCCGGACGCGTCCCGCGCCTCGGTGACGCCGTCGGTGTAGAGGACCAGCGTGTCGCCGGGCGCCAACTGCTGCTCGATGACGCGGGGCGGCCGGGCCACCATGGTGCCGAGTCCGAGCGGCATTGCGGTGGGCGTGGGGAGCTGCGGCAGGGCCCGTCCGTCCCGCAGGAAGAGCTCCGCGGGGTGGCCGGCGCTGATCCGCTGGTAGCGGCCGGTCGCCATGTCGAGCTCGGCCAGGATCGCGGTGACGAAGGACCCCCGATACTGGGCGGTGATCCACTTGTCGATCGACCGGTAGGTGTCGGTCAGGTCGAGCCCGGACCGGCGGGCGTTGCGGTACGTGTTCAGCGTCAGCGTGGTCAACGCGCTGGCGCTGATCCCGTGGCCGACCGTGTCGAAGAGCGCGACGTGCAGAATCTCGTCGTTGGCGGCGTAGTCGAACGCGTCCCCGCCGACGTCGTAGCAGGGCTCGAGCACGGCCGTGACCAACGTCCCGTCGACCGCGAAGGTCAGCGGCGGCAGCTGATTCCAGATGATCTCCGCGGCCAGTTGCATGGGCAGCCGCCGCCGGGTGTGCTCGACCGCGTCGCCGTAGCAGCGCCGGCTGGCGATCAGCTCGGCGACCAGGGCGGCGATCACTTCGAGGTCCAGCCGGTCGGCGGTGGACGGATAGGTCTTGACCCGGAACTCCAGGACGCCGAGCCGTTCGGCCCCGTGCAGCAGCGGCAGCCAGAGAACCCCGCGGTCGCCCTCGTCGAGCCACTGCTGCTGAGCGGTCGTGAAGGCCCGGCCGGCCGGCGTGTTCTCCACGGCCAGCCTGGTGGCCAGGTCGACGGCGGTTCCGCGCAGCGGGTGCAGCGCGACCTGCCCGTAGTCGACGAGCAGCACGGTGGCGGCCTCGGCGTCGAGCAACGGGGCAACCGCCGCCAGCACCCCCGGCAGGTCCTCGGCCCGTCCGCGGTGGCGCAGATCCATGAGCCGGCGTACGGCTTCCATTGACGCGAGCATCAGACCCATCTTCCAGCCCGGCGGCCGATACCGCACGATCGGCACCGGGCCGGCCCAGCTTGCGACGACGGGCTGGGGCTGCACGGTCCGCGCCGGGTAGCACATCGCGGGCCACCGCGCGGCCGAACAGTGAAAGCCTCCCGCAACGTGCCGTCCTCGACCGGAACGGAGGTTCGGGACGTTGCGTCCGTTTTAGCGTGGTCGGCGATGACAGAGACGACTGCCGGCGTACGCCCTCAGACCGCCCCCACAGCCATCGGTTCGTCGCTCGGATTCCGGCCCGACATCGAAGGCCTGCGCGCCGTGGCGGTCGTGTTGGTGGTCCTCTTCCACGCCGGTGTTCCCGGTCTCGCCGGTGGCTATGTCGGCCTGGACGTCTTCTTCGTCATCTCCGGCTTCGTGCTCACCGCGCTGATGCTGCGCGAGGTGCGCGAGACCGGCCGCCTCTCGCTGATCCGCTTCTTCGCCCGCCGAGCGCGGCGCCTGCTGCCCGCGGCCGCGCTCGTGCTCTTCACCACGCTGCTCGCGAGCTATCAATGGTTCGGGTTCCCGGTGGGCAACGAGATCGTCCAGGACGTCACCCGGGCCGCGTTGTTCGCCGCGAACTTCCACGTCGCCGGCGCGGCCTCGCCGGTGCAGCACTTCTGGTCGCTCGCCGTCGAGGGGCAGTTCTCCCTCGTCTGGCCGGTCGCGATCGTGCTGCTGATCTGGCTGGGTTTCCGCTGGGCGATCGGCTATTGGCTGGCCGCCGCCGTGGCCGCGTCGTTCGCGTACTCGAGCTGGCAGACCGGCACCGCGACGTACTATTCGTCGCTCACCCGCGGCTGGGAACTCGGCGCCGGCTGCCTGCTCGCGCTGGCCGCCCCGAAGCTCGACCGGATCCCGGCCCGGGTCGCCACCGCGATGGCCGGCGCCGGACTGGCCCTGATCATGATCGCCGCGCTCACCTTCCACGAGAACACAGCGTTCCCCGGATTCGCCGCAGTGCTGCCCGTGCTGGCCACGGTGCTGGTGCTGGCCGGGCGCGGCGACTCGGTGCTGGGCCGCCGGCCGCTGGTCTGGCTCGGCCGTCTGTCCTACGCGTTCTTTCTCTGGCACTGGCCGGTGCTGATCCTCGCCGAGCAGGTGCACGGCGGGCCGGTGCCGGGCAGCACCCGGGCGGCGCTCATCCTGATCTCGCTCGGGCTGGCGGCGGTGACGTACCTGCTGGTGGAAGCGCCGATCCGCCGCTCCCCGCCGCTCGTCACTTGATCCGGCGTCACTCGTGCGCGCGGCCCTCCCGGACGGCTGTTCGGACGGTCCGCACGTCGCGCTTGCCGCTCGCCAGTGCCGCCTCGGGTTCGGGCGGCATCGCCTTCTTCACCTGGCCCTTGCCGACCAGTGCGGCGACCCCGGCCACGGCGAAGAGCAGAACTATCACGATCAGCGCCGCCGCCCAGACGGGCAGGACCAGCGCCAGCAGGGCGCCGATCGTCACGAAGAGTGCGCCCAGCCCGTACAGGGCGACCACTCCGGCGCCGCCGAGCAAACCAGCGCCCGTACCAGCGCGTCTGCCCTTCTCGACCAGCTCCGCCCGGGTCAGCGTCAGCTCCTCCCGGACCAGCGTCGACATCTGCTCGCTCAGCTGGCTGACCAGCTCGCCGACCGGCTGCTGCTCGGTGTGCGTCGTCATCCGTGAGCTCCCTTCCTCCGGTCGCCCACTTACCCACGTCGCAGACGGGTAATCGCCGCTCAGCGAGTTATGACCCGATTTCGCTGACCTCGGCGAACGGTCGGTCGTCCCACCACGTGGCGTGGATGATGAAGCTGTGCTGGGTCTCGTTGAAGTAGACCGCGAGGTTGCCCGGCGAGTCCTGCACCTTCTGCACCGCCCAGCCGTCGGTGGGGGTCGCGGTCATCAGTGAGACCACGCCGTCGGAGGTCATCCGGATGACTGCCTGACCGCCCTCGACCCGGAACGACCGTACGTAGGTCCGCTTCCCGTCGTCGGCGGTCGTGACCGTCCACCCGTCCTCGGTCGTGGTCGGCGGGGTGGTGGTCGTCGGCGGTTTCGGGGCAGTGGTCGTCGGCCGCGGCGCCGTTGTGGTCCTCGTGGGTCGCGGCTTCCTGGTGGTCGGAGCGGTTCTCGGGGTGGTCCCGCTCGGCAACGGTGCGGGGAAGGTGCTCGTCTCGGCGGCCGGCAACCGCGCGAGGGCGGCGTCGTCGACCGAGGACGTACGCAGCACCGGCAGCAACGCTACCGAGGCCAGCACGATGCTCGTCGTGGTGGCCGCACACCACCCCGCGATCGGTGCCCACCGGGAAGATCGCACGAAGACATCGTCTCATCTACACCTATGGTGTACGCCATGGCGATGATCCTGCTCGTCGAGGACGACCGCATCATCACAGCGGCCCTGTCCCGGGCGCTGTCCGACGCGGGTCACGTCGTGCGACCGGTCGGCCGGGCCGCCGAGGCGCTCAAGATCGTCAGCGACGAGCGTCCGGACCTGGTCATCCTCGATCTTGGACTGCCCGACATCGACGGACTCGACGCGTTGCGGATGATGCGCTCGATCTCCGACGTGCCGGTCATCGTCGCCACCGCACGCCGCTCCGAGGCCGACATCATCAGCCTGCTCAGCGCGGGCGCCGACGACTACGTGACCAAGCCGTTCTCGGGTGGGCACATCCTCGCCCGCATCGCCGCCGTGCTGCGCCGGGCGCGCGCCACCGCGAACGAGACGCCCAGCGTGATCACCGTCGGCGAACTGGTGATCAGTCCACGCCAGCGCCGCGCCGAGCTGGGCGGTCAGCCGCTGCAGCTCACCCGCCGCGAGTTCGACGTGCTGGCCTACCTGGCCGAGCGGGTGGGCCAGGTGATCAGCCGGCGCGAGCTGATGAACGAGGTCTGGAACCAGGCCCGGATCGGCGAGGAGCAGACGATCGACGTGCACATCTCGTGGCTGCGCCGCAAGCTCGGGGAGACCGCCGCGCAGCCCCGCTTCCTGCATACCGTACGAGGGGTCGGGGTCATGATGGTCGACCCCCGATGAGGTGGGCCCTCAACCGCCTGGCCCTCGCGATCACCTCGATGGTCGCGCTCGCGTTCCTCGTGCCGCTGGCCGTGGCGACCCGCCAGATCGCGCACGACCGAGCCGTCAGCGACGCCCGCCAGCAGGCCACCTCGCTCGTCACCGTGCTGGGCGTCGATGCCGACCCGACCTCGCTGACCAGCGCGGTGGCGAGCACGACGGCGGGCAGCCAGCGCCGGCTCGCCGTCCACCTGCCGGACGTCGACGCGATCGGCGTCTCGCACACGTCCGCCGCGCAGCTCGCGATCGCCGTGCGGGCCCGCCGTTCGGCGCTGACCCCGGTCCCCGACGGGCTCGTCTATCTGCAGCCGACCGTGCTCACCGACGGCCGTACGGTGATCGTCGAAGTCTTCGTGCCCGACGCCGAACTGACCCGCGGGGTGGGGGCGGCCTGGTTCGTGCTCGGCGGCCTGGCGATCGGGCTGGTCGCAGGCTCGACACTCGTCGCCGACCGGCTCGGCAGCCGTCTGGTGCGCGCCACCCGCGAACTGGCCGGTTCGGCCCGCCGGCTCGGTGGCGGCGAGCTGGGCACCCGGGTCACTCCCGACGGTCCCAGCGAGCTGCGGGACGCGGCCAACGCCTTCAACACGATGGCCGACGACCTGCGCAGCCTGCTCGACCGCGAACGCGAACTGGCGGCCGACCTCTCCCACCGGCTGCGCACGCCACTCACCGCGCTGCGCCTCGACGCCGAGGCGATGCCGCCCGGCCCGATCGGCGAGCGGATGCGCCAGGCCTGCGACCTGCTCGACGAGGAACTCGAAGCGATCATCAAGGGCGTCCGGCTCGGCGTCGAGGCCCGCGGACCGGAGCAGGCCGACCTGGTCGAGGTGCTGGCCGACCGGCTCGCCTTCTGGTCGGTGCTCGCCGAGGACCAGGAACGGCCGTGGCAGGTCGTGGGCGGCGACGAGCCGGTGTTGCTGCCGATGTCGCGCAGCGAGCTGATCCTGGTGGTCGACGCGATGCTCGGGAACGTCTTCTCGCACACCCCCGACCGGGTCGGCTTCCGGGTCAGCGTCTCGCCGGAGGGGCTGCTCGTCGACGACGCGGGACCGGGGATCGTCAACCCCGCGATGGCTGTCCAGCGTGGCTTCAGCGGCGCCGGCTCGACCGGGCTCGGCCTCGACATCGTGCGCCGCGCCGCTTCGCAGGTCGGCGGTGAGCTGGTGATCGCCCGTAGCCCGCTGGGCGGCGCCCGGGTCGGCATTCACCTGCGTACGGCTTCATGATTGTTTCCGGTCCCGTTAAGGCCCCCTGATGCAGGCTGGTGGCGAGAACGAGCAGACGGTCGAGCAGATGCTGAAGCTGACGAACGGTGGAGACGGCCTGCCTTTTCGGCGTTCCGGCAGCGCGGCGTTCTACCAGGTGGTGTTGTATGGGGTGTATACCCCATTTCGTGAGCCCTTGGGAGGATCGATGCGCTCGTACCCCCGTACGTCGGCCTTGGTGTTGATCGTGGCTCTGGGTTTTTCCGCCCCCGCCACGGCCGCCGCCCCCGGGTGGGAGCACGCGGGCTACGACGCCGAGAACAGCTTTTACAACCCCGGCGAGTCCGCGATCAACGCCGCCACCGTCAACGGCCTCACCCCGCGCTGGTCGGTCACCCTGCGCCAGGACGAGGGCACCTGTGGCGGCCCGTCGTCCCCACTAGTAGCCGGTGGCCTGGTCATCGCCCCGGACGACAAGGGCATCACGTCCTACCGAGCGACAACGGGACGCCCCGCCTGGAGATTCAACTGGGACGACCCGGACGACTCCTCGATCCCGTCGATGGCAGTCGCCACCGGCGTGCTGATCCTCGGAAACGGCGACTGCCATTCCGCCAGCGACCCCGACGGAATGCTCACCGCGCTGAACCTGACCACCGGAAAGGTCCGCTGGCAGGTACAACCCCCGACCCCGGTGCACTCGTTCGTGGTCGACAAGGGCGTGGTCGTGGTCTCCGGCAAGTCGGAATCGGACGAGGCCACCACCGTCACCTACGGTGCCGCGGACGGGCGGGAGCGCTGGCGCAAACCCGGCTTCACCAGCTCCAGCGCCTCCTCGGCAGGCCGAATCCTCCTGACCAACGGCCGATCCACCTCGGCGGTCGCACTCCCCGGCGGCACAGTCCTCTGGACAAAGCCCCAGACGTGGTACGCCGAGAGCGCCACCCGGACGCGCTTCCTCGTGACCACCGGCGCCGCCCTGAGCCTGGTGAACGCAGCCTCGGGAACTCTGTTGTGGACCGCCCCCGGCCAGCAGAGCGAACTGCTGGCCACCGACGGCCGCCGCGCCTACCGCGCCGTGGACCGCAAGGTCTCAGCCCTGGACCTCCGCAACGGCCGAGTCGTGTGGACCCGAACGCTGCCTTCCACCGCCAACCAGCCCGTCCGGGCCGGCGGCCTGGTCTATACCGGCGGGCCGGTGCTTTCGGCCGCCTCCGGCGCAGTGGTGAATCGAGGCTGGCACGGCCAGCAGGTGGTAACCGCCGGTCGGATCTACCTTGCTGATGGAAATCGGCTGACGACGTGGGCGCCGCGCTGAAGGGTCTCTCCGCTGACGATCGGGCGCCGGTCATGAGTCGTGGAGGGGCCTGGAATGAGGGTGGTCGGGCAGGTCGACTGCCCAACTGTCTAGCTTGGCGGCACTCATATCGCTGTGGTGAACGATCCCTGAAACACCTGCGTGTTGGCTAGTGCTTACCCCGGCTGCGGGTTGTAGGATCGTACACATGTTCGGTCAATGGAGGGCTGCCTGCACCGACGCTAACGCGTCGTCGAGTGGCTCGTGCTCCCAGACTCTGACCACCGACCAGCCGGCTTCCTTCAGTGCGCCGTTGACGCGTTCGTCGCGCTCGATGTTGCGCCGAAGCTTCGGTGTCCAATACCACTCGTTCGTGTTGGGCTGACGGCCATGTTGAGGGCAGACGTGCCAGAAGCAGCCATCGACGAATACGGCTACCTTGCTCTTCGTGAAGACGATGTCCGGCCGAACCTTCACCTCGTCGATCCGCAACAAGAGGTCCTTGCGGTAACGATAGCCAAGGCGGTGCAAGGCGGTACGAAGCACCACCTCGGGCTTGGTGTCCCGGCGGCGGTTGGCCTGCATATTGCGCGACCGGCCCGCGTTCAGTGGCGCGGGATAGAGGCCCTTAGCATGAGCGCGTTTGCGCACCTCGGCAGCATCGTCTTTTGCCACGAACATCCCAACATCACACGGCGTCTCTTGGGCGTCGAACTTGTAGTGCAAGATACTCGGCAGCAACCGGCGCTCGCGCCTAGTCCGGTAAGGAGGCCCCATGGGCAATCTCGAGGTAGTGGAGATCTGTGCCGGTGCCGGCGGACAGGCTCTGGGTCTGGAAAGAGCTGGGTTCGAGCACGCGCTGGCGGTGGAGCTCGACACCAATGCTTGCAACACGCTGCGTGAGAACCGGCCGTCTTGGAAGGTCGTCCAGGGCGATGTGGCAGACAGCGATAACTGGGATCCCGCGGCCTACGAAGGCGTCTCGCTCCTGGCTGGCGGCGTTCCCTGTCCGCCCTTCACGATCGCCGGCAAGCAACTGGGCGCCACGGACGAGCGGGACCTCTTCGCTTGGGCCGTCGAGCTCGTACAGGTGATCAGGCCTCGGGCGCTCCTTCTTGAGAACGTCCGCGGACTCAGTCTGCCGCGTTTTGCTGGTTATCGGCAGCATGTCCTAGATCGGCTCGCCACATTCGGCTATCAAGCGTCATGGCAGCTCCTGCAGGCATCCGACTTTGGTGTTCCCCAGCTGCGGCCACGCTTCGTCCTGGTCGCCATGCGTGAGGCGGATGAAGCTGCGCATTTCGTCTGGCCCAGCCCGGTTGAATATGTCACGACTGTCGGCGAGTCACTCCGTGAACTGATGGGTTCGGGTGGATGGGAGGGCGTTGACAAGTGGGCTTCTGGAGCCGGCCGGATCGGGCCCACCATCGTTGGGGGATCCAAGAAGCACGGCGGCGCCGATCTCGGTCCTACGCGGGCCAAGAGGGCCTGGGCGGAGTTAGGTGTAGACGCGCTTGGCGTCGCCGATGAGCCGCCCGTACCAGGATCCAGGTTCGAAGTGGGCCCCAAGTTAACGACCGAGATGGTGGCCCGGATCCAGGGTTGGTCGGACGAGTTTCCCTGGACCTTTACCGGTCGCAAGACCACCAGGTATCGGCAGATCGGTAATGCCTTCCCGCCTCCGGTAGCTGCCGCCGTAGGGGACGCCATCATGCGCGCCTTCAAAAAGGAAGGCGAACGCGCCGAACAGCGCGACATCGAACATGACCCGATCTACAAGGCGCTCTGTGCCTCTGACGACTTCATTTCTGCGGAACGACTGAGTCGGCTCTCTGGCGTGGTGGGGGCTCCCGAGATTGAGCGCCGGATCAGCCTGCTCAGCCGAGACTTCGACATCGATGTCGAGGAGGGCAGCCAGGGATTGATGTACAGGCTGCAGGGCTTCAAGGCATTCATCGGGCAAGCCGAACACGCCAGGCACGAGCAATTCCAGAAGCATCGCACGAGGATCAGCTGAGCCGACGAGCTTTTAGGCGCGCGGCGACGAAGGTGGGTAGCGGCGGAGATCTCGCCTACGCCAGCACAGTCCTCCGTCCCCTTGTTCACGCGGACGACGAAGAACGAGCTTGGATTACCCCCCCCCCGTGGATACCAAGATTCGTTACGTCGATTTCCCCGAGCATCACCGACAGGTGTACGAGGCGTTGAAGGGGAACCCCTCCCTTCGAAGCGGCGTCGGTAAAGCGATGTTCAGGATGATCATGGCGGCCACCAGCCCTGCTCTTCTTGCCAAAGGCTCGAGCGGGTCGCGGTCACCGGGTAGCTGGTCCACCCTCAACCGGATCAGCCGGTACGAACCGCTCGAATACCAAGTTCCGCACATGGAGGCGCCGCCCGGAGACTCCCTGCACTCGTTCCTGGAGAATCTTCCCCGCTACGAACTGTCGCCGAAATATGAAGAGGTCGTTCGAATCGTTGCCGAGAACGCGGAACTCGGTCGAAAGACGCTGGTTTGGACAACACTCGTGCGCAGTATCACGACCTTGGAGCGGCACTTGGAGCCATTCGGGCCAGCTGTTGTCCACGGTGGAACGTCAGATCGGGAAGACCAGATTCGGCGCTTCAGAGAAGACGACCGTTGCCAGGTCCTCATATCGAACCCGGCGACGCTGGGCGAAGGAATAAGCCTCCATCAGGTCTATCACGACGCCGTTTACGTCGGTCGTGACTTTCTTTCTGACCGTTTTCTACAAAGCCTCGACCGTATTCATCTCCTGGGCTTGACTCCTGGCACCGCCACGCGGCTAATCGTGCTAGCCGCGCGTGGCAACATCTCCGAGTTGCCCTTCGGCAGTGAATTTGACAGCTTCACTGTGTGTTATGGCGGGCTAGCTTGGGCACGCCATTGGGCGTCTCTCCTAGCCTGGCGCGGCGCCATTTGGTGCCGTCAAGATCCGTAAAGGTTAGCTCGGTGTCCGCGGGGGCGGCCGGCGCGACTCTTAGGGGGAGAAACTCGCCACGAGCTGGGAAAGTGAGCTGAAGGCTTTGCGCGACGGGTTTGTAGCGAGCCTCGTTGCCTAGAACTATAAATCCCTCGCGTGCTAGTGTCGTTCTGGCTCCGCCATTATCCCGCATCCTTTTAGTAGGGTCGAGCTGCATGGCGACCGTGCAAATGGTGGTACGGGAGAGCAAAACTCCCTCGAATTCACGGCACAGCCTATTGACCCTTTCTTGCCCCTTCCTGGTCCCTTGAACCTGCATGACACGGTGAGCGCCTTCTGGATTTCGGAGAAGTTGATTTGGGGGTAGAGGTCGGTCGACGGCGATCGGTACCCGCGCCTCGCGCCCGAGCTCGTTGAGGTTTGCCTTGGAGTCACGGTTCGGACCGGCGTTCCGTCTCGAATCCGTAACCCAAACCAGCCAGGACGACCATCGTGATGAATAGTCATCAGCCGTGGCGAGGAGGGCAATATTGCCCTGTATCTCTGGTCCGATCATCCAACTAGGTGCTCGGCTTCCGGAATGCGTGAATTTCGCGTCCACGTCAAAGCCTGAGATTTGATAGTCTGTCTCATGACCATCTGCCAGGTCGAGTGCGTCCTGCAGCTCGATTTCGAAGAGGGATCCTGTATGTGCTTTCTCAGTCTTGCTGAGTTGAGCTAGATGAAAACGTCCCGTCACGCCGCCGTCGTAGGATCTGTCCAGTGATCGCCGCAAGACCTGGCTGATTTTTTCGATCAGTTGATCGGCTCCGCCCGAGATGCGGTCCAGTTCTTCCTTCACGGTCATGACATCGTCATCCGAAGTAACTTCCCGCTTTGGCACCGTGGCAGGCTTAAGTGGCTGGAGGTCTTGCAGAATCTCGAAGCCTCGAGGTACAGGCTTTTTCCCGCGTCTGGTAGCCATGCGGCAGATCCAAGCACATTGGAATTGCCGACGCGAGGTTCTTCTGAGGCACGCTCCGGCAGGCGCCGCCGGGCAGGACGATCTGCTGGGGCCAGGCAACGGTGCTTGAGCCCTAGCGTGAAGTCGCCGCAGTCCGCAGCGCGGTCTCAGTGACGCCAGATCAGATTCTGGCTGGCGGTCAGGGTCGGCTAGCGTGAGGGCGGCGGATCGTTCAGTTAAGGGGAGCACGTGGAGCTGTTGCACTCGGGGAAGGTTCGCGACGTCTACGCGGATGGGCAGGACATTCTGCTGGTCGCGTCGGATCGGATCTCGATCTATGACGTTGTTCTGCCTACGGCTGTCCCGGACAAGGGCAAGATCCTGACGCAGCTCTCGCTCTGGTGGTTCGAGCAGTTGGCGGACGTCGTGCCCAACCACGTCATCTCCAGCACTGACGTGCCGAGTGAGTGGGCCGGCCGGGCTGTTCGGTGTGAGCGGCTCGACATGGTCATGGTGGAGTGCATCGCTCGGGGCTATCTCGCGGGGTCGGGGCTCAAGGAGTACGAGCGGGACGGTGCCGTGTCGGGGGTCGTGTTGCCGCCGGGGCTGATCGAGGGGTCGCAGCTGCCGGAGCCGATCTTTACGCCTACGACCAAGGTGCCGCCGGGTGAGGGGCATGACGAGTTCATGACCTTTGCGGATGTCGAAGTGGCGACCTCTGAGGAGATCGCGGCCGAGCTGAAGCGGATCACGCTGGAGGTCTATCGGCGGGGGCAGCAGGTGGCCGCGGCCAAGGGGATCATCATCGCGGACACCAAGATCGAGCTCGGGTGGGCGAAGGACGGGACGCTGACGCTCGGGGATGAGCTGCTCACGCCCGACTCATCGCGGTTCTGGGCGGCCGACGAGTGGAAGCCGGGCGGTTCGCAGCGCTACCTCGACAAGCAGTTCCTGCGGGACTGGTCGTCGTCGTTGACGGACTGGGATCGTACGGCGCCGGGGCCTGAAATTCCGGACGAGGTGGTCGAAGCCACCCGTAACCGGTACATCGAGGTTTACGAGCGGCTGACCGGAGAGAAGTGGAGTTAGGCGGGATTTGTGCGGCTGCCTCGGGTCGCCGCCCACCACGGTGGCTGGGTGGTGCTGCCGTTGCGCTTCGTATAGAGCCGTAGGCCGTAACCGATGAAGATCACTGCGAACAGGGCGCCGGTCCAGCCGCCGAAGACGATGCACATCGGGGCCAGCGCCCAAAGTGTGAACGCCATCGTCGTGTAGAGGCGGGTGCGCGGCCGGCCCATGCGGTCCACGCGTCGGCAGAACTGGGGGTCGGCCACGCGCAGCTGCGTAACCAAGCCATCGAATACGGCCTTTTCCTGAGGATCGAGCATGGTGACCACCTCCGTGTGTCAGGGCGCTCGACGGCCGATTCGGTACCCGCCGTGATGAAGGGATAACCCGCTTCGAGTCCAGGCTCATCGGTGGTCCCTGTCTCATTTCGTCCGCGACGTGGTTTCCGGCATCGGACTACGGCGGAACCGGGCTGCTCGGGTCGAGGGCCGACATACGATCGCAAGGTGGATTACGGTCACTCGATCCAATTCGGCACGTTCATCACGCCTGTTGACAACCCGCCGCAGGTGGCGGTCGACCTTGCCCGGCTCAGCGAGCAGCTCGGCCTCGACCTCGTCACCTTCCAAGATCACCCGTACCAGCCCGCGTTCCACGACACGTGGACGTTGCTGAGCTGGGTCGCGGCACAGACCGAGACGATCCGGGTGGCGGGGAACGTGCTGAACGTCCCGATGCGTCCGGCGCCCGTGCTCGCCCGCGCCGTCGCCAGCCTCGACCGGCTCTCCGGCGGGCGGGTCGCGCTCGGCCTGGGCGCGGGGGCCTTCTGGGACGCGATGGTCGCGATGGGCTTCCCGCGCCGCACGCCGGCCGAGTCCGTCGACCAGCTCTCCGAGGCGATCGACGTGATCCGGGAGATCTGGCGGGGCGACGACCGCACCCGACTCCGCTACGAGGGCGCCTATTACCAGCTCGACGGGGCCAAGCGCGGGCCCGCACCCGTGCACGACGTGCCGATCTGGCTCGGCGCCTACAAGCCACGCATGCTGCGGCTCGTCGGGGCGAAGGGGGACGGTTGGCTGCCCTCCCTCTCGTACCTCAAGCCTGGTGATCTTGATCGGGGGAACGCGGCCATCGACGCGGCGGCCGCCGAGGCCGGTCGTGACCCGCGCGAGATCCGCCGGCTGCTGAACCTCTCGGGGGATCCCGGCAAGACCGCCGCTCAATGGGGCGAGGAGGTCGTCCAACTCGCG
>Ga0247781_1000109_pt1 | contig 23760 bp, 18 predicted proteins | sample UWRJL184509B5_FD_179922 | JGI IMG/M metagenome (GOLD analysis project Ga0247781, IMG submission 179922) | Plant litter microbial communities from Arlington Agricultural Research Station in Wisconsin, United States - UWRJ-L184-509B-5 | ecosystem: Environmental > Terrestrial > Plant litter >...
GACGACGCGCCCGCGGCCAGGATCTCGGCCAGATCCTGGGGCATGAGCGACGACTTCTGGATGATCAGCCCGTCGGTGGAGAGCACGACCACGGAGACGACGTGGGGAACCTCTACCAGGTCGTCCAGCATCCAGGGAAGGTCGGTCGGAGTGGTCGGATCGGTCACGCGTTCCCGCCTTGCTCAGTATCGGTGGTGGTGTCGTTGACGTCTGCCGTCGCCCCTTCGGCCCAGCCCCGCTGGTAGCGGGCGAACCGGTCGCGGGCCTGCTCAGGCGAGCGGGCCGGGGTGGCCGTCGCGGCCCCGTCGTCCTCGTCCTCGAGCAGTCCCGGCGCGAGGTGCTGCTGCGGACGACGGTGCGGCAAGGGTGGGCGCACGGGCTTGGCCTCGAGTGTCGTCTCCGCCTCGGTCCCGGCCGGTGCCGGCCGTGGAGTGGTCACCGCGGCCGCCGGCCTCTCGACCCGGGTCTCCGGCTCCAGGACGCCCACGGCGGATCGGCTGGTCTGATAGTCCGGTTCGGCGGGGGCGGGGCGGTTCGGCTCGGCACGCTGGGCGGCCGGGACGATGGGCATGGCGTCCGTGTCGTTGTTCCCGCTGTTCTTCTCTCCGCCTTTCCTCTCTCCGCTGTTCCTCTCTCCGCTGCTCTGCTCCCCGCCGACGAGGATCCGGTCCGGCAGCAGCACGATGGCGAGCAGACCGCCGTACGCCGAGCGCCGCAGGCTGATCTGCACCCCTTCGCGTTTCGCGAGCTCGGCCACCACGTGCAGGCCGATCTGGGCGCCGTCCCGCAACTCCGTGACGTCCGGCGTCGGCGCGGTGGCGAGCAGCGTGTTGGCCTTCTCCACCGCCTCGGCCGACATGCCCACCCCGGCGTCCTCGATCTCCACCGCCACGCCGTGCTGGACCCGGCTCGAGGTGACCCAGACCGTCGTGTCCGGCGGCGAGAACGCCAGCGCGTTGTCCAGCAGCTCGGCCAGCAGGTGGATGACCTCGGCCACCGTGTGCCCGGCGAGCGACACGTCGTTGGCCCGGCGCAACGTGATCCGCTGGTAGTTGCGGGCCTCGGCGAACGCGGCCAGCAACACCCGGCGCAGCGCCACCGGGTTCTGGAAGCGCCGGCCGATCTGACCGCCGGCCAGGATCACCAGGTTCTCCAGGAACCGGCGGGTCTGGTTGAGCTGGTGGTGAATGTCGAACAGGTGGGTCAGCAGCTTCTCGTCACCGATCTGCTCCTGCAGGTCCTCGACCACCTTGAGGCCGCGCTGCAGCGGGCGCTGCGGACGGCGGGCGACACCCATCAGCATCGCGGTGCCGGCGGCGCGCGCCTTGGCCTCGTCGACCGCCGCGCCGGCCGCCGCCTGCAGCGACCGGTTGATGACCCGGGCCACCTGGCCGATCTCGTCGGCCCCGTAGTCCGCGGCGGCGAACTCGGCGGCCAGATCGACCTGCTCCCGGCGACGCAGCCGCCGCATGATGGTGGGCAGGCGCTGATCGACGAGCGTGTCGGCCTCGCTGCCGAGCCGGGCCAGCCGGACCGACAGGGCCCGATCGACCAGCACCCGCGACTGGCGCACCGCCCACAGGATCGCCCCGAGCGCTACGGCGAGCGCCAGCACCGAGCCCAGCGAGGCGGTCAGCAACTGGTTGTTACCGGTGCGCAGGGTGCGGGCGGAGACCTGGTCGGCCTGCTGGACGGTCAGATCGATCAGGTCGCCGGAGACCACCGCGGTGAGCTGCGACCACTTGTCCACACCGACGGAGAGGGCGGGCGCCACCTGCTTGGCCCACGGGCCACCGGTGATGATGCCGTTCTCCAGCCGGACCAGTTGCTTCCAGCTGTCGCTGTTCTCGATCTCGGCGAACCGGGTGCGTACGGCCGGTTCGAGATGCTGGGCCGAGGTGGTCAGGGCGAAGTGGTACGCCCCCACGAGCCGTACGAACTCGAGGTGGGCGGCCCGGGTGAGCGGCCCCGAGGCGAGCGCGCCGTCGATGATGGACCCGGCCCGCGACATCAGGTCGCCGGCCCGGAACACCTCGGTGGCGATGATGCCGCCCTGGGTCGCGGTCACGTCCGGTACGACGCGGGCCTGATTGTCGAAGAGGTCGGTGGCCTTGTCGAGCAGGCCGTTGTAGAAGGCGTACGCGTCCCGACCGCTCATCGACCGCGAATCGACCGCGCTGCGGGTCGTGGCCAACCGGTCGAGGTAGCCGACCAGATCCACCCACCGGGTCTTGATCGACTGCGGGGCCTGCCCGAGCGCGCCGTCGGCGGCCTGGCGGAGCGCGATCACTTGCTGGTCGGTCTGCCGGCGACGGTCGAGAAGGGAGGTCAGCCCGTTCGCGGGGCGAGCCAGGTAGGCCAGGCTCAGGCGGCGTTCCTGCTGCAGCGAGGAGAGCGCGGCCACCGCCGGGATGGAGACCTGCCGGACCGAGTTCGCCACCGCCCGGTTGTAGAAGCCCTGGAACACCAGGTAGCCCGAGGCGGCGAACCAGATCAGCAGGGCCACCACACTGGGCACCAGAACGAGCCGGACGACCCGGCGAGCGATGGATTGCTTCCGCAGATTCGGTTCCGTCACCTGACCGGCCGATGTGGACGTCAAAGTTCATCCAATCCGGGTAGAGGAAGATGCGCAGGCGGCGACCCTGAGCCGGTGGACTGAACGCGCCGGCCCGCCGTCGATCAAGCGGTGCAAACCCTAGCGGCGTGTGTATCCCGGCACCAGTCGGCGGACGCCCCTCAAACCCGGCCCGGTCACGTTTTCCCTGGACACGCCAGATCCACAAAAGGTCACAATCTGGCAATGTCCCTCGACGGCTGGACACTTAGCCCTTGCGCTAAGTATCGAACGGGTCACTGCTTAGCCGCGTCCTCGACCGTGAACGCCGCGCGGTCGCGCTCCCCGAGGCGGCCCGCGGCAGGGTGTCCTCGGGGCTCAGGGCAGCAGTGCCGCGAGGTCCGGTGGCGCGGTGAGCAGTCCGTCGGTTCGGGCCAGGCCCGCCAGCGTCTCCACCGAGGCTTTGTTCACGTCGGCGGGCCACCGGGGCAGGATCAGCGCGTCCCGGGTCTCCGGCGGGATCTTGGTGTAGGTGCCCAGCGCGGCCCGTACCTCGTCCGGGTGGGTGTCGGCGTAGGCGAGCGACTCCTTCATCGCCTCGGTGAAACGCTTGACCAGATCGGGGTCGCGACTCAGGAGCTGCTGCGAGGTGAAGTACATGGCGATCGTCAGGTCCGGTGCCACGTCGACGTAACTGGACGCGATCTTGCGTGCCCCGGCCGCCACCGCCGCCTGCTGGAACGGCTCCACGACGAAGATCGCGTCGACCCGGCCCGACTGCAGCGCCGGCACCTGGTCCGGGAAGGCCAGCTCGGCGAACTTCACCTTGGTCGCGTCCCCGCCGGCCTTGCGAACCGAGGCCCGCACGCTCGTCTCGGTGATGTTCTTCAGCGTGTTCGCCGAGACCGTACGCCCGGCCAGGTCTTTCGCCGTCCGGATCGGACTGTCGGCCTTGACGAACAGCCCGGCGAAGTCCTTGCCGTCGACGCCCGTCGAGTTGTTCCCGTTGGAGATCGCCTTGATCGGCACCTTGCGGCTCTGCGCGAGCAGCAGCGAGATCGTGTTGCTGAACCCGAACTGGAACTCTCCGCTGAGCACCGCCGGCACGATCGCCGACCCGCCCTGCGCCGTGGTCAGCCTGAGGTCGATGTCGCGTGCCTGGAAGAAGCCTTTCGCCTGACCCAGGTAGATCGGGGCCACGTCGACGATCGCGATGACCCCGACGTTGACCTTGTCCGGCCCGGGATCTTGGTCCGGCTCGTCAGCCGACCCGCCGCACGCCGCGACAACCAGCACGGCGGCGGCCAGAACCGCGAGGAAAGGGGAGCGTCGCATCGGAACTCCGTCCGGCTGGGCCGACGAGTGAGCGGCATCGTTCACTGGCAACGTAGATTGATGGGTGACGATCCGTCAAGGACCGCTCGCAAAGCGCGCAGGCCGTAGTGTGAACGGGAGCGGACCGTCCCGGGCGGCACGCCGAGCCGCTCGGCGGTCTCCGCGACGGTGTGCCCGAGGCAGTACAGGTGCACGAGCGTGACGCGATGGCCGTGACTGAGCTCGGCCAGAGCGTCGATGACGCTGTGGGTGTCCGCGACGGTCTGCGCGTGGTCGGCCCGGTCGGGCAGCTGGGTGAGGTCGAGCCCGCCCACCTCGACCGGCCGGACGCTCCGGGCCCGCAGGGCGTCGGTCGCGAGGTGCCGCGCGACCGTGAACAGCCACCGCCGCTGCTGCTCGTGATCGTCGGGGATCTTGGCTCGGTGCCGCCAGGCGCGCAGCATGGCCTCCTGGAGCAGATCCTCGGCCAGGCACGACTCGCCGAAGGTGCGCCGCGTCAGGTATCTCAGCAACGGTTCCGCATGGCGTGCGTGCAGAGCGCTGAGCCACGCGGCACCCTCGTCCAAGGCGGCGGGACGGCTGGCTCGCATCAGTACCTCCGGGGTGGGCGCTGTTCAGCGACCACCCCATTGCAGCCGTCCGGATCGGCGTCCGGCCAGCCGCTCGGCGGACCCCGGACGGATCCGGCCGCGGTTGTCGCCTCGCGAGCGGCTGACCTACGCCGGGATCTCGGCGTGCGGACCTACTTCGCGGCGAGCAGTTCGGCGCGCTGTTCGGCCACGTCGAAGTCCGGCTTCGGATACCGCGGGTCGACCTCGGCGAAAGCTTGGCGCAGCAGGGTCGCGACCGCCCAGTTGCGGTACCATTTGCGGTCCGCGGGCACGACGTACCAGGGCGCGACGTCGGTGCTGCATCGGTTCAAGGCATCCTGGTACGCCTGCTGATAGTCGTCCCAGCGGGCCCGCTCGGCCAGATCGCCCGGGTTGTACTTCCAATTCTTGGTCGGGTCGTCCAGCCGGTCGAGCAGCCGCGCCTTCTGCTCGGCACGCGAGATGTGCAGCATGACCTTGACCATCGTCAGCCCGTCGGCGGCCTCCTCGGCCTCGAAGGCGTTGATCTCGTCGTAACGCCGCTGCCAGACGTCCTTGCTCACGAGATCGTGCACGCGGACGACGAGCACGTCCTCGTACTGCGAGCGGTTGAAGATTCCCACGTAGCCGGTCGGCGGCAGCGCCCGGCGGATCCGCCAGAGGAAGTCGTGCCCGCGCTCCTCCTCGGTGGGCGGGCCGAACCCGACGACCGTCAACCCGGCCGGGCTCATGCCCTGGGTGACCCCGCGGACCGTGCCGTCCTTGCCGCCGCAGTCCATCGCCTGCAGGAGCAGCAGGATCCGCCGGCGGGTGTGCCCCTCCTTGGCCGAGGCGAACAACTTCTCCTGGTACGACCCCAGCTCCGCCGAGATGGCCGGCACCTCGGTGCGCGACCACTGTTTCGGGTCGCCGCCGACGACCCGTTTAGGCGGAAGTCCCGGGGTGGCGCGGGGGTCGACATCGGCGAGCCGCAGCGTCCCGGGCTCGACTCTCAACAGGTCACGTAGGTCGGACATGGGTGTTCAGGTACCCGCGCTGGGCTCTTTCCAAGCCGCGTCGTAGCCGTACAGCCAGTCGAGCGCGTTGAAGGACCAGTCCTGTGATCCGGCCGCGATCTGACTGTCGCGTTTCCGCTGGGCCGGGCCGTCGGGCAGGTGGAAACGGGTCTTGTTGCCGGCCGACATCTCCTGCAAGCGCGACGTACGGGGCAGCCGGACCTCTAGCCGTTGAGTTTGTCGCGCCAGGCGAGCCAGGCTCGCAGGTCGCTGAAGTCGTAGTCGGGCCCACTGGCGGTCACGGTGAACAGGGACACGCCCAGGTCACGCAAGGCCGGCCCGGTTTCGGCGGGGTCGCCGCTCACGCCCGTGGACAGTTCGATCTCGGCCGGGTCGCGGCCCACCTCGGCGCAGTGCTGACGCAGGATGCCGGCCTTACGCCCGATCGTCGCGGCGTCGCCGAAGCTGTGCCAGATGTCGGCGTGCCGGGCCACCAGGCGCAGCGTCTTCTTCTCGCCCCCACCACCGATCAGGACCGGAATCTTGCGGACCGGCGGCGGGTTCAGCTTCGCGAACCGGGACTCGATGCGCGGCAACGCCTCGGCCAGGGCGTCGAGACGGCCGCCCGCCGTGCCGAACTCGTACCCGTACTCCTGATAGTCCTTTTCGAACCAGCCCGAGCCGATACCCAGGATCAGCCGACCGTCGCTGATGTGGTCGACCGTGCGGGCCATATCGGCCAGCAGGTCGGGATTGCGGTAGCTGTTGCAGGTGACCAGGGCGCCGATCTCGACGCGGGTCGTCTGCTCGGCCCAGGCGGCGAGCATCGTCCAGCACTCGAAGTGCAGGCCGTCGGGGTCGCCGTAGAGCGGATAGAAGTGATCCCAGTTGAACAGGATGTCGACGCCGAGCTCCTCGGCCTCGGCGGCAGCGCGGCGAATGGTCTGGTAATCGGCGTGCTGCGGCTGAAGCTGCAGCCCGATCCGCACGGGCCTGGAAGTCATGATCACATCCTAACGAAGGCGATCTCCCAGTCCGCAAGGCATTCGTACGTCACCGTCCCACTGCACCAGGAATTCCACCGGGACGGTGATCTGCGCGGCGGCCGCGTCCAGGACCGTCCGCCATTCCGGGACGCTCTGGCAAGCTACGAGCGCCTGGAAACCAGCGATCAGCGGAGCCAACTCTTCTCCGGCGTCCACAACACGCCAGGAATCTCGCCGAGGGACCCGGGCATTCGGACAATTCCACTATCCGACTCCACCATTTGGCGGGTCCGAGTCGGGATTCGCGGGCGAGGTCGCCGCCGAGGAGGCCGTCGCGCTCCTCGACTACGGGTAAGACCTCTACCGTCGCGGCGGACAGCCGACGGCCTCGCTCATCGCTTTCGCCGCGACCTACAAGAACGGGCACACCCATGGCAGGCTTCACGACCATGTCGGACCTCATCCGTCATACACTGCAGAACAGCGAACTCCAGCGTGCCGTCCTCAGCGGAGCCGCGCACGGCACACAGAATCCCTGGCGGCGCGTCATCGTGCGGAAAGTCGCCCTCCAGCACGCAGTGCAAACTCAGGTCACCTGGCACACCGAGACGACCGCGGAGACACGCAACTATCCCACCGCCGACGCGGTCGCCGACGAACTGGCCGACGTCCCGTTCCGCAACGCCCACGTCGAGCTACGTTCGGTCACCATCGAAGCTCGCGTCACCAAACGCGGCAAGCTGCTGGTCTCCCAACGCAACGCAACAAACGTCCAACCCCTCGCCCACGACCGCGTCCGAGACCGACCCATCCCGGAAGACGCGCCGTTCCTCGAAGCCCTCGGCGTCAGCCACGACGGCATCGTCAAACCGACCGCGCAACGCAAGTACCGCCAGATCAACGAGTTCGTCCGGATCCTCGACGCCACCCTCAAAGGCCGCCCCGGACCGGCCGGGACGCTGCGCGTGCTGGATCTCGGCTGCGGCAACGCGTACCTGACGTTCGCCACTGTTCACTACCTGTGGCAGAACGGCGTCCGTTGCACCGTCACCGGAGTCGACCGAGACGCCCAAGTCATCACCCGGAACAACGAACGTGCGCAGCGACTCGGCTGGCAGGACCGGCTCACGTTCACCACCTCGCCGATCGAGCGGTACACCCCAACCGAGAACCCGGACCTGGTGATCGCACTGCACGCCTGTGACACCGCCACCGACGACGTCCTCGCGTTCGCGGTCAACCATGACGTGAACTACGTACTCGCATCACCGTGCTGCCACCACGACCTGCAGCAACAGCTACGGCCCCGAACGATGCCGACGGCTTTCCGTGACCTCGCTCGCGACGGGATCCTCAAGGAACAGTTGGGCGATGTCATCACCGACGCGCTCCGCGCATCGGTGCTGCGGGTCGTCGGCTACGACGTTGACGTCTTCACCTTCGTCCCGGTGGAACACACACCCCGCAACAACCTCATCCGAGCGGTCCGCGCAACCGGACGCGCCGACCAGGACGCCGAGGATTCGGTTCGTGCCCTGACCACCATGTTCAACGTGAGTCCGCGCCTCGCCACGCTGCTGCGAAACCGGCTCCCTCAAGGACTGGTCGCCCACGGCCCGAAGCTAGCCGAACCGTCCGCACTCCATCAGCGGGCAGGCGAGCCGCTCACGATGTGAAGGTCGCCATGAAGGCGCTCGTCCATCACGGTCCAGGGTCAGAAGGGACGCGTCACCCGGCGCGTCCCCGCAGGGAACGCACCGGGCTCTGACCGATCCCGGATCAGAAGGGAGGCGCGTCCTCGCCCATCAGCGCCAGCACGACGCCGCCCTTACCGGTCTTGAGACCCTGGACCACGACCTTGCCGGTGCTGCCGTCGGGCAGTTCCAGCGTGAAGGTCTTTCCGACGGCGTTCTTGGGAACGTTGCCGGGGCCGTTCGCGGGGCGGAAGTCGCCGGCCCACGGCGGAACTCCGCCCTTGCGGCTGGGCTCGGCGAAGAGCGCGGCCGTGCCGGGCGTGCGGGTGCCGTCTGCGGCAAGGAGTGTCGAGGGACTGCGGAAGGTAGCCATATGCATGGAGGATATCTCGAACAGGCTAGTTTGCTGCGATGAGTCTTCTTGATGACGTGGCGAAGCGTGACGACTGGCGATGCTGGGTGTGCGACGAGCCGGTCGACGCCGACCGGTCGGTGAACGATCCCCGTGGCCCCAGCGTCGACAGTCGTACCGCCGACCGGAAAGCCAAGATCGCCGAGCGGCTCGCGCACCGCGCCTGCAACACCCGCAAGGGTGCGGTCAAGGTGGTCATCGCCTGGCCGGAGCGTCTGCACGTGGTCGAACCGGCACCGCTGATCACCGTGGCCGAACGCCTCGAGCGCAAAGGCGGCCGCGAGTTGGTCGCCCGTTGTCCCAGCCGCAAGGACGCCCAGGAGACGGCGGACTGGCTGGTCGACCGGTTCTCCCGGCTGGCGCCCGGAGTTCCGGTGACCGCGAGCGTCGACGCCGGTGGGGGCCAGTTCCTCGTCACCCTGGCCGCGGGGCGCCGCTAGGCGAGACCGATGGCGGCCGTCATCCTCGCGCGGAACTCGGCCGGGGTGAGGATCGCCGCGATCTGGTCCTCGACCGGGAAGACCGCGATGTCGGCGTCGTCGTCCTCCAGTTGCGGCAGCCACTCCTTCAGGAACTCCGTCACTCCGATCTTGATGGCGTATTCGCCGTCGACCTCGCCCTCGTTCTCCAGGCGGGCCGGCGTCGCGTGGGGCCAGATCGGCAGCAGGGTCCGGCGCGTCCCGTCCTCGGTGAACAGGGTCTCGTCCTCGTCGCCCCAGACCCACAGCGCGCCCTGGTCGGCGAGGATCTCGAACGTCGTGGTCACCCGGGCCGCCTCGGCCAGTCCGCGGAGTCGTTCCGCCTGAGCGCGCGAGATGTCATCCGATGCCACTTTTCCTCCGGCTGTCCGATCGCTTGCGTTTCCGCGGCGATGTTACCGGTCACCCGGCCTTGGGCAGGGCCGACGGCAGGGTGGCCCAGTTGGGCACGCCCAGGCCGCTGGCCGGGTCGTATCCCGTGGTCGCGGTGCAGCAGCCGACCTTGTCCAGGTCGTTGTCGCCCTTCGTCACGTCGTAGAACATCGACGGCTGGGTCGCGGCCTGGTAGAACCAGCCGTTGGCCAGCCCGATCGGCGGCCGGCCGGCGCTGCGCTCGTTCGCGGAGACCAGGGCGGCCGCCGCCGCGGTCAACGGCGCCGATCCGCTGGTCCCTCCGACGGGTTGCAGGCCGCCGTCCATGACTACCGGCCAGCCGGGCACGATGTCGGCGAGCGCGCTCACGTCCGGCACGGCCCGGGTCGCGTGGGTGCTGGCGCCGTTCTGGTACCACGGTCGCGCCTCCTTGCGGCTCACCGCGCCGCCGCCGGCCCCGCTCTCGCCGTACGCCGAATCGTTCCAGACCGTCTCGGACGAGCGGACGTTGCCCGCGCCCAGCGCCAGCCTGGTGCCGCCGACGGCGGTGACGAACGACGACACCGCCGGGTACGACAGGGTCGTCCGCTTCTCACTCGCGCCGCAGGTGGTGGAGCCCGAATCGCCGGCCGCGACGAACGTCGCGGTCCCGTTCAGCGCGGCCATGGCCAGCACGCTGTTGATGACCGCGACGTACGCGGGCAGCGCACGCTCCTCGGTGAGGGCGCAGCCGCCGTAGGACACCGAGATGACGTCGGGCGCACCCTTGCGGTCGCCGATCGCGCGGCTGAACCCGTCGAGCATGCCGCCCGGGGTCGTCTGGACGAGCCGCACCTCCGCGTTCGGGGCGACGGCGGCCGCGTTCTGCAGGTCCAGCGACGTCTCGTCGTCGGCGTTGGCGATCGAGGTGGGCACGCCGTCACCCTGGACCTGCGTGACGTGCGGAGCGGTGTATCCGAAGCATTCCCCGGCGAGTTTCAGGTCGCTGGGCAGCCAGCCGCCACCGAGGTCGAGAATCGTGACAACCGGAGTTCCCGACGCCGTACGCCGGAGCGTGTCGATCCCGTACGCCGTCTGCACCTGCGCCGGGGTGTAGACCTCCTTCTGCTGCAACGGCTGGGCCGAGCAGTTGGCGGCCAGCGGCGTGCCGGAGTTGAGCGGCCAGGGCTGCTGCGGCGACGAGGACGTGGCCGGCGAAGGCGTCGCGGCCTCGGCGTCCGGCCGCTGCCCGGTGGGCGGGCGGTTCCCCTCGGCGGTCGGGTCGTAGACCTGCACCTCCCCCACCACCACGGTGGTGCCCTTCGGCTCCAGCGCCGCCGGTATCTCGTTCGGGAGGGCGTACGTGGTGAACGGGCTCGACGCCGATGCTGCCTGCGTCGCCAGCGGCCCTTCCAGCGCGGTCTTCCACTGCTCGGTGGTGCCGCTGACCCGCCCGAAGAGCCGGCTGGGATCGGCCGCGAACTGCAGACCGAGCGACTTGATGGAGTTGGCGACGGTTTCGATCTGGTCCACCGAGGCGCCGTACTTCGCGCCGGCGTCGGCCAGCGTGACGAACTGCCGGTACTGCCCCGAGCCGGGCGTCGCCACCGCGGTGGCCGCCTTCGTGAGTTCGGCCGGGGAGCCGGGCAGGGAAAGGTAGAACGTGACGACCCCGGTCGTGGGCTTCGGCAGGGAGACGTCGGGTGTGGTTTCGGCCGGGGAACAGCCGTACGTCGCCAGGCCCGCGACGACCAGCACGCCGGCGAGGCCGATTCTTGGTTTCATCTCCCCAATACTCCCGAATGTCGAGGGACCCCGGCGGTGGCGATGACTCACACCACCCTGGCCGATCAGGTGTGCCGTGTCCGCACCGCCAACCTCCATCACCGTTACCGGCCAGCGGGAACGTCACCCCGCGGGCCGGCTGTGCTCCTGCCACGCGCCGAGCCCCGCCGCGGTCGCCGAGCGGGCCTGCTGCCACCGGCGGCGCGCGGTCACCTGCGGCGGCTCGGCCAGGTCGGCGATGAAGCGGCGGGAGGCGCGCACGACCGCGACCGCGCCTACGGTCGCGCCGGCCACGCCGGCCAGCAGCCCGACGCCGAGAAGCACGACGCTGCCCCCGACCAGCCGCCGGTCGACGTACGCGGCCGGTGAGACCCCCGTACGGGTGTTGACGTCTACCATCTCTGCCTCCTGGGACGGGCCGACCCGGATGCTGGTCGCAGCCGGGAACCTCACGCTCTCACGCTGTGTCGGCCCCGTCATCACCTGATCAGAATCACCGTCGCGAATCACAGCCAGCCGGCGCGGTGCTGAGTTGCCCGAGCCACCCGAAGGCACCGTCCGGCTGCCGCGCCCACTCGCAGAGGGGGCCGGACCCGCGGCCGGAGCCCCGACCGTACGCCACAGTCTTCTCCACCCAGGCGATGAGCAAAGGCACCGCCTCGAATATCGACTTACGTCTTCCCTCGGCGCTCATCGGTGCCTATGTTCCAGGGCGGACCATACCCTGATCCACTTTGCATCCGGCCGCCCTCGTCTCACCGGCGGGCACCGGCCGGACCACCGCGGAGGACAATAGATGCGAAAAGTCGTAACGGGATTGCTCGGCCTCAGCCTGGCGTCCGGATTGGGCGTCTCGCTCAGCCCGGCCGCCGTGGCCGCCCCGCCGGTGGAGGCACCGGCGTCGGCGCCCTCGGCCAAGAACGGGTCCGAGGCGGCCAGCGACGAGCTGCTCAGCCCGATCGAGCAGAAGCGCCGGTCTCTGCGGGAGAAGGCCGTCAGCGATGTGGTGTCGGGCCGGTCGAAGCTGGAGAACCGGAACGGCAGCACCGTGGTCAAGGTCGGTCAGGCGGCCGGCGGCGGCGCGTTCGGCGGCCGGGCGCGCAACCGTCACGGTGCCAAGGACAACCGCGACCAGTACGTCGAGCTGGCCCGGGAGAAGACCGACCGGATCTTCGTCATCCTGGCGGAGTTCGGCGACGAGCGCGATCCGCGGTTCCCGGACAAGGACACCTCGCCCACCACGGCGGGGCCGCAGCGGTTCGACGGGCCGGTGCACAACCAGATCCCCGAGCCGAACCGGGCACTCGACAACACCACGGTCTGGCAGGCGGACTACAACCGCGGGCACTTCCAGGAGCTGTACTTCGGCAAGGGCAAGAACACCCAGTCGGTCAAGACGTACTACGAGGCCCAGTCGTCCGGCCGCTACAGCGTCGACGGCACGGTCACCGACTGGGTGAAGGTCAAGTACAACGAGGCTCGGTACGGGCGTTCCGGCGACGACCCCACCGACGCGAACGGTGACGACCCCAACGTCTGCTCGGGCACCGTCTGCAACACCACTTACGACCTGGTGCGCGACGCCGCCAACCAGTGGGTCGCCGACCAGTTGGCCCGCGGCCGCACCAAGGCGCAGGTCGTCGCCGAGCTGAAGACCTTCGACCAGTGGGACCGGTACGACGCCGACGCCGACGGCGACTTCAACGAGCCGGACGGCTACCTCGACCACTTCCAGATCGTGCACGCCGGTGGTGACGAGGCCGACGGTGACCCGTACCAGGGCGAGGACGCCATCTGGAGCCACCGCGCATTTGCCTACGGGGACGACGAGGGTGACCGCGGTCCGGCCGGCAACCTGCTCGGCGGCACCGAGATCGCCGACACCGGCCTGTGGATCGGCGACTACACGATGCAGTCGGAGAACGGCGGCCTGAGCGTATTCGCGCACGAGTACGGTCACGATCTGGGTCTGCCCGACGACTACAACGTGCTCACCGGGGGCAACAACAACAACGAGTACTGGACGCTGATGGCGCAGAGCCGCCTCAACGGCGTGGGCGAGCCCCTGGGCACCCGGCCCAGCGAACTCGGCGCGTGGAACAAGCTGCAGCTCGGCTGGCTGGACTACGAGACGGTGGTGGCGAAACAGAAGCGCACCCTGACTCTCGGACCCCAGGAGTACAACAGCGACAAGGCGCAGGCGGCCGTCGTGGTGCTGCCGAAGAAGACCGTCACGACCCAGTTCGGCACGCCGCTCTCCGGGACGAAACAGTACTTCTCCGGCAATGCCGACGCCCTCCGCGCCTCGATGACCCGCCAGTTCGACCTGACCGGGGCGACCGCGCCGACACTCACGCTGAAGGCGCGTTACAACATCGAGGAGGGCTTCGACTACCTGTACGTCCGGGCGTCGCTCGACGGCCAGAAGTGGACCGCCCTCAACGGCACCGTCAACGGGCAGCCGTTCATCCGCGACGGCGCCAACCCGCCGCGGCCCGCGATCGGCGGCACCACCGACGACCAGTGGGTCGACGTCTCCGTGCCGCTGAGCGCGTACGCCGGGAAGAACGTCCAGCTGCAGTTCTACTACCGCACCGACGGCGGCTTCGCGGCCGGTGGCTTCTTCTCCGACAACATCCAGGTCACCGACGGCGCCACGGTGCTGTTCAGCGACGACGCCGAGGGCACCACGCCGTGGACGCTGCGGGGCTTCACCGTCGTGGGCACCAGTTCGACCAACCAGTACGACAACTACTACATCGCCGGCCACCGGACGTACGTCTCGTACGACCGGTACCTCAGGACCGGCCCGTACAACTTCGGTCTCCTGAACACGAAACCGGACTGGGTCGAGCACTACTCGTACCAGCCCGGGGTGTTGATCTCCTACTGGGACCGGTCCCAGGTCGACAACGACACCAACGGGCACCCGGGCCAGGGCCGCAACCTGTATATCGACGCGCACCCGCGACCGTTCTACCGGCTCGACGGCCTGCCGTTCAGCGCCCGCATCCAGGTCTACGACGCGCCCTTCGGCCTGCGCAAGGCCGACTCGTTCACGCTGCACATCAACGGCAACGCTTCCTATGTACGGGGCCAGCCCGCGCAGCCGCTGTTCGACGACACCCAGAAGTACTTCTACGCCGAGCTGCCGAACCACGGCGTCAAGCTCCCCGCGGTCGGCGTCAAGATCCGCGTCCTGGAGGAGAACGGCACCTCCGCCAAGATCCGAATCTCGTAGCTCGCCGATCCTCGGCGGCCCGGACTCCTTCGAGAGTCCGGGCCGCCGATGCGACAGAAGCTGTTCGTTGATCCGTTGCGGGCCGCCTGACGTGAGGTGGCGGCGATCAGGAGACGGTGAAGGGTCCCGCGACGCCGCCCTGGTTGGACTCGATGTAGATGACGGTCGGACGGGTGGCCGGTGCGGCCCCGTTGCGCAGGCGGACGTCGAAATCGCCGATGCCGGGCGGTGCGGCGGCCGTGATCGGCGCGCTGGTGAGCACCGGCCCAGTGGGTGATCCGGAGTGGATGAGCACGGTGGCACCGACGAACGATCCGGTGCCGGTGACGCGGAAGTCGCCCGCCTTCCACTTGGCCGTCGCGATGGCCACCCGGTCGACGGCCGGGGTGATCAGGACGTCGTCGCTCGTCGAACCCGCCGCGGTGGTGACCGTCAGCCGGAACGTCAAACCCTTGTTCGTCATGGGGGATCGGTAGAACGGCATCGTGAACCGCGGGTTCAGCGTCGTCGACCCGGTCAGCGTGACCCGGTCGGGGTCGGCGGCGGCGATCGGGGTGCCGGGCCCGGTGGCCAGCTGCGTCCAGGCGTACGTGGCCGGTGTCGTTGATCCGGTGCCGTTGAGGGTGACCGTGCTGTTGCGAGCCACGTCGGCACGGTCGGGTCCGGCGCTCGCCACGACCGAGCCCTGCGGGGTCAGCGGACCCAGCCGGGCGGAGACCTCGCCGTACCCGTTGACGTTCCTCGCCCGTACGGTGAAGAAGTAGTTGACGTCCCCAGTCAGGCCGGTGATCGTCATCGTGGTGCCGGTGGTCTCCCGCAGGTTGCCCAGCGCCGTGCCGGCCGCGTCGAGGACCTGGACGCCGTACCCGGTGCTGGTGGGGTCGGCTGCGGTCCAGTTCAGGGTGACCTGGCCGGCCCCGACGGTCGCGCTGCCGAAGACCGGTGCGTCCGGGGTCGGGGTGTTGGTGATGGTGTAGGTCCGCTCGCCGACGACGGAGACGTTGCCCGCCAGGTCGAAGGCCACGAACTTGAGCGTCGACGAGGACGCGATGGTGATCGGCCCGGTATAGCGCAGAGCCGAGTCGGCGAGCACGTCGGCGAGGACCGGGTCGGCGCCGTCGGTCGTGTAGTAGATCTCCGAGCCGGGTTCGTCGGCGGTCAACGTCACCTGCCGCGCGGTCGGGAAGCTGCCGTCGGCCAGGGACGCCGTCACGGTCGGTGCGGTGGTGTCCGTCTGCGGCTGAACGACAGCCGGCGGGAACGTCAGACCGACACCGCTGACGCTGACGACCTCGATGTCGTAGCTCTCCGTGTCGGACAGGCCGGTGATGGTGGTGACCTTGGCGGCCTGGCCGGTGATGCGGCGTCCGATCTCGACCTGTTCACCGGCGGTCGTGGTGCGGGCCACGGCCGTGACCCGGTAGCCGGTGACGGCCGGGGTGCCGGGGACGGTGACGACTGGCGTCCAGCTCACCTTGACGCCCCCGGCCACCTTCGCCGCGGTCACCCCGGTCGGGGCGGGCGGTCCGGACTGCAGCGGCCCGTTCGGGCAGCCGCCCATTCCGGGGCCACCCGGCTCGCCGTGCTCGGCGATGGTCAGGCCCTGCCGGTTGCCGTCCGGGTCGGTCAGCTCCCAGGAGAGCAGCCGCTCCCCCAGCCCGGCGTTGGCCGCGATCCGCGCCGTCGTCGGGTCGTCGAACACGTACGTCGCGGTGAACGTGTCGCCGCTGAACGTCAGCCCGGACTGGTAGCCGCCGCGGGCCGCGGGGGTGAGCGGACCGGGCAGCGCCCGGACGTCCCGGCGAGCGACGACGGTGTCGGTCAGAGCCGGCTCGACGATGCGCTGTTCGAGATCGGCCCGATCGACGGCCGGCCCGACGTGTCCGGTCACGGTCACGGTGTTGCCCTGTTGGACGGCGTCGGCGGTGACCATCGCGTCCTGCACCGTGGTCTGCGCGACCGGGGCGTCCCCGAACCGGATCGACGCCACGTCGCCGGGCTGGATGTCGGGAGTGACGGTGAGACCGGTACCCGCGCCCCAGCAGTAACCGCCCGGGTGGTTGACCTCGAAGGCCACATCGCCCTCGGCGACCACACCGGCCGCGGATCCGACGATTCCCACACCGGGCCGGGTGACCTCGATGGTCGCGGTCTCGCCGAGGTGGTCCTGATAGCCCTCGACCGTGATGAAGTCCCGATCGGGGAAGACCACCAGGTTGTCGGGGAAGACCGGCAGACCGGCCGCGGCCGCGGCCGCGGTGGGGAGCACGGTGACGCCGATGGCGGCAGCCACCAGCCCGGCCATGGTCATCCGGAGTGCGCGCGGAACACGCCCGGGGAAGATCGTCGGAGGCGGTGCCGGCAAGGGGGATCGTCGGGGCATGGCGGTCTCCGTTTCGATACACGAAAGGCTCAAGACCGGCTCAACCTAGGAGGGGCCGCTGAGGTCGTTCTGAAGGAAGGCTGACGCCGGGTGTCCGCAACGGCCGGTCGATCCAGCCCGGGCCACCACCACCGGCCTCAACCTGACCAGAAGTGCCCGTTTCGAGGAGGGGGGCGCGGCCGCACGGCGACTCACCTCGGCCGCGGCGGTGCCGATGGTAAGGGCGTGCCTGACACGCGTGGCGGCCTGCCACTTTTCGCCGATCGGGCGTTCCAGGCGATGACGGCATTGGTGATTGTCAATGTTACCGCGTTCCTGGTGCAGGAGTGGACCGGGCCGCTGTGGCCGACGCCGGTGAACTGGCTGCTGGTGATCGCGATCATCGTCCCCACCGTGGTGCTCTGCCGGCGGGTGGAGACCGACCCGGAGTCCGCGCCCGCCGTGCGCCGCTACTGGCGTACGGTCAAGTTCGGCACCTCGCTCTTCGTCGGCGTCGCCGCTTTGCGCACGCTGGGCGAGCTGGGGGCCGGCGGCTGGGTGCTGCCGGTCTCGGTGGTGCTGCACGCCCTCGGCGGCATCGTGCTCACCTGGCCGCTGGTCGGCCTGCCGTTCAGCGCCCGCGACCGGGCCCGCAAGGTGGGTGTCTGGCTGGATCTGGGTACCTTGACGACCGCGGCCGGTCTGCTGATCTGGCACTTCGCCGCGGCCGACCTGTTCGCCGGCGGCCGGGTCACGCCGGGCCGGGTCCTCGCCGCGGCCGTCATCATGGGCGCCGGGCTCAACGGCGTCTACCTCGCCGCCAAGGTGGTGCTGGCCGGCGTCGACTCGTTCGCACGGCACGGGCTCTACTGGATCGGTGGCTCGGCGCTGATCGGCGGGCTCGGCTCGGCGATCAGCTTCTTCCACCCGCACCAGCCCACCGGCAACCTGCTGGTGCTGGTACTGCCGTTGGCCGCGTACGCCGTGGCGGTCGGCGCCCGGGTGCAGATGGTCGAGACCGCCGCCGGCGACCGGCCGCGACGTACGCCGCGCGGTTACAGCCTGATGCCGTACGTGGCGATCGCGGCGGTCGACGTGATGGTGGTTCAGCACAACATCTGGGGCGCCGGGGACGGCCTGCTGATCGACGGTGTCGCGGTCGCGCTCACCGCGCTGGTGGTCATCCGCCAGCTGATCGCCTTCCGGCAGAACGACGCCCTGCTCGCCCGGATCGGCGTCCAGGAGAAGCGGTTCCGCTACGAGGCCACCCACGACATGCTCACCGGCTTGGCCAACCGGACGCTCTTCAACGAGCGGGTCGCCGCCTCGGTGACCGGCGCCGATCCGGACAAGCTGGTCAGCATCGTGCTGATCGACCTGGACGACTTCAAGATCGTCAACGACACGCTCGGGCACGCCACCGGCGACGCGCTCCTGGTGCACGTGGCCGCGCGGATGCAGGCCGCCGTGCGGTCGGCCGACACGGTCGCCCGGCTGGGCGGCGACGAGTTCGCCATCCTCTTCGCGGGCGTCGTGGGCCCGGACGTGGACCAGGCGCTGGTCCGGATCGCGGCCGCCCTGCTCGAGCCGACCCTGATCGACGGCGAGCCGATGACCGCGCGGGCCAGCTTCGGGGTAGCCGACGGACACGGCGGGGACGACGCCGGCGACCTGCTGCGACAGGCCGACATCGCGATGTACGAGGCGAAAGAGCGCGGCGAGGGCGGCTACGAGCGGTACCGGCCGGGCATGGAGACCCGCGGGGCCGAGCACAGCCGGCGGGCCGCCGCACTGCGTACGGCCATCCTCGAGGACCAGTTGGTGGTCTTCTTCCAGCCGGTGGTGACGCTGCCGGACGGCCGGATCACGGGCGCCGAGGCGCTGGTCCGCTGGCAGCATCCGACCAACGGTCTGCTCGGTCCGCACGCCTTCATCGAGACCGCCGAGCAGACCGGCCTGGTCGTCCCGCTCGGCACCTGGGTGCTCCGCGTCGCGACCCGGGAGGCGGCGACCTGGCCGGGCGAGCTGACGGTGTCGGTGAACGTGTCGGCCCGGCAACTGCGCGAGGCCGGATTCCCGGGTCTGGTGGCGGCCGCACTGCACGAAAGCGGGCTGCCGGCGCACCGGCTGACCGTGGAGATCACCGAATCGGTCGCGGTCGGCGGCGACGCGACGACCGCGAACCTGCAGGGCTTGCGGGAGCTCGGCGTACGGCTGTCCCTCGACGACTTCGGCACCGGCGCGTCCAACCTCAGCCTGCTCGCCACCTGCCCGGTGCACCAGATCAAGCTGGACCGCTCATTCGTCCCGGACGGTAGCTCGGACGCGATCGCCGACGCGGTGGTGCAGATGGCCCGGGCGTTCGGGCTGGAGGTGGTGGCCGAGGGCGTGGAGACCGAGGAGCAGGTGGTCCGCCTGACCCGGCTGGGCTACGAGCGGGCCCAGGGTTTCTACTTCGCCCGGCCGATGCCCGCCGCCGACCTGCGCAGCCGCCTCGTCGCCGTCGCGGCCGGCTGATTCGCGCGGCCACCGCACGCCGACGCGAGAGCCCTGGATTCTGGAAGGACGTCCGGTGCCGTCGGGCGGTCGGCACCGCCACGGAACCGGCGGACGATCCGTCCGGCCTCAGGCAGGGACTAGTTCCACTTCTGGTTGTCGGTGCCCGCGCAGTCCCAGAGCTGCGCGGGGACCGCGTTGCCACCACGGTTGTCGGTCACGTCCACGCAACGGTAGACCTGGGTGCTGACCAGGTCGTTCGAGCTGTTCAGGTCGAACCCCTGGGCGGACGAGCCGGTGCACGCGCCCAGGCCGAGCCGGGAGCCGTTGCCGGTGCCCTTGACGCGCACACATTTGCCGAGCGTACGCATCGTGCCGTCGGACGGGAAGGTGAAGTTCTGGCTGTCCCGGGAGTCGCACGCCCAGAGCTGGAGCTCGCTGTTCCGGCCGTCCAGGCAGGTGCCGGTCTCGTGGCTCCGGATCCGGATGCCCGGGGTGGGGGGTCTGGTGGTGGGGTTCTTCGTGACAGGGGGCTTGGTGGTGGTGCGGGCGGTCGTCGGGGTGGTGGTCCTCGGCGTGGGGTTGGCGGGCGGAGGGGGCGCGGCACCCTGGGTCAGGACAGCACCGTTGCCGACCGGTGGTGGTGGCTGCCCGACCGGCTGAGTGAGACCGGCTATCGCGGCGGTGGACGTGACGGGCCGGTCGGGGACCGCGTTCTGCGGGAGGCCGGCGGCCCCGGAAGAAGGTGAGATCGCCGCAGGCGATACGGAGGATCCGTAGGCGGCCGTCGAGGGCGACGCATCCGTGAGCATCCGCTCGGCGCCCTCGGAGCCGACGAACGGCCAGACGGCGATCCCGGCGGCGACGAGCAGGACCGCTGCCGCGACCGCCCAGTGACGCCGACGGTCACGCCGGGGTGCGGGCGGGAGAAGCGCGGCGGTCGTGGCTTCCGAGACCGCAGTGCTCTCCTGGGGATCAGCGACAGCGGCCGACTCGTCGCCGGGCGCGGCCGAGGAAGGCGCAGGGGCTGCAGCGGCCTCCGGGGCTGCAGCGACCACCGGGGCCTCGGCAGTTGCGGGCGCAGGCGCGGCGGGCGCCGCGGGCGCGGCCGTTGCCGGCTCCGGGGCTTCGCCCTTGGCGGCGGCCTGGAGCAGCCGCCCGGCTTCGTCGGCGTCGGCGCGCTCGCGCGGATCCTTGCGCAGCAACGCCTCCAGCACCGGCAGCAGCACCCCGGCCTGCTGCGGCGCCGGGAACGCCTCGACCATCAGCGCGGCCAGCGTCGCCATCGGGGACGACTTCTCATACGGCGGGCGCCCCTCGACCGCCGCGTACAGCGTCGCCCCGAGCGACCACAGATCCGCGGCCGGCCCCGGCTCCTCGTCCAGCGCCCGCTCGGGAGCCAGATAGGACGGCGAGCCCAGCACCACCCCCGTACGCGTCATCGCCGAATCGCCGGCCATCTCGGCCAGGCCGAAGTCGGTCAGCACGATCCGCCCGTTCTCGCCGAGCAGCACGTTGGCCGGCTTCACGTCACGGTGCAGGATCTCCGCCGCGTGCGCTGCCCGCAGGGCGCCCAGCACGGCGAGGCCGATCCCCGCGGCCCGCGCGGGCGGCAGCGGCCCGTCGGCGTTGACCAGGTCGAAGAGGGAACGTGACCGGACCAGCTCCATGACGATCCAGGGCGCGTCGTCCTGGTCACGGACCACGTCGAAGATCTGGACGACATTGGGGTGCTGGATCCGGGCGATGGCGCGGGCTTCGCGGATCGCGCGCTCCCGCAGGTCGCCCAGCTCGGACTCGGTCAGCCCGTTCGGTGCGATCTCCTTGACCGCGACGTCGCGGCCGAGCAGTTCGTCGACCGCCCGCCAGACGACCCCCATGCCGCCCTCGCCGATCGGCTCGAGCAGGCGGTAGCGCCCGGCCAGCAGCTCCACTGGTAGGTCAGCCACGGTCGTCGCCGGTCTGGGCCGTCATCAGAAACATCGGTTAAACCTTGGTTCAGTAGAGGTTGATCTCGACGGGACCCATGCGCTCCTCGGCGAGTTGCCGGGCCGCTGCCGCTGCCGCCTGGATGGCTTCGGCGATAGCGACGCCCAGCCGATGGGCGTCACGGTGCTCGAAGACCGCGGGGTCCACGTCGACACCCTGGACCTGTCCCAGCGCGGTCGCGCGTACGGTGACCGCGCCGTCGGCCGAGCGCCCGGTCACCTTGGTCTTGCGCAGCGACAGTTCGGCGTCGCGCATCCGCTGTTCGAACGCCTGCGCGTTGGACAGGAACTCCTGCATATCGGGCTGCATCGTTCTTCTCTCTCTCAGCCGACCGCCGTCAGGCCACCGGTCTCTCTCAGCCGACCGCCGTCAGGCCACCGGTCTCTCTCCGCCGACCGCCGTCAAGCCACCGGTCTCTCTCCGCCGACCGCCGTCAAGCCACCGGTCTCTCTCAGCCGACCGCCGTCAAGCCACCGACCAGGGCGGCCGGAGCCCGCAGATCGGCCAGCGCCAGCGTGCGGGACGCCGCCAGGCGGCTCAGGGACGTCGCGAGCGCGTGGGCGGCGTACACCGTGGGTTGGCCCAACTCGGCGGCGAGGGCGGTCACGGCGCCGCGCACGTCGTCCGGTACCTCGTGGCCGCGGCGCTCGAGGTGCCGGACGACGATTTCACCGAGCTCGGACTCGGCGTACGCGGGCATCTCCCACCGTCCACCGAAGACCTCGTTCAGGCCAGGCACCACGCGGGCCAGCCGGGCCAGTTCGGCAGTCTCGCCGGTGAGCACCACCACCGTGTCACCGCCGCCGCGCATCCGGCCGACCAGCGCCTCGACGACCTCGGCGGTGCCTTCCCCCGGCGCCGCGTCGACCAGCAGGACACCGCCCTCGGCATCAGCCAGGGCCGTGTCCACCAGGCTCTGGACCTGGCCGGGCCACTGCGGTGCGAGCTCGGCCGCGGTCGAGACCCGGACAACCTGGCCGACCGGCACGAGGTCGAGCTCGGTCAGAGCGGCCGCGTAGATGCGCGCGATCTCACGACGACCGCTGCCCGCGCGGCCGGCGAGGACGACGTTCGCGTTCCTTCCGTACGCCCGGCGGCGGTTTCGCAGGTCGCAGAGCAGAAGCAGGTTGTCGCCGAGCGCTTCGCGCACCGGGTCGGCACCGACCAGCTGGTGCAGCCGCTTCCAGGCGCGCGTCACCCGGATCGCGCCGGCCGGATCGGTCGTCCGATCGGGTCCGCCGCTCTGTTCCACCGGCAGGTCGTCCAGCAGGGCCAGCTCGGGGGCCACGTCGGCGCCGGTCAGGCGGTTGAGCTCGATGTCCTTGCTGGGCGGCGAGGTGGCGAGCCGGGAGGCCTGGTTGTTGATCATGGCCTCGAAGAGCTTGCGGGCCACACGTCCGTTGCCGAAGGTGGCGTTCTTCGGGACCCGGTCGAAATAGGTGGTGAGCGCGTCGACCGCGTCGTCGGTCAGCTCGTAGTAGTGCTTCGTGCACAGGTTCGACGTGATGGTGACCAGCTCGGTGACCGAGTAGTTGGGGAACTCGATGGTGCGGGTGAACCGGGAGGCCAGACCGGGGTTGGACTCGAGGAACTTCTCCATCAGCTCGGAATAGCCGGCCACGATGACGACCAGCTCGTCGCGCTGGTCCTCCATCATCTTCATCAGCGCGTCGATGGCCTCCTGGCCGAAGTCCGGCCCGGAGCCGCCGGTGCTGGCCGAGAGGGTGTACGCCTCGTCGATGAAGAGCACGCCGCCGAGCGCCTTGGTGACCAGCTCGGTCGTCTTGATCGCGGTCGAGCCGATGTACTGCCCCACCAGGTCGGCCCGCGCCGCCTCGACCATATGCCCCTTGGCGAGGATGCCGAGTTCGGCCAGCACCGCGCCGTAGAGCCGGGCCACCGTCGTCTTACCCGTGCCAGGCGGGCCCGCGAAGACCAGGTGCCGGCTCATCGGCGGCATCGGCAGGCCCTTCTGCAACCGCACCTGCGACATCCGGATCAGGTTGATCAGCGCGGTCACCTCGTGCTTCACGCCGCGCAGACCGATCAGCTCGTTGAGCTCGCTCAGCGGCCCGCTCAGCTCGGCGGGCACTGCCTCCTCGCGGTCTGTCGTCGCCGCGGCCGGCGTCGGGGTCGCGGCGGTCGCGGATGACCGGCGGCCGGTGGTCACCGCGTCGAGGGTGAGCTTCGAGCCCGTACCCTCCCGAATGTCCTGGCCACCGCTGTCCTGCACCACGCAGCGCGTCACGGTGACCGGCTGCGTGTCGGTGGCGCTGATGCCGGCCGCCCGGCTGCCGAGGATCTCGCAGTCGGTGAGGTTGCCCCGGGCGCCACCCGTGAGGCTGACGCCGTCGCCGCCGGCGTCGCGGACACGCACCTGGGTAGCGGTCAGCTGCCCGCCGCCGGTGACCGCGAGCCCGTCGCCCGACGCACCCGTGATCTCCGTGTCTCGCAGCTGAAGCTGGGCCGCGTCGACGGTGATGCCCGC
>Ga0247781_1000110_pt1 | contig 23691 bp, 18 predicted proteins | sample UWRJL184509B5_FD_179922 | JGI IMG/M metagenome (GOLD analysis project Ga0247781, IMG submission 179922) | Plant litter microbial communities from Arlington Agricultural Research Station in Wisconsin, United States - UWRJ-L184-509B-5 | ecosystem: Environmental > Terrestrial > Plant litter >...
AGCGCCGCCGCCAAACCCCAGGAGCGCAGCAGAGCGGCCTTGACGTGCCGGTACTTCATCACGCCTGACCTCCACGACCGTCGCCCGCGGGCCCGATGCTAGCGCGTCGGCCTGGACCACGGTTTTCGTTACGTGCTCGTGCCACTGTCCTGGATTGAGACCACGGCGGGCATACCGGTGCAGTCGATGATCGTGCTGGGGTTGCTCGTGGTGGCCCTGTGCATGTGTTCGGCGGCCGACGCCTTCATGGCATCCAGCCCGTCCGCCCTCCCCGCCACGGCACAGCTCGCCTTCTTGGTCGTCGGCCCGGCGGTCGACCTGAAGCTGATCGCCATGCAGGCCGGCACGTTCGGCCGCTGGTTGGTGGTGCGGACCGCAGCGCTGGCCTGGACGGTCGCCGTGCTCGGTGCCGTGGGTTTCCTGGCGGGGACCTTCGCGTCCTCGACCCCACGACGCCCGGTGAACGCCGCAACGTATCAACGGGCCCTGCCGGCGCAACCTGGGAGCGGGCGCGGATAACCGTTCACCCGAACGGGTCGGGACATACAGACACGGGAATAGGTGGCTTTACACTGCCGGGGTGCCCGTGTCCCGCAAACGCAAGAAGACGCCCAAGGCCAACGCCGCGGTGAAGGCGGCCAGGCGACGTGCCCAGCTCAACACTCAGGTCGCGTCGCCTCCGGCCGACATGTCCGCATCGCCGGATCTGTTCAGCCGCATCCTCGCCGACCGGGCCGGCTTCGATGCTCGACGGCTCAAGGATGCGGCGCCGGTGGCTGCCGCCCTCGTCGCCGAGCTGACCGGGCTCGCGCCCCGGCTGTCCGACGCCGACCTCGAGGACGAACTCTGCACCCGCCTCGGGACGATTCTGGTCGAACTGGACGACCGTCGTCCGGTCGAGCGATCCATCAGCCCGGACATCTTCGCCGAAGCTCTCCTCGACGCGGCCGCCTTGGCGGTGCGGGCGGCGACCGGTGCCGAGGTTCGGCCGGCGGCCGGGCGGGTGCTGGCCGTGATCGCCGGTGTCCTACCGGATCCCTTCGGGGATGCCGCCATAGATGTGCTGGCGGACCTGCGGAACGGTCTGCCCGGCGAGGACCTGCCGGAAGCGCCACCGCAGCGGTCGTTGGCCGGGGAGATTCTGGTGGTTCGGGATCGGTACGGCAGCCGGTTCGGGATCGCCGCACCGTTCGCGAGCGGTACGACCCCACGGTGGTACCTGTGGGACGTCGACGCCTGCGACCTCCACCCGCTCACCGTCTACAGCGGCTTCTACCCGAGCCCGGACGCGGCCCTGGCGGCCTGGCAGGAAGGCGTGGGCACTTTCGCCGCTGCCGACACGGCGTGGGGCAAGGCCGACGATTTCACGACCCTGCGGCAACTGCTGCCCGTGTCCGAAGGGCCCATGCGGCTGGGCGGGGAAACCCCGCAGCAGTTCGCCGAGTACTACCGGTCCCGGCGGCTTGCCGAAACGGTACGGCTCCGGCCCGAGATCGCGACCGCCCCGGAACCGCACTGCGACACCGCGGGCGCCGCAACCACGTTCGCGGCGTGGCTGGACGGCCAGGAGACCGGCCTCGACTCGGCTGACCTGCCCGACATCGCCGCGTCCCTGGCCGAGATCTGGAAGGGCATCACGGGCGTCGCGTTCGACTCCTGCTCGCCGCATCGGGTGGCTTACGCGATCCGTTACATTCACGACGACTACCAGGACTCGTACGGCGACATGCTGCTGGCCGCGTTGCCGCACTGGATCCGCTGGCTGGCGGAACGCACCGGCGCTACCACGGAAATGGTGGATCGGGCGCTGCAGGCCGTACGGGTTGACCCGGACATCGACGCGAATCCCCAGGTACGCCACACGGAGTGAATTACCGGGGCGCCCACGTGGCGAGTCGTTCGTGTGGACCAGCGGCACTATGTCGTGCCTACCAGCCTCGCCGATCTGCACGGCCCGGCCGGCGGTCAGGTGACGCCCGACCGATCGCTGGATCGGTCGGGCTGCAGCACTTACGCCCTACCCGAGCGCCCTACCCGAGGAGCTCGCGGATGTCGGCGGCGGTGAGTCCGGCAGAGGAGAATTCGCCGCCGTCCATCACGCCGGCGAACAGTTCGGCCTTGCGGGCCTGCAAGGCCATCACCTTCTCCTCGATGGTGTCTCGCGCTACCAAGCGATAGACCATCACATTGCGGGTCTGCCCGATGCGGTGAGCTCGGTCCACCGCCTGCGCTTCCGTCGCGGGATTCCACCACGGGTCGAGCAGGATGCAGTAATCCGCCTCGGTGAGGTTCAGGCCGAACCCGCCGGCCTTCAGGCTGATCAGGAAGACCGGTGCGGCGCCGGTCTTGAACTCCTCCACCACCCGCTTGCGATCGCGGGTGGCGCCGTCCAGGTATGTGCAGGCGATGCCGGCCTGCTCCAGTCGATCGCGAGCGCTGCCGAGAAAACGAGTGAACTGGCTGAACACCAGAGTACGGTGGCCCTCCGCGGCGATGTCGGTGAGTTGCTCCACGAGCAGATCCAGCTTGGTCGAAGAAACTGCTCGATGTCGTTCGTCGACCAATGCCACGTCCAGACTGGCCTGCCGCAACAGTGTCAGCGAGCGAAAGATCTCGAAACGGTTCTTCTCCATGTCACCGAGCAAGCCGAGTACCTTCTGCCGCTCCCGCTGCAGGTAGCGTTGGTAGACCTTGCGATGACCGGGCGACAGGTCGACCTCGACCACCTGTTCCTGCTTGGCCGGCAGGTCAGCGGCAACCTCGCTCTTGCGCCGGCGCAGCACCAGCGGACGGATCCGGCGGCGTAACTGGGCCAGCCGGTCCTGGTCGCGCTCACGCTCGATCGGATGACGGTAATACTCGGTGAACCGATCAAGCCGAGGGAACAGGCCGGGGGCCGCGACCGAACACAGCGCCCACAGTTCGGCCAAATTGTTCTCCATCGGCGTGCCGGTGATGGCGACCTTGAAAGGCGCCGGCAGACGGCGGGCGCACTTGTATGCCTGCGACTGCGGGTTCTTCACAAACTGCGCCTCGTCGAGCACCAGACCGGCCCAGTCCAATGCCGCATAGTCTTCGTACTCCAGGCGAAACAGCGTGTACGACGTAACCACAACGTCGGCCTGCCCAATCGCCTCAGCCAGCTCGACTCCTCGCCGGGTCGCAGTCGATGTGATCGCCCGGACCTCGAGATCGGGAGTGAAGCGGGCCGCCTCGGCCGCCCAGTTGTGCACGACGCTGGCCGGCGCCACCACCAGGAAGCGGCCGTGTTTGCGGGCATGACACAGCAGAGCGAGCGCCTGCAACGTCTTGCCGAGACCCATGTCGTCGGCGAGGATGCCGCCGAGCCCGTTGTCGTGCAACGCGGCCAGCCAGCGGAAGCCCTCCTCCTGGTACGGACGCAAATCCGCGTGCACCTCGGTGGGCACCGGCTGGTCGAGGGCCACGCCCGAGTCAGTCAGCACGGCCACCGTACGCTGCCAATCCGCGGCCTGACCAGCCAACTCGCCCAACTCGCCCAACTCGTCCCAGACCCCGGCCTGGAACCGGCCGACCCGCAGCACGCCCGGCGGACTGTCGGTAAGCGCGCGCGATTCGGTAATCAGATCGCGCAACTGCTGGAACTCCGACCGATCCAAGCCGAAGTAGGCACCACTGGGCAGAATCAAGAACTCCTGGTCCCGGGCGAGGGCCACGAACAGCGCCTCGAAGTCGACCTGCTCGCCACCCACCTCGACGCGAACCGACAGGTCGAACCAATCCTGCTCGCCGGCCTCTGTGGCGCCGGTGAACGTGATGATCGGCGCCGCCCCGGTTTCCTGCAGGTTCCAACCGTCGTCGGGCTCGATCACGGACACCCCGAGCTCGGCCAGCGCAGGGATCACCGTACTCAGGAAACGGATCATCTCGTCGCCGCCGAGCACCGACTCGGAGGCGAGGCGCGGACCCAGTGGGCCGGATTCAAGCAGACCGGGCACCACGAGATCGGCCACCCGCTGGAGAAGATCGGCGCCCTCGTCGGACAGCGTCGACGACCAGAGCGGCTCGCCATGCCGCCCGCCGCCTACCTCGACCACCCACTCCCAGCGCAATCGCAGATGCTGCTGGCGTTCGGTACTCAAGGTCGCGGTCAGGGTTGGCGAACCCACCTCGGGCAAACTCATGGCGGGTCCGGCCGGCACGACCTCCACCTGCTGGATCAGACCGGGATAGAACTCGGCGAAGAACCGCTCCTCGTGTTCGCCCGGAATCCGGATGCTCGGTGCCGCCAGGACCTTACGAGCCGAGCTCGGAAGCGGACGGGCCAGCGGAGCCAGCCTCATGGCCCGCCCGGCCGGCTCCGCCCCACCGCGCACACCCCACGAGGCGATGCCGTGCGCCGGCTCGCCGATGAACATCGCGCTTTCCAGGTCGACCGGCATGCCGTCGTCCTGCACCACGGCTTGTAGCGACAGGTCGCCGTCAACCCGGTCAACTTGCAACAACACCCGTGCCGGGCGGCGTGCCACGACCACCGGCCCGGCGTTCTTGCCGTACTCCACCAGCGGCAAGCCGGACTCCTGCGCCTCCGCCAACAAGTCCCAAATACGTCGACTGCCGAACTCGTCGAGGAAGATGTTCGGGTTGCTGCCGCCGTAGTGGTGCGCATGGGAGCCGGACAGCTTGACGATCTCGGTCAGCAGCTGGCGATGGTGCTTCAGGTCCGGCGAACCGCCCCCGGCATAGCCGAGCGAGTGCCAACCGATTCCGGTGCGCACCCAGCCCCTGCGGCCCGGCAGCACCGGGCGCATCGAGATCCGCTGCTGGGTCTTCCGCGTCCATGACACGTACCCGTTAACCAGCTCAAACTGCAGCCCGAGACCAGGATCCGCAGGCTGCGGGACCGGCTGCGTCCCCGCCACGTCACGGACCCAGGCGGACAGCTGGGACTCCCATCGGCCGGCCTTCGGCCGCCGCTGGACCGGCGCTGTCGACTGCTTCGCCCCAGGCTCCTGCTGAGCGGCGATCAGCAGCGCCACGACATGGACGCATTCCGCATCGGCGCAGCTGCACGCACCTCTGAGGGCGGGCGTCACACCCGGGACGATCTCGCCGGTCACTTCGCCGCCGGCGCGAACCTTGCCGACCGCCTGACCGGACCCACCGAGGGCCAGGTCGACGATCTCCCCATCGTTCAGCACTGCTCGTGCTTGAACAAAGGTGCGGACCCCGACCAACTCGCAAAGGACCGCTTCTTCTGCAGAGAGGACCAGCTTCGCCATCGTCGCCTTTCGCGAGAGTCAGCAGCCCACTGTACGCGAGTCAGCAGCCCACTCTAAACGAGCGGCAAGAGGCGCTGCACGCGACGTACTCACGACGAGTGACCTCACGGGGTGCCGCTAGCGTGCTCATCGCACCGAAGGCCCGGCGGCAGAACGTTGCGGGTCGTGCGGGGTGAACAGCATCTGGGCGACAACGAAAGACACGTTGGCCATCCCGGCCGGACGGTGGTCGGTTCAGGACCCCGAGCGCTGGACGAGTTGCGGGAACGCCTCGAGCTCACGGTCCGGCCGGACATGGCGGCGGTAGAGCGGGCTGGCGCGGGATAGCGTGGGCGGATGAGTGTTGATCCAGTCGCGCACAACCGCGTGGCCTGGGACCGGCAGGTTGACCAGGGCAACGAGTGGTCCCGGCCGAGGAACGCGAGCGGCTCTTCGGCACGGACGCGCCGCTGGAGTACAGCCACAGCATGGCCGAGCAGCTCGGCGGCCAGCTCGCCGCGGGCTTCGTCATCACCGGCTTCGAACACGCACCGCACCACTCCGACGCCACCGCGGACTGGCTCCCCAGCTACTTCGCGACCCGCGCCGTCAAACCATGACGTGGTCCGCCTGGTGCTCTTCGATGAGGAGACACGCGATACCGCCGAACGCGTCTACGCGGCCTCCAGCTACGGTCGGTGACCCACGGCTGAGATCAACACACTTCAACGCGGCTGTGCGGATGCCGGGGATGCGGCAGAGTCTCGAGTACGACGGAAGTAATCATCCGGGCGGCGTCGCTCATCGACGTCCATGCTCTTCCGCTCCAGAAACCTGTCGGCGGCAGCACAGTCGATTGGCCGCGGCTCCATCGGACGTCAGGCCCCGACCCGGCACCAATGAGCGGGTGGCTCGACGTCAGACGTACGGACCGTGGTAGCCGCGCTGGGCACCGCTCCCGGTCTGCGGCAGATCCGGTTGTGGTCGCTCGTGCTTCCTGACGCGGGGGCCCATAATGCGGCTGCTGCGCCGAGAACGCCGAGTTACGGTGCTCCGATGCAGGCGTATGCAACCCAGCGGGCAACACGGGCAGCCATCTCGAGCGCCTCATCACTCGGCCTGACCGCCGACGACGCTGTCGTCCTGCAAAACTCGAACAAGCTCACCCTGCATCTGCAACCCTGCGACGTGCTGGCCCAGGTGGCACCGGCGGCGCACCAATGCGCCCAGCTCGAAGTGGATATCGCTCAGCGACTGTTCGAGGTCGGGAGCCCGGTGGCCGCGCTGGAAACGCCCAACGTCCTCGTCTGGGACGACTGGGTGGTCACCCTGTGGACCTACTACGAACCGGTGACTACTCAGGCGATTCCACCCGCGGACTACGCCAGAGCGCTCGAACGTCTGCACACCGGAATGCGCCGAGTCGACCTGCCCACCCCGCACTTCACGGACCGCGTTTCACAGGCCCAGACCCTCGTGGCCGACCACGACCGGACACCGAAACTGGCCGGCGCGGACCGCGAGTTTCTCGCCGGCACGTTGGACCTCCTGCGCCGAGCGGTCAGCGACAGCGGCCGGCTCGAACAGGTCCTGCACGGCGAACCTCACCCGGGCAACCTGCTCTCGACCCCGATCGGCCCGCTCTTCATCGACTTCGAGACGTGCTGCCGGGGGCCGATCGAGTTCGACCTGGCCCACGCACCCGACGAGGTCGCGGACCACTACCCGGGCGTCGATCACCACCTACTTCAAGATTGCCGGACTCTCATGCTGGCGATGATTACTACGTGGCGCTGGGATCGCGATGACCAATTCCCCGACGGACACAGGCTCGGCGTCGAGTGGCTGAGCGAGCTCCGGAAGGCGGCGGCTCGGCTTCCCACACTTACGCCCACCCAGACCGTGGACGCCCTCCCATCGGCTGCCCATTTACCAAGGGGCGCGGGTGCCGTCCCAGGACCAGAGGGCTCCGGTCGGGCCGTCATCGGGGAGGAGCGCGAGACGAACAGCCCCGGTGGCGGCCTCGGCGGGGTCACCTCCCACGGTCATCCCGGCGATCAGGTTCGTACGGCGCAGGCCGGGCGCCAGCGCGTTGACCTTGAACTGCTCGCCGAGGGCCTGTGCCGTGAGTAGGGTCACGGCGTTGACCGCGGTCTTGGAACTGCGGTAGGCGAGGCCACCCCCGCGGACGCGTTCCCAGTCGAACTGCGGGTTGGGCCCGCTGTTCCAGGTCAGCGAACCGGTACCGCTGGACACATTGACGATGCGGGGATGCGCCGATCGGCGCAGAGCGGGCAGGAACGCCTGGGTCACGGCGATGAGGCCGAAGACGTTGGTCTCGTACGCAGTTCGCAACTGGTCGAGATCGGTGCTGGAGATGTCCTCGCCGCCGGGATTCACCCCCGCGTTGTTGACGAGGACGTCCAACTCGCCGACTTGCTCCGCCGCCGCGGCGATCGAGGTGGGGCCGGTGACGTCCAGGTGCACGACGCGTACGGACGGACCGAGTCGCTGCGCGGCCTGGGCGCCTCTCGCCGGATCGCGTGCGCCGATCCACACGGTCAGGCCGTGGTCCAGGAGCTGACGCGCGATGTCGAATCCAATGCCGCTGTTCCCGCCCGTGACCAGCGCCACCATGCCCAGCGCCGGAGAGCCGATCTCCGCGGGAAGGCAATCGTTACCGACCATCTGTGACTCCCTCACGGCGATCCCAACTCCAACGGTGTAGTTGGAATCGTACGCCATCCACCGCGGTCGTCGGTAATCTGACGGGATGGCCTGGGACACCGAGAGAACGCGTCGCCAACTCCGTGACGCCGCCCTGGCGGAGTTCGCCGCGCACGGGCTCGAGGGCACGACCGTCGGCGCCATCGCGGCCCGAGCCGGCGTGAACAAGGAACGCCTCTACAGCTACTTCGGCGACAAGCGGGCGCTCTGGGATCTGGTGCTGTCGACCGAACTGGAGCGTCTGGCAGCCGCAGTGGAACTCACCGGGGTCGGGGACATCGGCGAGTTCGCAGGGGCGACGTTCGACTACCACGCAAACCACCCGCAGCTGAGTCGCCTGTTGCAGTGGGAGGGGTTGCAGGACGCGCCACCCGCCGAGGCACCGAGCCGTACAGTGCACTATCGGGAGAAGGTGGCTCGCATCGCTGCTGCGCAGCGTGCCGGCGTGCTCGACCGCGACGTAGACCCGGCGCATCTCGTCTTCGCACTCATCGCCCTGGCCGCGTGGTGGCAGACCGTGCCCCAGCTCGCGGAGATGATCACTGGCGCCGGACCGGACGATCAGCAGGAGCGCGCGGCACGCCGGGCGTTCGTGGTGGAAGCAGCACGACGCATCGCGTCCCCCTCGCGCACACGACCGGGGACACCGAGGTCCATTGAACCCAAACTGCCGCACGGCTGACCTCCGCGGCCGCAACCCGCCGGGAAAAGGCTGATCAGCATCTCGCCAGCCGCCCACCGGAACCACACACAGGCGTGATCACACTGGTCATCCACCTGTCAGGGCTCCTCACCTCTGGCTTTACGATGCCGTTGTCCCCCGCAACACCAATGAAGGTGGAGAACGCATGGCTTTCCGAGAACTCCAGGCGATGCAGGTCGCCTACGAACTGCTGTCCCCGCTCGACCCGAGCGCGCAACAACGAGCCATGGCCTGGTTGTCCGCGGCCCTCGCCGACAACAACGGCGCCCCCACGGCTGCGGACGAACCGGTCGCACCGGCCCAGTCGTCCGCCGACCTGTCGGCGGACGTCGCACCGGGGGACAGCGTCGCGCAGGTTGCCGCCGAACACCCGGCAGCCGTGCCCGACGTGGAGACCGCAGCACCGGCAGCGACCGGGTTGGTAGCCGCAGCCGCGCCTGAGGTCGCCGTCGAGCCGGTAGCCGAGCCAGCACCGGACCCGCGGCCCAGGCGAAGCCGGTCCGCGAAGGCGACCGGTCGGCGCTCCGCCAAGGGCGCCGAATCGACCCCGGCCACGACACCGACGCCGGTAGAGCCGAACCGGAGCGGCGATCGGCCCGGCGGTGAGCAGTTCCTCGCCGACCTCGCCACCACCGGCTCGTTCAAAGCACTCGCCACCAAGTACGGCAAATCCATCGGCACGATCGGGAACTGGGCCAACCAGCTGCGCGAACAAGGGTTCGACATCCCCGTCGGCCGCCAGAAGAAGGCCTGAAACACCAGCCGTGGGCCGGGACGAAACCCAACGGCGGCCCGGCCCCACCCGCCGCCCACCCCGTGTCTGCCCTGGGAGATCGGCAGTACGGGGCCAGCACGCGGCGCGCGGCAAGACCGCCCGCCGGAGGAGGTACCTCGTCCTCCAGTGCAGTCGTCCACTGCGCCGACCTCGCCGAGAAGCTCGCGGGCTAGCCGAGCCCAGCCACCGGGAGCATGCGGTCCGCGCTTCGCGTGAGCTCGGTCAGGACTGCCCAGGCGCCGGGTACGTCGAGCGCGCGAGCCGCGTACCCGACGTTGAGCAGGTCCTCGCTCAGGTAACGGTCGTACTTGTCGTGCTGCTTGGCCCGCACCGTCGCCGCGATGGCGACCGGGTCCGGCGGTGGACCGGCTGCCAGGCTCGTGATCGTGTCGAGAAGGCGAGCCGGTGTGCAGCCGCCCACGGTGATCGCCAGGCCGTCCTGCCCCACGTGCAGGCCGTTCCTCCCGAGGATCGCGGTGAGCGTGTTCATGATGCGATCACCGCGCCAGGGAAACAGCAGGGTCTCGGTGTCCCGGGCGAAGACGCGCCGCGTCCCGTGCCCGTACGCGTGAAAGGCGGCCCGCCCCTCGGCCAGCAACGTTTGTGCGGTGGCGTCCAGGTATCGGGGGACGTCGGCCGAGCGGTACAGCTGGAACATCCGACGTCGAACCTGGTCGGCGATCTCACCGCCGGTGCCGGGGAACACGGGCGGCTTGCCCGCCTCGGCCGCCGTCAGCTCGATCACTCGTTGCGCGGTGTCCACGGAGAGGACCCGCCACCGCGCACCGCTGAAGATGAGCAGCGTGCCGGGCAGGATCGGACGGTCCACCGGGAGGGAGCCCAGGGTGTATCCGTCGGCGACCAGACGGTAATCCAGCGAGGTGTGAAAGGACGCATAGAAGCTGTAGTGATTCAGCAGCCGTTCGCCTTCCTGCCCTGGGAGCAGCGTGCCGTCGGCCTGTTGCTCCAGGAGGCGGCTTCGGCCCATGTCCCGCAGGAGACGGGCGAAGAGGGAACGGTCGACACGAAGGAACGGACCCTGGTCGCAGAGTGTCGCAAATAGCTGACTGGCCGTCGCGCCGCCGGACTGCGCGCTGATCGACAAAATCTGCTGGATCAACGCGGAGAGGTGCAGGCCGGCGTCGTCCGGGGGCTCGTACCATGCCTCGGTCAACAGCTCGATCATGGACATGGTCTGGAACAGTTCGGGGCGCAGCGCGTCGGCCGGGCTGATCCCTGCGGTGAGCTCCGGCTCGGCCACGTACACGCGCAGAACGGCCGGCTGGCCCGGTCGGCGTCCGGAACGCCCGAGCCGCTGCCTCAGGCCGGAGACCGTCGGCGGGGCGCCGATCTGAGCGACGGAGTCCACCGAGCCGACGTCGATGCCGAGTTCGAGGGTAGAGGTGCAGATCGCGGTCACCGGCGTGGCGGGATCTTTGAGCCGTTCCTCGACGTGCTCGCGTACCTCCTTGGACAGACTGCCGTGGTGGGCGAGGAAGCGGGCCGGCGACTGGGCCCGGCCGGCGCGCTGGGTAAGCATGTCGGCGTACACCTCGACGGCCGCGCGTGAGTTCGCGAAGACCAGGTTGTCGGTGCCTCGCAGGATCCGGAACAGATGGTCGGCGATCGCAGCGCGGTCGCCGGGGTCCTGGCCCGGGCCGGGCGGTGTGGCGGGGTTGACGTAGCCGCGAACCTGGAGCCGGATCTCGCCGCCGGGCTCGGCGGAGGACACGACCGCGACCTGCGCGCCGTCGCGGGGCCGGAGGAACTCCGCCGCCCCGGAGAAGTCGCCGAGCGTCGCGGAGAGCGCTATCCGGGGCACTCGCCGCCCGGCAGCCGTCTCCACCCGGTGGAGCAATGCCTGGAGCTGGGCGCCTCGTTCGGTGCCGATGAACGAGTGCAACTCGTCGATGACCAGGTACCGCAACCCGCCGAAGATCCGACGTACCCGGTCGCCGTGCCGGACGAAGAGCGCCTCCAAAGACTCCGGCGTGATCAGTAGCAGGCCCTCCGGTGCACGCAACAACTTTGCCTTGCCGGAGGCCGGCGCGTCGCCGTGCCATCGGTTCAGGCGTAGCCCAAGCGGATCGGTGAGGCCGGAGATCCGATCGTACTGGTCGTTGATCAGGGCCTTCAGCGGGCTCACCACCACCGCCGCGACGCCCGCGCCGAGGCCCTCATCCCGCTCGCCGGCGAGGACCGAGCAGATCGGCAGCAACGCGGCCTCGGTCTTCCCGCTGGCGGTGGCCGAGGCGACGATCACGTCGCGTTGCCCGGCGTCGATCAACGCGGCGGCGCGTTCCTGAACATCGCGCAGCCGGTCCCAGCCTTGGTGATAGATCCACCGCTGGATGGTCGGGTGGTAGCGAGCGTACGCCTGCGACGGAGGATTCTCGGTCATCGAGTCACAACTGGAAGGACGTGAGTTCGTCGTCCTCGGTGCGGGCCGCGCCGAGGTCGAGCTTGCCGATCAGGTCGGACCAGCGCAGGTCGGGGTGTTGCTCCAGGAGGGCGAGCAGATCGAGGAAGCCGCGGATGGTCTCCCGAGGCGTACGGAAGTAGGCGTCCCCCAGCCGGGCGGAGCAATAGGCCATGTAAGCGGTGAGCGCGTCGTCCGGAACCAGGTACCGGCTCGGGTCGCCCGCGGCGTACACATGCCTGAGCTTGGTCAACAGGACGAAGACGTCCTCCGGGGTGAGGTTGCCCAACCGCGTCACCGGACCGGAGTGGTCGGTCCGGTCGGATCCGGCGAACCGGTTCGGCGCGAGCCGGGAGGCGAGAGCGGGGTACGAGAACAGGCCACGCCGCGGGTCGAGCAGGAACTCCGGCGTTCCGCCGAACAGGAAGCCCAGATGGGCGGTGCTGCCCTGGGCCGTGTCGTTGACGATCCGCAGTAGCTGCTCGTAGTTGGCGTTGCGCGGAGCAGACCCGATGATCTTGTAAAGGTTGACCATCTCGTCCAGGCAGACCAGCAGGCCGTTGAAGCCGGCCAAGCGAACGAAGCGGGCCATCAGCCGGAGGTGGTCGTAGAAGCTCCCGTCGTCGACGATGGTCCGCACGCCCAGCGCGGCCCGGGCGTCCACCCGGCTGGTGAACTCGCCGCGCAGCCAGCGCACCGCGTCGGCGCGCAGCCGCTCGTCACCGTCGTCGTAGCCCCGCCAGTAGGCGCCGACCACGGCCGCGAAGTCGTATCCGCCAGGCATCTCCGTCAACGAGGCCAGCCGCGATCGGATCGTCCCGGCCGGGTCGGCGCCCACGTCAGCGGCCTCGGCCAGCGCTGAAGTGACGAAGCGTTCCACGACGGTCGCCAGCGCCGCTCCGTCGGGTCGCGCCCGCGTGGCCAGGTTGCCCATCAGCTCGGCATACAGACCGCGCACCTGCCCCGACGTACCGTGCAGGCGTCTGTCCGGCGACAGGTCCGCGTGCACGGTGACCAGCCGCTTCTCCAGGGCGATCGCGCGGACGAGATTCGACAGGAACGTCTTTCCCGACCCGTACTCGCCGACAACGAACCGGCATGCGGCACCACCGTCGACGATCCGCTCGATGTCGCGCACCGCCGCCTGGACCTCGGCCGCCCGGCCGACCTGAATGTGCTGCTGCCCGACGCGGGGGACCATGCCGGCCCGCAGCGAGGCGACGATCGCGTCGCGTTCGCGGGGCCGGATCCGTCCGGTAGCAGGCGGGGTGCCGGGATCTGTCATGCGAGCAACTCCAGGAGTACGTCATCGGCTACGGTGAGGACGGCGTCGCCCTCGACGACCGGGGCTCCGACGTTGTCGATCGCCACCTCGTTGAGCAGGTCGAGGGCCCCGTCCGGCAGCACGCCGTGGGCTGCCGCGAGCGACTCGAACTCCTCGCGGGTCCAGGTCGGACGCTCGCCAAGAGTGTGCAACAACGCGTCGTGTGCCCGGTCGAGGCCCGGAACCCGGGACGCCGGTTCCTGGTGCTCCTCCTCGGCGTCGAAGATCGCGCCCAGGAGGGCCGCGGCGGTACCGCTCTCGGCCACCTTCTGCCGGATCAGGGAGCCGTCGAGCCGGAAACCAGGCGGCGAGGCGTCCGCGGACGTCGCCCAAGGCAGGACGAATCCGTTCGGCTGATCGCCCGCCGCCTGTATCACGACTGGTTCGTCCGGCCCGCCGGCAACCGCCTCGGAGACTCGGCGGCGAGCCCGACTCGGCGGGCCCTCGGCGCGGGCGATTCGGGGCAGAGTCCCCCGGCCGCCCGTGCTCCGATCGTGGAGTCGATGGAAGACGAGGTCCACCGCCAATCCGAGGATCCGGTACACCCTCGTCGCCGCGGCGACCGTGGCCGGGCCGATCATGGGATCAGCCGTGACCGCCGCCGTGACCAGGTAGTGTCCGGCGATCTCCCGTTCGGCCGGCGTCATCGTGCTGGTGTGCCGACCGAGCCGGTCGACCTCCACCCGCGTGGCCAGCAGCCAGCCCAGCCGCGCGGCGAGCCGCAGATCCTCGCCGGGCTCCAGTTCGAGGGCGGCGGCCAGATCGGCGACGGTGCTGAGCAGCGCGGCTCCCGCCGGGCTTTCCGGGCCGGCCGGCCCGGCTGCGGAGGCGACCGCGGCGGCGCACCGGGCGATGGCCACGGCGCCGGCGAAGCGAGGCCCGGGTCGATCGGCCGCCGGGCTACCGAGGCGGAACAGGACGGCCGGACCTCGTGCCAGTGGTGGCGCACCGAATCGCACATCGGGCTCCACGCCAAGACCGAGCCTGGCCAGCACGTCCAGAAGCGCGGCGGCCTCGTCGGTGACCATCCGCTCCGGGTCCGCGGCCGCCCAGAAACCCCAGAGCTCACCGGCCTCGATCAGCGCTCGCGGTTGCCCGTCGAGTCGCCGCTCGGCCCAGACCCGCACCGCGCCGAGCCGCCCGGATCTGGCGTCGACCAACTCAGCAGGCAAGAACGGCACGGCGGCGAGCGAATCCCGGCCCTGCGGGAATCGGGCCAACCATCGGCGGTACGGGTCCAGTGCCGCGGCCACCTCGTCGCGCAGCGCAACAAGGGGACGGACCCGGCTTGGCTCGGACAACAGGTCGGGCAGGTCCGCTCGCCAGACGAGGGTAGTGGCCAGGTCCGGATTAGACGGGTGGTAGCGCAGCCGGATGCCAGGCCCGCCGCCGTCGACGGTGACCCCGCTGCCGTACCGGTCCCGGTATCGGAGTGTGAACAGCCGCTCGAACTCAGCTGGGCAGTCGCTTTCACTTCGGCGCGGGGCGAATGCCGAGTGATGTCGTATCCAAGCGCGCGCCCAGGCGGCGGGAACCGGAGCCGAGGACACGGCGAACCGGGCCAGTCCGACCCGCACCCCGGTCGGTGTCTCTCGGTCGGGCGTGCTCGCGGGCGCGTCGCGGCCGGCGGTCAGCAGATCCAGCAGGTCGAGAAGGTCGTCCAACGCCGTACGCAACATGGGCGTGCCGTCGCCGTATCTGGCCCGTAGCCGGCGAACCTCAGCCGTCAGCACCGGCAGTTCCCGCTGGACCGCGGGATCGGCATCCCCGTCGAGCAGGATCCGCCGTTCAAGTCCGAGGCTGAAGAGCAGAACGAGGCCCGGCGGGACAGCCGTCCGCCGACCGCCGGCGAGCCAGTCCAGGTACGCCTTTCGGGTGCCCGGTGACAGGCGACGGTATGCCAACTCCGGGCCACCACCCGGCACGAAGCATCGACCAGGAGACGAAGCAACCGGCAGGTCAGGATTGATGAGAGACGAGTCGACCGAGCTGGTCGCGGCGGGCAGACGCTGGCTAACATAGATCAAACCGCCGGGGATAATATGGACACCGACCGCCACCGGCTCCCCGGACGGAACCCATCGCCCTGCGGCGGATTGCAGCGTCGTGACCACGCGTCACACTGTATCCAGTGGGTGATGTCGCGAGTCTGAGGCAGCCGCTACTCTCCGCAGGATGGATCCACTCGTGTCAGACCCGAACCTCGCTGAGATGGCCGACGACCTCGACGCCTCGACGCAACAACAACCGCGGCCGGGGGAGGGCATCGAAACCGCGCTCGCCACTATCGAGCGAGCGTTGGACGGTGCCCTACGCGATGCGAACGCAACAGTGCGGGAGCTGAAGCGGGCTCTCGGCGCCGCCCACACCGGTCAGATCAAAGACCTGCGGAAGGCCCTGGCTGCCGCGCAGACGGCAGCCGACGTGCTGGCTGTGGACACACGCTCGCTCGGCGACACGTTCGACTTCGATGAGCGGGCCCACCTGGCCTCCGGCGGTTACGTGAAGGAGTTGCTGGCCGAGGCCGCGGCGCGCGGACTCGTGATCGTCGAGGGTGACGACGACCGGCTGCTGTGCTACCCGTCGCTGCTGCGCATCGTCCCCGGGGACGCGGCAATCGAGATCGACAAAGTACGGGACCGGCGGCTGCGCCCCTCGGTGCTGGTGACGGCGTTGGCGCGCACGCAGGAAAAGGGGGTGCGCTTCAAGGCCGAGCAGTTTCTCGACAGCCTTCGATCGGCCTACGAACTGCGCGTGGCCGCCGACGGCAAGCGTGACGACGCCGTGATCAAGCTCGTGGACATCTGGGCGGTGCTGACCATGATGCCGGGTCAGCGCACGCAGTACTCGCGGCAGGAATTCGCCCGCGACCTCTACCTGCTGGACCAGAGCGGCGTCATCCGCACCGACCGGAGCCCGCGGACCTTACGCTGGTCGGCCAGTACCGGCACCAAGGGCGCCGGCGTGCTCACCACGGTGGCTCGCAACGGTCAGGAGCAGCGGTACTGGGGGGTGTCCTTCACTGTCGGCGACACAGAGCCGGGTCATTCATGAGCACCGCCGAGATCGACGTTGACGTCTACCTCGAATTCGTCGAGCGCGAGTACCTGTCCGACTACATCACGGGCGGCGGCGCCTCGGTCAAGCTGCTGTGCCCCGCGGACGACACCGTCCGGACCCGGCTGTCCGCGGGCCTCCCGGAGATCGGTGACGGCTTCGCGTACGCCGAGGTGGATGCCGCGACCACCCGCGTTCATCTGATCGACCAGGTGTTCACCACCGTCGCCCGGCAGCTCGACTGGGTCGGCCTGGCCGGTTCCGTCGTGCGCGCGGCTCTGGACCACGCGGGGTTTCCCACCCCCGCCGAGATCGACGGTGTTGATCTCGGCGCGACCGCTCGTCAACACGACGTGGACGCCGCCGAGCTGTACCGCAGCACCCGCCGTGCGGTCGAGCAGCTGGTGTTGCGAGACACGGAGATGAGCCACGAGTTCCGGGTGGCGATGCTCCGGCTGTGCCAGGAACGCCTGGGCCGAGGCGACGTCACTCCCGACGAGCGGGAAACGGTGATCGGCTGGCTGCACGGTGAGCGGTTGCCGGCCGCGGATCTACGCCGGGTGGGCCTCAACTCGAAGGTGAACCGCTACAACGCCCGGCCGCTGCTGCTGTCGCTGACCCGATGGCTTCGGATCGCCGGCCGGTCCGGCCTGGTGCTGCGGCTGGACCTGGACCGGATCGCGGTGGCTCGCCGCCCGCCGGCGGGTCTGCGTGACGGCTTCTATTACACGAAGGCCACGACCCTGGATGCGTACGAACTGATCCGCCAACTGATCGACGCGATCGACGAGATCGAAGGTTTGTTCGTGGCCGTTCAAGTGCCGCCGGCCCTGATCCACGACGAGGCCCGCGGCCTGCCCGCCTACACGGCATTGCAGTTGCGGGTGGCCGACGAGGTCCGCGACCGGCGCCGCCAGAACCCGTATGCCGCGCTGGTGCGGCTGGGTTCCGACTCAGCGGAGGTTTCCTCATGACGGCCGACATCTTGGCCCGGCGTGCGATCGAGGCGCTGCGTGCGGGGGTGCCCAGCCGGGAGGCGGTCGGGGCGCTCGGAAGCGGGCAGTCAGCGATCGAGGATCGCTTCGAGGCGATGTGCGCGTCAGTGACGTCCGGCTCTCCCGGCAGCATGCTGATCGGCGGCGGGTTCGGTACGGGCAAGAGTCACCTGCTCGAGCATCTCGCCCGGCTGGCGCTGAACGCGGACTGGACCGTCAGCCGGGTCGTGGTCAGCAAGGAGACACCGCTCCACGACCCGGCCAAGGTCTTCCGGGCAGCCGCCGACTCGGCCCTGCGGGCCGGGCAAGCCCGGCCCGCGATCATCGAAGCCGCCGCCGGGCTCGACCTCGACGGCCGGTCCTACGCCGAGTTGCTGCGCTGGGCCTCGTCGAGCGGATCGGAGCTGAACGAGCGTTTCCCGGCGACCCTTTCCCTGCTCGGGCACCTGCGTGAACGGGATCCGTCGTACGTTGAGACGATCCTGCGATTCTGGTCGGGCGACCCGATCGCGGTCCCCGAACTGCGAAAACGGATGCGGGAGATCGGCGAGCAGCGCCCCGTTCTTTCCCCGATCGCGGCGGCGGACCTGGCTCGGCAACGCCTGAGGTTCGCGGCCCGGCTGCTCGCCGCGGCGGGCTCGCCCGGGTGGCTCGTCCTCTTCGACGAGGTCGAGCTGATCGGCCGGTACTCGTTGCTCCAACGCGCCAAGTCGTACGCGGAACTGGCCCGATGGATGCGCGGCGAAAACGGCAGAGGCGTCCCGATGGCCACAGTGCTCGCGATGACCGACGACTACGAGGCGGCCGTCATCACCGGCCGAAACGACCGGCACTTCGTACCGGAGAAGCTGCGTGCCAAGGGAACCCCGGAATCGGCCGAGCTCGCGGCGGGCGCCGAGCTCGGCATGCGGATCATCGACCGCGAGACACACCTGCTCACTCCGCCGGACGACACGGAACTCAAGCAGGTGTACGCGCGGCTGCGAGACCTGCACGGACAGGCGTTCGCATGGCAGCCACCCGACGTGACGGGTTTGGAGCGGTTAGGCGCTACCCGCATGCGGCAGTACGTGCGAGCCTGGATCAACGAGTGGGATCTGGTACGACTCGACCCGGGATACCGGCCGGAGACCGAAGCGATCGAGGTGGCCAGCGACTATCGCGAGAACCCCGACCTGGAGGTCGACGAAACCGACTAGACGCGGCAGCTCGACGCAGAATGGTCACGAGCGCCCGTTGATTGCGCTCGGAGACGTCATGAGGACCGCGGGAACGCGCCTGAAGCTCGCCGTCCGCGGTGGTGTGGCGGTGGTAGAGCGGGCTGCAGGGCGTCGATGCGAGCCTCGTGGCCACTTGGCGCGGGTCGAGGTCGGGGTTGTTTCGCCGGTAGACGTCGGCGAGGAAGGCGAACTCGGTCATGATGCCCACGACGCTGCGGTTGGCCGTAGGGGCGAACCGGACGTCGTTCATCTGGCCGAGTTCGCCGTCGACGATGGCTGCAGATGCGACCGATTGCGTGACCCATCCCGAAGGTCAAGTCGGCGCGGTCGGCGGACGGCCCGGTGTAGGCGTCCACGGCCCGGCGCAACGCGACGACCTGCACCTGCTGATCGGATGTAGCCCGGTGAAGACTTGCCGCAGGTTGTACGTGAAAGTGCGCATCCGCTCCACGGCCTTGCGCCGGGACGGCTGTCTGTCAACCTGCGCGGAAAGACCTCAGCGGTGGCTGTCGCTCGGAAAAGGCCGGCCGAGCATTTGACCCCGCCCCGGCTATCAATTCTTGATCGCCTGGCGAGGCGCCCACACCCGCCCGGCGCACGTGCCCGGCCCCGTAGAGCTCTTTGAGAAACAGGGAGTGGGTCGAACCTGCGGCCGGCCAAAGGTACGAGTACGCGGCGAGACCGACGATGATGCCTTCGTCGTCGATGGCCACCAGCGCGTACGAGGTGGCGCCGCACGTGGCCGATCAGGTAGGTGAGGTCGGCGCAGTACACCGAGGGGTCCGGTATCCGTTCCGCCGATGTTCGTGGTCGCGGTAGGATGTCGCGTGCCGTTGGGTGAGCTGCTAACCAGTGATGATCTTGATGAGATCGGACATGCCGCGTTCGATGCTGACGAGCCGCTGGTGCTGGCCGGAGAGTTGGTCGCGGCTGTTGAGCAGGGTCGGGTAGCCGAGAAGCCGGATATCGGTTTCGCACTGATTCTGGCTGCTGAGATCACCGATCGCGAGGGCGATCTCGGTGGGGCGTTAGCGCTGGCGGAGCGCGCTGTCGAGGCGTATCGGCGGTGGGGTGACGCACAGTACGGATTTCCGCGGGCGTTCCGGGCGGAGTTGCTGCTGCGGGTGGGTCGCGAGAACGAGGCGATGGCCGAGTTCGCCGCGTTACGGCCGTTGATGAGCCGGGATCCGGACGCGGTGTCGTACGTCAGCGAGGCGTTGGAGACCGGCGGGCGCGCCGAGGTGGCCGAGCAGTGGTTGTCCGAGGACTTGGCGGTGGCGTTGCGCCGGCGAGAAGCCTTGGATGGCCGGCGTGGCGGGGAGTACCAGCAGGCCGCTGTGGTGGCGTACGCCTTGGCGCAGCAGCGGTACCGGCTACGCCGCGATCTGGGCCTGCCGCATGACGAGCACGACCGGCTGGCTGCCAACCTGCGGGAGGCAGTGCAGGAGACCCTCACCGACGGGCCGGCCGGCCGTGAACTGGGTCCGGCGGTGCTGTTCTGGCCGAAGGCCGAGTTCGACGCCGTGGTCCTGCGGTGGCCGGCATTGACGGGCGCGTATGGGCGTACCTGGGACGACCACCGAGCACAGCTGCAGAAAGGGCTGGAGTCGATGGCGGCCTCGGGTGACAGCGGGTTGGCCGTGTTCGCCGGGGTGGCCGAGCAGTTGGCCGGTTACGCCACTCGCCACGGCGGTGACCCCACGGATCCGGACATCCGCGCGGGTTACGCGCAGCATCTGCTCAACCATCCACGGGAGACTCCGTGGCCGCCCGGCCGCAACGATGCGTGCTGGTGCGGGTCGCAGGTCAAGTACAAGAAGTGCTGCCTGCCCCGCTCGCGTGCCTGACGGCACATCGACGGCCGTCGGCGAACCGTGCTCGTCTGCCCGATCTCGGTACCGTACGATCTCCCGACATGTCCACATCGTACCGATTCGTCCGACTTAATCCCAAGCCCGGACGCAGCGCTGCCGGCCGGGCCGGCGGTCCGGTGCTCCACCTGGACGACGTTGTCGCCGGCAAGATGTCTGCCCTGTTCACCGGCGCTGAGCCGCGCGACTTCTCGGCGAGCGTGCGGGGCAACTCGTCGATTTAGGGGCGGGCGCGTCTCATCCAATGTGCCGACCCGGCACTGGCCGCGCTGATCAGCCACGATCGCAAGCTGCGCACGGTCTGCCGCCTGATCGGCGACCGGCACCTGGCCGTGCCGGTCGACCGGGAGCCGGACTTCCGGCGGGCATTGGCCGTCCTCGGCTACGCCGTGCCGACCGGCGGGTCACGCGGGCGCGGATAAGCGTTCACCCGAACGGGTCGGGACAATGCAAACGCCGGAATGCGTGGCTTTACCCTGCCGGGGTGCCCGTGTCCCGGAACCGCACTGCGACACCGCGGGCGCCGCAACCACGTTCGCGGCGTGGCCGGACGGCCAGGAGACCGGCCTGGACTCGGCTGACCTGCCCGACGTCGCGGCGTCGCTGGCCGAGATCTGGAAGGGTCTGACGGGAGTCGCGTTCGAATCCTGCTCGCCGCATCGAGTGGCTTACGCGATCCGTTACATCCACGACGACTACCAAGATTCGTACGGCGCCTTGCTGCTGGCCGCGTTGCCGCAGTGGATCCGCTGGCTGGCGGAGCGTACTGGCGCGACCGCGGAAATGGTGGATCGGGCCTTGCAGGCCGTGCGGGTTGACGTGGACCTCGACGCGAATCCCCAGGTACGCCTCACGGAGTGAACCACCGGCACCTCGGCTGACTTGCAGCTCGGGTAGTCACGGTGGGATCTGCCGGTCAGGTAGAGCAGAATGGCGTGATGAGTTCTGGAAGCCGACGCGCTGCCAAGCGGGGGACCGGCCGGTCTCCCCGACGCCCTGACCTCACTGTCGTCTCCGGTCGGGAGCAGGCTTGTGACTGCCCTGCCTGCGGTGCGGGTGCGGCTGATCCCGAGCAGATGTTGACCGAGCTGGTCGACGATGCCGCCGCCCTGGCCGAGGTGAAGGACCCCCTCGAAGCTGAGTTGGCGGGCGCGGTGTTCGTGGCGATGGCGTTATCCGGCGGTGCCGACGCGATGGCCGCTTTCGCTGGTGGATTCATCCCGGCGATCGAGGCGCGCGGCACCCGCGCTGCCCTGACCCTGCTCACCGCGATCGGCGCGGCGGCCGACAAGGTGGCGGAGCCGATCACCGAAGCGGCCCGGACAGCTGCCGTCCGGCTGACCGACGGCGGTGTCGCCGTGCCGTCCTGGGCCGATGATCTGGCGCAGCCACTGACCGGCGGGCCGTTCACCCGCCTGTACGACGTACAGGACACCATGTCGGTGCTGATCGGTGTGTTCCAGCGGGCCGATCGTGACCACGCGCTCATGATCGTGATCGATCACGAAAACTGTGGTGCCGCGGACGAGATCTACCTGCTCGGCGGGGAAGAACTGCCGACCGCCGTGACCGCGGTTCATCAGGGCGCCAAGCAGGACGGGGTGACCATCAGGACCAAGAAGCTGAGCGCGGCCGAGTTCCGCTGGTATGTCGAACAGGCCCTGGACGCGCGGGCCGTCCACGACGAGGAAGACGAACTCGACGACGTCCCGGCCGGCTTCGACCTGATCGACGAGGACGGGCCGGGATACGCTCCGCTCGCTGTGCTGACCCGCAACCGGCTGGCCGGTCTGCCGCCCGCTCGCCGGCCGCGCGGGGCGGCCGCGTCTGGCCACGCCGCCGACCAGACGACCCTGGACGTGTTGCAACAGTTCGCCGCCGTGCTCGGCCGGTCTGGCGGGCCCGCGGCGTTCGGCCTGGACCTACCGGCCGCGCTTCGGCCGCAGCCGGCGAAGCTGCCGGCAAAACGGAAGAAGTCGAACGGCCCGGCGCCGGTCTATCAGATCAAGGTCAGCCTGCGGGGCGCGAAACCACCGATCTGGCGCCGGCTGCTGGTGCCCGGCGATATCACCCTGCACCGGCTCCACCTCGCAGTCCTCGCGGCGTTCGGCTGGCACGGCGGCCACCTGCACGTCTTCGACACGGCGTACGGCCAATTCGGTCGGGCCGACCGGGAGCTGGGGCATCGCTCGGACAGCCCAGTAACCCTGGAACAGGTCGCACCCGCGCTGAAAGACAAAATCCGGTACACCTACGACTTCGGCGACGACTGGGAACACGAGATCCTGGTCGAGAAGATGACGGCCGCGGACCCCACCATCGAGTACCCGCTGTGCACCGGCGGCCGCCGCGCGGCCCCACCCGACGACTGCGGCGGCATCTGGGGATACCAGGACCTGATCGCGGTACTAGCCGACCCCGGCCACCCGGAACATGAGGAACGGCTGGAATGGCTGGGACTGACCGACGCGACCCAGTTCACCCCCGACACCTTCAACCTCGACCAGGTCAACCAGCAACTACGAGACCACTGACGAACGGCCCACATGGGTCAGCACTCCCTCGGGGAGGCGACGGCTGCAACGCGATCGTCTACGGCGTGCCCGCCACCACGGTCACAGGACACATCACACTATGTCTTCAAGATGCCGTGGCCCGGCGACCCGAGAGTCAACAGCAAGTTCCAGGTCCGTGTCCCCGAAGAAGTCCATCGCCGCCTCGCCGTCCGCGCCGCAGAGCAGGGCGTATCCCCGAACGCTCTGGCGGCCGCACGGCTCGCGAGCACCTGACTGACGGCACTCGCAGCCGAGCATGGGGGCGAACAGCAGCGCTGCGCGCGGTTCGCGGACCAGCGGTACCGCCGACTTCGAGATCCTCGTCGTCGAGCTCGACACTCAGCTTCTCCCGCAGGTAGCCGCGGGTGATGAGCAGCCCGCGCCGACGACTTTCCACCTCGGGGTCATTGTCGGCTTCGGTCGCCCGATCCAATCCGGCCTGGCACCATTCAAGGGCAAGTCGGTCCTGGCCGGCATCGGACAGCATCTCGGTTATGTCGTCGAAGATCCGCACGATGCCAAAACCACCGGGCTGGTCGTCCAGTTCCGCCCGGAGTGCACGCTGGACCTCGTCAGCTTCCTGATCACGCTGCAGCGCATAGAGCTGCAGCGGCATCTCCCGGCCGAATTACTGCGGCAGGAGTCGCTGCGTGTCATTGAACGAACGCGGATGGTGTGCGCGACCTCGCTAGTGCAGGTCCGCATAAGTTCTTGATGGGTCATGCTGCCTTGAGGGGGCGGCCGTCGTAGGTCCAGCGGAAGGGTTTTGCGGTCCGGTTGTAGTGGGTGAAGAACTTGAGGATCT
>Ga0247781_1000111_pt1 | contig 23661 bp, 20 predicted proteins | sample UWRJL184509B5_FD_179922 | JGI IMG/M metagenome (GOLD analysis project Ga0247781, IMG submission 179922) | Plant litter microbial communities from Arlington Agricultural Research Station in Wisconsin, United States - UWRJ-L184-509B-5 | ecosystem: Environmental > Terrestrial > Plant litter >...
AGGTCGCCGTTCCGCAGCGCCTGCTTCATGCCGGCGAACCGCTGCTCGACCACCTCGCGCCGCAGCCCGTCGAGGATCTGCTGGTAGAGGGCCCGGGCCTCGGCGGACTTCCAGTCGTAGCCGGAAAGCTCCCGCACGGCCCGCGACGCGGACCGCGGCAGGTTGTCGAGCACGGCCTCGGCGAACCGCGAGTCGTCGTCGGCCCGGCGGGTCAGCTCGTCGCGTTCGGTCGCCACGGCCTGGTCGAGCAGCTGCTGCGCCCGGGTGACCGCCCCGTCGAGGTTGCCCCGCCGCAGCGCCTCCCGGCGCATCCGGCGGGCCCGGTCGCGCAGCTCGTCGAGCCCGCGACCGTCCTGCGGCCCGCGCCGCACCAGGTCGCGCAGCACGTCCCGCAGGCTGTCGCCGGCCAGCACCCGCTCGCCGACCTCGTCGACGGCCGCCCGCACGTCGTAGGGCGGCGCGAGCGGGTCGGGCCCGTCGCGCCAAGCCCCGTACCGGAACCGGTTGCCGGCCATGTCAGCTCCCGTAACGGGTGCGGCCGTCGTCGGTCAGCTCCTTGGCCAGCCGGCGGGTGAGGTGCAGCCCCTCGAGCACGAACTCGACCCCGGACGCGGCCTGCCCCGGCGAGGGCGCGTCGCCCAGCCCGAGCCGGTCGAGCACCTTGGCCAGGCCCGGCACCGGGCCGATCTGGCCGAGCAGTTCCTCGGCGCTGACCAGGTCACCGGTCTCGATGATCGCCCCGGTGGACACGAGGTCGGTGAAGCCGGAGAGGTCGAGCCCGCCCAGGCGGTCGCGGAACGTCTCGGCCGTCGCGACCCGCAGCAGGTGGGCCAGGACCTCGGTCTCGCGTCCCTCCTCGCCGCTCTCGAACTCGACCTTGCCGCGCAGCGTCGACGTCACCGACGCGGTGTCGCAGATGCGCGCCACGGCCTCGGGCTCACGCCGCAGGCCGCCGCGCCGCAACGCCGAGGCCGCGGTGGTCTCGGCGGCCGCGATCGCGAACCGGGCCGAGATGCCCGACCGGGCATCGACGGCGGGCGACTCGCGCACGGCCCGGGTGTATCGGGCCAGCACGTCGATCAGGTGGTCCGGGACGGCCGCGACCAACGCCGCCTCCTGCCGGACCAGCGCGGTCTCGAGCGCCAGGTCGACCGGGTAGTGCGTCCGGATCTCGGCCCCGAACCGGTCCTTGAGCGGGGTGATGATCCGCCCGCGGTTCGTGTAGTCCTCGGGGTTGGCCGAGGCGACGAGCAGCAGGTCGAGCGGGAGCCGCAACTGGTAGCCGCGCACCTGGATGTCGCGCTCCTCGAGCACGTTGAGCAGCGACACCTGGATGCGCTCGGCCAGGTCGGGCAGCTCGTTGACGGCGAAGATCCCCCGGTTGGTGCGCGGCACCAGCCCGAAGTGAATGGTCTCCGGATCGCCCAGGGCGCGTCCCTCGGCCACCTTGATCGGGTCGACGTCCCCGATCAGGTCACCCACGCTGGTGTCGGGCGTGGCGAGCTTCTCGCCGTAGCGCTCGGAGCGGTGAAGCCAGGAGATCGGCAGCAGGTCGCCGGTCTCCTGGGCCAGCCGGCGTGAGCCCGGCGTCAGCGGACGGTACGGATGTTCGTGCAGCTCGGACCCGGTGATGACCGGGGTCCACTCGTCGAGCAGGCCGATCAGCCCGCGGATGAGCCGGGTCTTGCCCTGGCCCCGCTCGCCGAGCAGGACCATGTCGTGGCCGGCCAGCAACGCCCGCTCGACCTCGGGCAGAACGGTGTCGTCGTAGCCCACGATGCCCGGGAAGCGGGGCTCCCCGGAACGCATGCGGGCGAGCAGGTTGTCGCGCAGCTCCTCCTTGACGGTGCGGAGCTCGTGACCCGAGGCGCGCAGCTCGCCCAGGGTGCGCGGAAGGTCGGCGGGAGGTGTGATCGCGGTTGGTGCGTCTGTCACCGCGAGAACGCTACTCCGCCCGGGTGACGAACTCGTTCCCGTGGCGACCATCGAGCGGTACGCGGCCCTCGGCGACGACCCGACCTGCTGAGCGCGCTGCGCCGGGACCGGTCGGGAGCGGGCCGCATAGGATGTCCTCCCGATGAGTGCCACCTTGATTGCCCGTGACCTGGCGGCCGGCCACGGCGACCGCATCCTCTTCTCCGCGCTCGACCTGGTCGTGGCGCCCGGCGACGTGATCGGCCTGGTCGGCGTCAACGGCGCCGGCAAGACGACCCTCCTGCGGACGCTGGCCGGTCTGGTGCCGGTGGAGAGCGGAACCGTCTCGCTCAGCCCGCCCACCGCGAACGTCGGCTACCTGCCCCAGGAGCGTGAGCGGCGCGCGAGCGAGACAGTCCGCGACTTCCTGGCTCGCCGCACGGGTGTCGGCCCGGCCCAGGCGGCGCTGGACGCGGCCACCGAGGCCCTCACCGAGGGCCGCGCGGGCGCCGACGACGAGTATTCGACCGCCCTGGAACGCTGGCTCGATCTGGGCGGCGCCGACCTCGACGAACGGGCCGAGCAGGTGGCGGCCGACCTGCACCTGACGGTCGGCCTCGACCGCCCGATGACGGCCCTGTCCGGTGGCCAGGCCGCCCGCGCGGGCATGGCGTCGCTGCTGCTCAGCCGCTACGACGTCGTCCTGCTCGACGAGCCCACCAACGACCTCGACCTGGACGGGCTGCGGCGGCTGGAGGAGTTCGTCGGCGGTCTGCGCGCCGGTGCCGTGCTGGTCAGCCACGACCGGGAGTTCCTCACCCGTACGGTCACCAAGGTCCTGGAACTGGATCTGGCCCAGCAGCAGGTGCACCTGTACGGCGGCGGCTACGCGGCCTACCTGGAGGAACGCGACCGCGACCGCCGGCACGCGCGGGAGCAGTACGAGGACTACACCGACAAGAAGGACGACCTGCTGGAGCGGGCCCGCACCCAGCGCGCCTGGATGGACAAGGGCGTCCGCAACGCGCGCCGCAAGGCCCCCGACAACGACAAGATCGCCAAGAACCAGCGCGGCGAGACCAGCGAGAAGCAGGCGGCCAAGGCCCGGCAGACCGAGAAGATGATCGAACGCCTGGACGTGGTCGAGGAGCCGCGCAAGGAGTGGGACCTGCGGATGGAGATCGCCGCCGCCCCGCGTTCCGGCTCGGTCGTGGCGACCCTGCACGACGCGGTCGTGCGGCGCGGCGACTTCCAGCTCGGCCCGGTCACCCTGCGGGTCGACTGGGCCGACCGGATCGCGATCACCGGCGCGAACGGCTCCGGCAAGTCGACCCTGCTGGCCGCCCTGCTGGGCCGCCTCCCGCTCGACGAGGGCAGCGCCCACCTGGGCTCCGGCGTGGTCGTCGGCGAGATCGATCAGACCCGCAGGCTGTTCCTGGGCGACCGGTCGCTGATGACGGCGTTCGGCGCGGCCGTCCCCGACCTGAACGACGCCGACGTGCGTACCCTGCTGGCCAAGTTCGGTCTGCGCTCCGCGCACGTCCCGCGACCGGCCGCGAGCCTCTCCCCCGGCGAGCGCACCCGGGCCGCTCTGGCCCTGCTGCAGGCGCGCGGCGTCAACCTGCTGGTGCTGGACGAGCCGACGAACCACCTGGACCTGCCGGCGATCGAGCAGCTCGAGGCGGCCCTCTCCGCGTACGAGGGCACTCTCCTGCTGGTCACCCACGACCGCCGAATGCTGGAGGCCGTCACCGTCACCCGCCACCTGGAAGTAGCCGGCGGCAAGGTCACCGGCTGATCGACCGCGCCAGCCGGAACCCCACGTCGTCGACCCGGAACGTCGGGTGGACGAGCCGGTCAGGGCGACGGTCTCCGCGATCTCGTAGGCGTCCGGCAGTCCTTCCGACGCCGAGCGGGCGTTGCAGTAGGCGACCGCGTCCAACCAGGACACGCTCTCCACGGGCAGCCGCGAGCCCGGACCCGCGAGGCCGTACTCCGCGCGCGTCACCGGACAGACCCCGATCTCGTACGCCGGGAACTCGACCTGCCATTCGCTGCGCGTGCGCCGGTCGGCGAGCGTGACCGCCCCCGCGGGAATCGTCACCATCGCCGGCATGCTGGAGAGCCTACGTTCCGCCCTCGTCGACGTGAGGCACTACCGTCGATGGAAACCCGACCCGGAGGAGAGGCCGATGGCCGCGAAGCGTCTGTTCACCGCCGCGCTGATCGTGGCGATCGGCCTGCTGGGCGGCTGCTCGCTGGTCCGGATGGATCAGGAGCAAGGCCGCGAGACCGGCGGCGCCGACGTCGTCACGCGGTCGTTGCAGGACGTCGAGCGCTTCTGGACGGCCCAGTTCGGCAGCATCGCCGACGGCGCCCAGTTCGCTCCCGTCCGGGGCGGCTACTTCCCCTACTCGCCGACCGACCCGCCCCCGGCCTGCGGTGGACAGCAGTCGGCGTACGAGCCGAACGCCTTCTACTGCCCGCCCGACGACTTCATCGCCTGGGACGCCCAACGGCTGATCCCGCAACTGCGCGAGGACTACGGCCCGCTGCTCGTCGGCGTCGTGATGGCGCACGAGTACGGGCACGCGATCCAGGCCCGGATCGGCCCGGAGAACCAACCGACCGTCGTGCTGGAGCAGCAGGCCGACTGCTACGCCGGCGCCTGGCTCGCCGACGTTCTCGCGGGCAGGTCGACGGCGTTCCGGGACGTGACGCCGAGCCAGCTCGACGACAGCGTGGCCGGCATGCTGAGCCTGCGCGACCAGCCGGGCACCTCGGCGCAGGCCGACGGTGCGCACGGCAACGCGTTCGACCGGATCCGGGCGCTGCAGGACGGCGTCGACGAGGGGGTGCCGACCTGCGCGAAGTACCGGGCGCGGAACCTGCCGGTCACCGAGGTGCCGTTCCGCACCCAGGAGGACGCGGCGTCCGGCGGCAACCTCGCGTACGACCGGGCGGTCAGCCTGCTCGCCGACGACGCCCAGGACTACTGGAAGCGCACCTTCCCGCGGTTGACCGGTTCGGCCTGGCCCGACCTGCCGATCCAGCCGTTCCGCGCCGGGGACCCGCCGACCTGCGCGAAGCCGGACGCGTCGGCCGAGGGTGCCGCGTTCTACTGCCCCGAGGGCGACTTCGTGGCGTTCGACACCACCGACCTGGGGCCGGCGTTGCACGATCGGATCGGTGACTTCGCGGTCGGCATGCTGCTCGGCGACCTGTTCGCCCGGGCCGCGCAGCACCGCCGGGGCGAGGCGACCCGCACCGAGCAGGGCCTGCTCACGGTCGACTGCCTGGCCGGGTCGTGGACCAACGACCTGCTGACCCGCGAGGCGGGCAGCGAGCTCACGCTCTCCCCGGGCGACCTGGACGAGGCGGTGCAGGCGCTGCTGGCATTCGGCCGGGCCGCCGACGGCGACGGGCCGACCGCGTTCGATCGGATCGCCGCCTACCGCGAGGGCGTGCTCAAGGGACTGGGCGCCTGCACGAAATAGTGCGCGCTGGGCAGGTCTTCGCCCGGCCGCGGTGCCCCGAAATTCCTTCCCGCTGACCCGGCGGGAATCGCCGGACCGCGGGCGGGGTTGGCCCGGAAGTGAAGAAGAAGATCGGATTCCTCTCGTTCGGGCACTGGCGCGACGCGACGGGGTCACAGACCCGCGGCGCGGCCGACGCCCTGCTGCAGACCATCGAGCTGGCCGAGGCAGCCGAGGAGCTCGGGGTCGACGGCGCCTTCGTCCGGGTGCACCACTTCGAGCGGCAGCTCGCGTCGCCGTTCCCGCTGCTGGCCGCGATCGGGGCGCGCACGTCCCGGATCGAGATCGGCACCGGCGTGATCGACATGCGCTACGAGAACCCGCTCTACATGGCCGAGGAGGCCGCGGCGACCGACCTGATCAGCGGCGGGCGGCTGCAGCTCGGCGTGAGCCGGGGATCCCCCGAGACGGTGTTGAACGGGGCGTCGGTCTTCGGCTACGAGCCGCCGGACGGGACGACCGCGGCCGACCTGGCCCGCTCGAAGACCGAGATCTTCCTGGACGCGATCTCCGGCGCGGCGGTGGCCCGTACCGACCCGGCCCGCACCGGGATCAGCGGCGGACTAGCCGTCCAGCCGCAGTCGCCGGGCCTGCGCGAGCGCATCTGGTGGGGCGCCGGTACCCGGGCCACGGCCCAGTGGGCGGCCCAGGCCGGGATGAACCTGCAGAGCTCGACGCTGCTCTCCGAGGACACCGGCGTGCCGTTCGACCAGTTGCAGGCCGAGCAGATCGAGCTCTATCGCCGGGCCTGGGCCGAGGCCGGGCACCCCGGCACGCCTCGGGTGTCGATCTCGCGCAGCGTGCTGCCGATCACCGAGGAGATCGACCGGATCTACTTCGGGAACCAGGCGCAGGAGGACCAGGTCGGGTTGCTCGAGGGGGTGCGGTCGCGCTTCGGGCGCACGTACGCCGGTGAGCCCGACCGGATCGCCGAGGAACTCGCCGCCGACGCCGCGGTGCAAGCCGCCGATTCGATCCTCTTCACCGTTCCCAACCAGCTCGGCGTGGAGTACAACGCCCGGATCCTCGAGACGATCACCAAGCAGATCGCGCCCGCGTTCGGCTGGACCCGCTGATCCGTCCGTCGCGCACCTGACCGCCCACGGCGAAAGCCGTCCCTCATGCCAGGCGTCGTGGGTCTGAGCGCGCTGATCGCCGGACTGATCCTCCTGGCGGTGGGGGTCGCCACGGCCGGGCGGCGGTGACACATCCACCGTCCGACCGATCGCCGTGGCGGCCCGAGCACGGTGGAATGACGGTCGCTCCACGTTGAACCTTCATTCGACGCGGAATCGTCGCTCCACCATGCAGAAACGGATTTCGATGACTCGTAGAATCGTCGCCCTGCTCACCGTCGCCGCCGTCGGGGTGCTCGGGCTTTCCGCACCGGCCCAGGCCGCGCCGCCGAAGGTGAAGAAATACTCGAACTGCGCCGCGCTGAACAAGGTCTTCAAGCACGGCGTCGGCCGCAAGGGCGCCAAGGACAAGGTCTCCGGCAAGACGAAGCCGGTCACGAACTTCTCCGTCTACACGAAGATGTACGACGCCAACAAGGCGAAGCTGGACCGCGACAAGGACGGCATCGCCTGCGAGAAGCGCTGAGCCTGCGAGAAGCGCGCTGAGCCGGTACCCGCGCGGGAGACGCTTCGGCGGAGCGGTTAGATGGACGGTGAGCTGAGACCGAGGAGGTAGAAGCGTGCCGACGCCGTTCACCGTGGCGCGGGCCGAACCGGGCCGCCTGGCGCATTTCCCCGACATCGTGCGGCTGGCCGACGGCCGGTTGCTCGCCACCTACCGCGAGGGTGCCGGCCACGTGCGGTCGGACGGGCGGATCACCCTGGTCGAGAGCGCCGACGGGGGTGTGACCTGGTCGCAGCCGTGGGTGGCGGTCGACGGGCCGTTCGACGACCGTGACCCGAAGCTGGCCCGGCTCGCCGACGGGACCGTGCTGCTCAGCTACTTCGTCATCGACTGGAGCACCGCGTCGCTGCACACCACCCACGGGACGTATGTGCATCGCAGCACCGACGGCGGTCACACCTGGAGCGACGCCGCTGAGGTGGGCACGGCCATGATCGACGAGGGTGGACGGTTGACCCCCGCGGTGCCGACATGGGCGGCCTCGCACGGCGGCGCGGCGGAACTGCCCAATGGCGACGTGCTGCTTCCCCTGTACGGACGGCTGCCCGGACGGAAGTGGCAGCGGGCGACGGTCGTACGCAGCACGGACGGCGGGCGTACCTGGCCGGCCGACACCGAGGTGCTGCTGGCCGAGGGTGCGGGTATTCACTTCCAGGAGCCGACCCTGACCGTGCTGGCGGACGGCGAGGTGGTCGCGCTGATCCGCACCACGGCCGACCTGGCGTACCTGGCCCGCTCCGCCGACGGCGGCCACACCTGGACCGACCCCCGGCCGACCGACCTGCCCGCGTCGTCGCACCACGCGCTGGCGCTGAGCAGCGGCGAGGTGCTGGTGACCTACGGCGACCTGTCGAAACGCTTCTCGGCGCACCGCGAAACGGTCGGCCGGCTGGTGCGGAACCCGGGCAAGACCTGGGACGGGTACGGCGACGTGCAGCTCTACGACTCGGGCCACCCCGACCAGGCGAACCCGTCGAGCGTCGAGGTCTCGCCGGGCCGGTTCCTGACGATCAGCTTCGACGTGCCGGCGGCGAGCGTGGTCGGCGTCTTCACCACCCCCGACGACTACCCCGCCTGATCACCGGCCGGTGAACCGCGCGGCCCGGCAGCCGCTCAGAATCGTTCGAACTTGGCCTCGAGTTCCTGGCTCGACGGTTCGGATCCGCGATAGTTCGACGCTGGGACGGGGCTGTCAGCGAATCGCGATACGGCGCTGCTGCGGGGTTGGTGATCCGTGCTGGCCCAGCTTGCTCGCGACGTCGCCGGTTCCGTCGGCCGAGGGGGCACGGCCCCGTGCGCCTTCGCACCGGTGACGAAGAAGTCCATCAGCGACTTCAGTTGCGAGGTCTGCGCCGACATCTCCTCCGCCGTGGCCGCGAGTTCCTCGCTCGACGACGCCGTCTGCTGGGTGACCTTGCCGATCTGTGTCATCGCGATATTGATCTGGCGTACGCCGGTGGACTGCTCGCCGCTCGCGGCGGCGATCTCCTGGACCAGGTCGGAGGTCCTGGTGATGCTCGGAATGATGGTGTTCAACAGACCACCGGCCCGCTCGGCGGTCTGCACACTGCCCGCCGCCAGTTCGCTGATCTCCCGGGCCGCGATCTGGCTGCGTTCCGCGAGCTTGCCGACCTCGGTGGCCACCACCGCGAAGCCCTTGCCGTGCTCACCGGCCCGGGCCGCCTCGATCGTGGCGTTCAGGGCGAGCATGTTGGTCTGGAAGGCGATGTCGTCGATGATGCCGATCTTGCTGGTGATCTCCTTCATCGCCGCCACCGTCCGCTGCACGGCGTCGCCGCCGTCCTGGGCATCGGTCGCCGCCTTCGTCGCGATGCTTTCGGTCGCGCCGGCGTTCTCACTGTTCTGGGCGATGCCAGCCGTCATCTGCTCGACGCTGGCGGTGGTCTGTTCCACGCTGGCGGCCTGCTCGGTCGCCGCCTGCGAGAGGCTTTGCGAGGCACCGCTGATCTGGTTGGAGGCGCTGTTGAGCTGAGCCGCGGAGTCGACCACCGTGCCCACCATCTCGCTGAGCCGGCTCAGCGCGCTGTTCAACGCGGTCCCCATCCGGCCCACCTCGTCGCGGCTCGTGACGACGATGCGCTGGTCCAACCGGCCGTCGGCCAGCCCGACCAGGACGGTGACCGTCTCCCGCAGCGGCTTCGCGATCGCCCTGGTGATCACCTGGACGACGATGAAGGTGAGGAGCACGGCCAGCGCGATGGCGACCGACAGCACCGTCCGGGAGGTGTTGTAGGCCGAGGCGGAAGCATCCAGGGAGGCCTTGGCGGCCGCGTCGTTCTGGGCGACCAGATCGGCCAGGGCGACGTCGATGGCGGCCGCGATGGGCTCGACCTCGGTGGTCGAGATCCGGGTGAATTCCGCGATGTCATTCGCCGTCGCGGCCGGTATCAGCTTCTCCGACAGGATCTTCTTGTACGACGTCCAGGCGTCCATGAACTTCTGCTCGTCGCCTTCGGCCTGGGTGGAATAGGCGCCCCAGACCTTGTCCAGCGTCACCACGGCGGCGTCCAACGACGCTCTGGCGCTTTCGTTCGAGGCGCTCCCCTGGGCCATCGCCAGCTTGCGCAGATCCAGCCGGACCCCCTTGTAGTCCGTGCTGACCTCGCCGAGCAGCCGGACGGCGCTGAGGTTGTTCGTATAGAGCCCTTTGAGTCGCTCCTGGGTGTGGCCGAGTTGGATGATGCCCACCAGCCCGATGCCCAGCAGCAGGACGGCGACCAGGATGGCCAGTCCGCGCAGCTTCCAGGCGATCGGCAGGTTACGGAAGCTGACGCCGCCGCCGCGACGGTCCGTGCCCGTTGTCTCAGCCATTCCCAGGCTCCTCGCCCTACCGCTGTGCGGAATTATGCTTTTCCGGAAAAGTCTATCGACCCGGCCCGGCGATTTCCGCGTAACTATAAAGTGCGGGAATGACGAGGAAATGCGACGAGAAGGCCCGTTCGGCATGATCGGGACGGCGTGCACAACAGACCCCGAAACCCCTAGGTAGCCGATGTCGTGCGCGGCCGACCAGGGAAGTGGTCGAATGATCGGAGCAGGTGACGGTGGCCTTCGACGCCGCTGAGAGGGCCGGCGAAAGCCTGTCCGGAAAGGACCCGCGGTGAACAACATCTCCCCGACTCAGGCAACCGGCGTACGCGACGGCTCCGCGGCCCCGGAGTCGCTGCGATATCTGACCTTCACCCTGAATCGCGAGTCGTACGCCCTGAACATCTTCCACGTGACGGAGATTCTCGAGTACCGGAATCTGACCGTGGTGCCGATGATGCCGGAGTTCATCCGTGGCGTCATCAATCTGCGCGGCCGCGCGGTACCGGTGATCGACCTGGCGATCCGCTTCGCCCGCGGCGCCACCTCGGTCGAACGCCGCACGAGCATCATCATCGTGCACATCACCGAACCGGTCACGGCCGAGCCCGCCGCCGCCGGCAGCGAGACGGCCGGTCAGGACATCGGGATCCTCGTCGATACGGTCGACAAAGTCGTCGTCCTCGCCGAGGACGACATCGAACCGGCTCCCGCTTTCGGCGCCGGGATCCGCGCCGACTACATCAGCGGCATGGCGAAGCGCGACGACGGTTTCCTGATCCTCCTCGATGTGGGGCACGTGCTGTCGATCAGCGACATGATCAGCCTCAGCGATGTCGCCGAGCAGACCCCGCCACCGGTGACAGGCGACAAGCCGGCCGAGCTGAAGTGATCGCGATGCTGCCGTTCGCCGTCCAGCGCGACCTGACCGGTGACGAGTTCCGCTACATCACCACCCTGCTGCACCAGCACACCGGCATCAAGCTCGCCCCGGGCAAGGAGGCTTTGGTGGCCGGCCGGCTGGACAAGCGCATCCGCCAGCTCCGGCTCGACGGCTACGGTGCGTACGTCGAGCTGCTCCGTAGTCACGACGAGGCCGAACTCCACCAGATGATCAACCTGCTGACGACCAACGAGACCTACTTCTTCCGTGAGTCGCAGCATTTCGACTACCTCGAGCGCGTGGTCCTCCCGACGCGGCGCACCGACCGCCCGTTCCGGCTGTGGAGTGCCGCCAGCTCCACCGGCGAGGAGGCCTACACGGCGGCGATGGTGCTGGCCGAGGCCATGCCGGGAGCGGCGTGGCAGATCGTCGGCAGTGACATCTCGACCAAGGTGGTGGACGGCGCACGCAAGGCCTTCTACCCCATCGCCGCGGCGGAGAAGATCCCGCAACGGCTGCTGCGCAAGTACTGCCTTCGTGGCCTCGACGAGTGGGCCGGCCTGCTGACCGTCTCACGGGAGTTGCGGGCGAGGGTGGAGTTCCAGCGCGTGAACCTGATGGAGGACTTCCGGCAGCTCGGCCAGTTCGACGTCATCATGCTGCGCAACGTGATGATCTACTTCGACATCGAGACCAAACGCGGCCTCGTCCCGCGGCTGCAGGAGCGGTTGCAGCCCGGCGGGCACCTGATCATCGGCAGTTCCGAGACGCTCAGCGGCATCCCCTCGGACCTGCGCATGGTCGAGCCATCGATCTATCAGCTGGGGGGAGAACGCCGTGGCTGATCCCGCCGAGACCCTCCGCCGCCGCGCCGTCGCCGGGCGGCCACTGCCGCGGCGTCACCGGAGGGCCCGGACATGACCGGCAAGCGTATCGGCGTGCTGATCGTCGACGACTCCGCCGTCGTCCGGCAGGTGCTGTCCGCACTGCTGCGCGACGACTCCGCCATCGAGGTGATCGGTACGGCGTCGGACCCGATCTTCGCGATGGAACAGATGAACCAGACCTGGCCGGACGTCGTGATCCTGGACATCGAGATGCCCCGCATGGACGGGCTCACGTTCCTCAAGAAGATCATGGCGTTGCGCCCCACCCCGGTGGTGATCTGCTCGACCCTGACCCACCACGGGGCGAATACGACGATGAAGGCCCTCGCGGCCGGCGCCGCGGCCGTCATCGCCAAGCCGACGACCGGCCTGAAGAAGTTCATCGAGGACGACGGTGGCGACATCGTCACAGCCGTCAAGTCGGCCGCGGCGAGCAACGCCGGCCGGCTACGCCCGGCGCGCGCGGAGCAGGTCTATGCGACAGCGGGGATCGCCTCTCCCCTTGCCGGCACGGGGAGACAGCACCTGCCGGAAGTCGACACGGAGCGCGTCGTGGCGATCGGCACCTCGACAGGCGGCACCCAGGCGCTCGAGGTCGTCCTGCCCGCGTTGCGCGGCACGAGCCCCGCGGTCGTCATCGTGCAGCACATGCCCGCGAAGTTCACCTCGGCGTTCGCCGAGCGCCTCGATTCGATGTGCCAGGTCCGGGTCAAGGAAGCGGCCGACGGTGACCCGGTCGTCCCGGGGCACGTCCTGATCGCTCCGGGCGGCCGGCACATGGAGTTGCAACGGGCCGACACCCGGTACCGGGTACGGGTCTTCGACGGCCCGCCCGTCAACCGGCACCGTCCGTCCGTGGATGTGCTGTTCCGTTCGGTGGCCAAGGCGGCCGGCCGCAACGCGGTCGGAGTGATCATGACCGGGATGGGCGACGACGGCGCGCGAGGCCTGCTGGAGATGCACAACGCCGGAGCGTTCACGGTCGCCCAGGACGAACCGACCTGCGTGGTGCACGGCATGCCGCGGGAGGCCGTGCTGCTCGGTGCCGCCGACCGCGAGACTCCGCTCGGCTCGATCGCGGAGGTGATCCAGCAGCATGGTTGAACTGTTCCTGATACTTGCCGCCCTCGGAATCGGTGGACTGGCCGGTTACCGGCTGGCCCGGTCGAGAGCGGCGCGCGGCGGCGCCGAAGCGACGGAACCGTCCTTCACGCGACACCTGGAGGGGGTTTCGGAGTTCGCCAACGCCGTCGCCCCCGTCTGGTCGGCCCAGATCGACTCCTCCCGGGGCCAGATGGAGGACGCGGTCAGTGTGCTCGCGGACAAGTTCGCCGGAATCGTCGACAGCCTCGACGCGGTGCTCACGTCATCGTCCGGCGCACTGCACGACAGCAGCGGCGGGGCCTTCGACCGGAGCCATCAGCGACTCGGTGACGTGGTGGGCACACTGAACTCCGCCCTCACGGCGAAGCGCGCGGCCTTGGACGAACTGCGGACGCTGCTCGAACTCAACGACGAGTTGCGGCAGATGTCCAGTGAGGTGACCCGGATCGCCGCCCAGACGAACCTGCTCGCGCTCAACGCGGCCATCGAGGCGGCCCGGGTCGGGGCGGCGGGCGCGGCCTTCGGTGTTGTCGCCCTGGAGGTGCGGGAACTGGCGGACCGCTCGCTCAAGGCCAGCGAGCGCATGGCCGAGAAGGTCGGCCATGTCGCTTCGGTCATCAACACGGTTCTCGCGAGCGCACAGGACAGTGCGGGCCGTGAGGACCGGGCCGTGGTGCACGCGAACTCCGAGGTGCAGGGTGTCCTGGAGGATCTGCGCCTCATGCTGTCCGGCCTGCACGACTCCTCGGCGAGCCTGGAGCAGGCCGCAATCGGAATTCGCTCCGACATCAGCGAGTCCCTGGTCAATCTGCAATTTCAGGATCGGGTGGGCCAGGTCCTGGAACACCTGAGAGACAGCATCGGCCAGTTCCCCGTGGTGGTCACCGAAGCCGGCGAGCGGGCGCTGACCGCCGGTACACCGCTCGACCCCACGGCCCTGCTGGAGGCGCTGGCCGCCAATTACACGATGGCGGAGGAGCATCGGACGCACCAGTCAGGCGCGTCCGCACCGGTGTCCCAATCCGAGATCACGTTCTTCTAGGGAAGGTGGGGAAGATATGGCGAAGACAATCCTGGTCGTCGACGACTCGGCCTCGGTCCGTCAGGTCGTCACCATCGCCCTGCGTGGCGCGGGATACGAGGTGATCGCGGGCGTCGACGGCAAGGACGCGCTGACGAAACTCAACGGCCAGCGCATCCACCTGATCATCTCCGACGTGAACATGCCCAACATGGACGGGATCACCTTCGTCGCCGAGGCCAAGAAGCTACCGGCCTACAAATTCACGCCCATCATCATGCTGACCACCGAGTCGCAGGAGGAGAAGAAGCGCCAGGCCCAGGCGGCCGGGGCCAAGGCGTGGGTCACCAAGCCGTTCCAGCCCGAGCAGATGCTCAGCGCGGTCGCGAAACTGATTCAGCCATGACGACCGCCGCGGCACGCCGTGTGTCGGTCGAGGGCGAACTGACCATCAGCACGGCGGCAGAGCACAAGCAGAAGCTGCTCTCCACCCTCCACGGCGACGGCGACGTGCTGCTGGACCTCTCCGGCGTCGCCGAGCTCGACACGGCCGGCTTGCAGGTGCTGCTTCTGGTCGTGCGTGAATCCGCCGTGCGAGGCATCGCGGTGCGACTGCGCGACCCGAGCCCGGCCGTCGCCGAGGTCCTCGCGATAGCTCAGCTCCGCGATCTGGAGGCGTGATGTCGGCCGACGACGACATGCGGGAAGCCCTCGAGACGTTCGTGACCGAGGCCCGCGATCTCGTGCAGGGTCTCGAGGACGGTCTCCTCGAACTGGAGGGCAACCCGGCGGCCGACGAGACCGTCAACACGCTCTTCCGCGCCGCGCACACCTTGAAGGGGTCGGCCGGGTTGTTCGGGCTCGACCACCTGGTGAGCTTCACGCACGTGGTGGAGACGATCCTGGGCGCCCTCCGCGAGGGGACCTTGCCGGTCTCGCCCGGCCTGGTCAGCGCCCTTCTTCCCTGCGCGGACCACATCTCGGCGATGGTCCTGGGGCTCGCCGAGGGCCGGCTGGAGTCGACCGACCGTGAGGCTGACGACGGGGCCCGGCTCATCGCCACACTCGCGCCGTATCTGTCGGACGGGGCTGCCCCTGTGACCGCCGGCCCGCGCGCCACCGAAGAAGCGGCCACCACCACGCGGATGTGGCGGCTCGCCCTCCGTTTCGGTCGGGACTGCCTGCGTAACGGCATGGATCCACTGTCGTTCCTGCGGTACCTCGCCACCATCGGCACGGTGACCGACGTCGTCACCAGCGCGGAGGGAATGCCGGACCTCGACGAGATGGACCCGGAGACCTGCTACCTGGCCTTCGAGGTGCAGCTGCTGACCGCCGCGCCGAAGGCGGAGATCGAGGGTGTCTTCGAGTTCGTCCGCGACGAAAGCGACATCCGCATCGTGCCGGCGGACGATCAGGTCGACCTCTACGTCAAAGCCATCCGGGCCATGCCCGAGAGCGACCGGCTCGGTGACGTCCTGCTCAGCAGCGGGGTGGTGACCGAACTGGAACTGGTCGAGGCACTGCGCATTCAGGAACAGCGAAAGAAGCTGGGCGGGGCCGAGGCGGTGCCGCTCGGCACGATCCTGGTCGAGCAGGGCATCGTGCCCCGGCCGATCGTCGACGCGGCGCTGAACCGCCAGCGCAAGACGGCCGAGATCCGCTCGCAGGACACCCAGACCATCCGGATCGACGCCGCCCGCCTGGACAAGCTCATCGACCTGGTCGGTGAGCTCGTGATCGCGCAGTCGAGCACGGGAGTCGGCACCGCGGCGTCCGGCGGCCACCAGTCCTCCGAGGCGCAGGGCGAGGTGATGCGGCTCGTCGACGAGGTGCGGCACAGCGCGCTGTCGTTACGGATGGTTCCGATCGGCACGACGCTGCGCCGGTTCGAACGGGTGGTCCGCGACGTCGGCATGGAACTCGGCAAGGACGTCGTCCTGGTGATCACCGGCGGCGATGCCGAGATGGACAAGGCGCTGGTCGAGCGGATCAGCGATCCGCTCCTGCACCTCGTCCGCAACTCGCTCGACCACGGTGTGGAACCGGCCGAGGAACGTACCCGGCACGGCAAGGCGTCCCGGGGGACGCTGCGGATCAACGCGTATCACGACGCCGGCAACATCGTCATCGAGGTCGGCGACGACGGCCGCGGCCTCGACCGGGAACGCATCCTGGCCAAAGCCACCGACCGCGGCCTGGTGGCGCCAGGCGCGACGCTGACCGACGCGGAGATCTTCGATCTGATCTTCGAACCGGGCTTCTCCACGGCCGAGGCGGTGTCCAACCTCTCCGGCCGAGGCGTCGGTATGGACGTCGTGCGACGCAACGTCACCGCGTTGCGGGGCAGCATCGAGGTGGAGACCACCCGCGGGGCGGGCACCACCATCCGGATCCGGCTGCCGCTCACTCTGGCGATCATCGACGGCTTCCTGGTCGGCGTGGGCCAGTCCTCGTTCATCGTGCCGCTCGATCGGGTCACGGAATGCGTCGAACTGCCGCAGGGGCCGCTGAACCGCGACTGCATGAACCTTCGGGGCGAGGTGTTGCCCTTCATCCGGCTCCGGTCCCTGTTCGGGATCCCGGGCGAACCGGCCCAGCGGCAGAACGTCGTCATCGTCGAGCAGTCGGGCCTGCGCACCGGCCTGGTCGTCGACGCCCTGCTCGGTGAGTTGCAGACGGTCATCAAGCCCTTGGGGGTCCTGTTCAGCAAGGTGGACTGCATCAGCGGCTCCACCATCCTCGGCGACGGGGGTATCGCGCTCATCCTGGACGTGGGCCCGCTGGTCACCGGCCACTCGGAGCGCGAGTACGCCCGCCAGCTCAGGAGGCCGGCCCCGGTCGGAGGTTAGTGGCGAAGCGGCCCGTCCCGAAGCCGGCGGGCCGTCACGACAGACTGTTGTCGTGCCGCACCCAGACATCGCCGGTGGCCACCTCGAAGATGATTCTGCGAGGTCCCTGGCCGCCGACGTGATGGGCCACGACAGGCACCCCGTCGGCGGCGAGCAGCCGCACGGCGGCCTCGACGTTGCGGTCCGGGATGTCGCTGAGGGCGAGCCCGCCGCGTTCGGCGAACTGGCTGCCGCCCCCGAAGATCTTCGCCGCATAACTGGACAGTTCGGTGCCGGCTTCCGCCGCCCGCTGCCGGAACAGGGCCATCGCGCCGTCGGCGCATCGCGGGTCGGGATGAGCGGGGTCTCGCGAGGCGCGACTCGGGGTGAGATAGTGACACATTCCGCCGATACGTCGTTCCCGGTTCCACCAGGTGATCGAGACACAGGAACCGAGCAGCGTGTGGACCCGCGGCTGGTCGGCCCCGAAATAGAACCCGCCGGGCGGCAGTTCGAGACCCATCAGGGCCGAGCGGTGGGTGAGCGGCCAATCCACGTTCGCCGACGGCCCGCCCGGGGCGGGTGCGGCCCGGGGCACCATGATTCGGTCGATGGACATGTGGTCGCCTCCCTGCCTCGCCAGCCGGGGTTTCGACGTGACCGAGGATCATCGACGGCCACCCGTGGGTGCTGCGGCTCCAGCTGCCCCGGCCAGGTAATCGGCAGCTCGGTGACGGTTGCTCAGAAGTCTCGGGCGATCATCGGCGACTCGCCGGCCGGCGGCCCGCGCACAGCCCGGGAAGAAGAGCGAGTCCGCCGGCGAGCAGCTCCGACAACGCCAGCGAAAAGGGTTCGCTACGGCGGGCCGACACGGCGCCCCTACTGTGGGTGACGGGCGGTGGGGGAAGTCGGTCGCCGGGCCGCGTCGAGATCGAGTAACGAGTTCTATGCATTGATCAGTCCGGGGATTACGATCACCGCAACGGCTGGGAGCGACGTCCGGGAGCGCGCCTGATCGGCGGATAAATGTCGGCACGCGGACGCTTCCCGGATGCCTGCTGTCAAGCAAGCACTCTCATGATCACCCAGCGCGCACCGGCTGGTGTGCGCAGAGGGAGGAACAACGGTGCGTCTCTTCACCCGCACGATCGCCGTCTCGCTGGCGGCCACTACGATAGCCGCGGTCGCGGCCTGCTCACCGCCCGAGAAGAAGAGCGAGTCCGCCGGCACCAGCGCCGCGAGCGCGACCAGCGCCGCCGGCCTGGGCGGGATCGACAAGCTCGTCGAGGCGGCCAAGGCCGAGGGCCAGCTCAACGTCATCGCGCTCCCGCCGAACTGGGCGAACTACGGCGAGATCATCAAGGCGTTCGGCGACAAGTACGGCATCAAGGTCAACTCTGCTCAGCCGGACGGCTCGAGCCAGGACGAGATCAACGCCGCGAACCAGCTCAAGGGCCAGGACAAGGCGCCTGACGTCTTCGACCTGGCCGCGACCGTCGCGACCGCCAACGTCGCGCTGTTCTCGCCGTACCAGGTCGCCACGTTCGGTGACATCCCGGAGAACCTGAAGGACGCCAACGGCACCTGGGTGAACGACTACGGGGGCTACATGTCGATCGGCTATGACAGCGCCAAGGTGCCCGCCCCGGCCTCGCTGGCCGACCTGCTCAAGCCCGCCTACAAGGGCAAGGTCGCGCTCAACGGCGACCCGACCCAGGCCGGTTCCGCGTTCGGTGGCGTCCAGATGGCCTCGCTGGCCAACGGCGGTACCGTCGAGGACATCACCAAGGGCGTCGACTTCTTCGGTCAGCTCAAGAAGGCCGGCAACCTGCTGCCTGTCGACCCCGATTCGGCCAGCATCCAGTCCGGTCAGACCCCGGTCGTCTTCGACTGGGACTACCTGAACGCGTCGGAGGCCGGCAAGCTCAAGACCTGGAAGACCTTCGTCCCCAACGGCGCGGTCCTCGGCTCGTACTACGTGCAGGCCATCAGCAAGGACGCCCCGCACCCGGCCGCCGCGCGGCTCTGGCAGGAGTTCCTCTACTCCGACGAGGGCCAGAACCTGTGGCTCAAGGGTGGCGCCCGCCCGGTGCGCGCCGAGGCCATGCAGAAGGCCGGCACGATCGACAAGACGGCGTTCGACGCGCTGCCGAAGATCGAGGGCACCCCGGTGATCCCGACCGAGGCGCAGAACGCCAAGGCCAAGGAGTACCTCGCGGCTAACTGGGCCAAGGCAATTGGCTGAGATCGCTACGACCGTCCCGCAGCGCGTGGCCAAGCCGCCACGCCTGCGGGGCGTCACCACACTTCTCGGTACGGTGCCGTTCTTCGCGTTCGTGACTGCCTTCCTGATCATTCCGACTCTGGTCGTGGTGTTCGGGGCATTCGCCGGCGACGAGGGCGGCGTGACCCTGGCCAACGTCAAGGCGCTCGGGAACTCGTACATCCTGGACGCCTTCGGTCGCAGCATCGCGCTGTCGCTCATCAGCGCGCTGGTCGGGGCCGTTCTGGGCGCCCTTCTGGCGTACGCCTTGACGACCGCGAAGCCCGAGGGCATCCTGCGCCGGACCGTGACCGCGGCGGCCGGCGTGCTCGCCCAGTTCGGCGGCGTCACGCTGGCGTTCGCGTTCCTGGCCACGATCGGCCTCTCCGGGTTCGTCACGGTGTGGCTGCGGGAGACCTTCAACTTCGATCTGTACGCCAACGGGGTCTGGCTCTTCGAACTGCCCGGCCTGACGCTGGTCTACACGTACTTCCAGATCCCGCTCATGGTGATCGTCTTCCTGCCCGCGCTGGACGGCATCCGTCCGCAGTGGCGGGAGGCGATCGAAAGCCTCGGCGGCACCACCTGGCAGTACTGGACGCGGGTGGCCGGCCCGTTGCTCGCCCCCGCGTTCCTCGGTTCGTTCCTGCTGCTCTTCGCCAACAGCTTCTCCGCGTACGCCACCGCGGCCGCGCTGGTGAGCCAGGGCAGCCCGCTCATCCCCCTGCAGATCCGGGGCGCCCTCACCAGCGAGGTCCTGCTCGGCCAGCAGAACGTCGGCAAGGCGATGGCGCTCGGCATGGTCATCGTCGTCTCCGTCGTGATGACGCTCTACACATTGCTGCAGAGGAGGACCTCCAAGTGGCTGGGGTGATCGCCCGGCGTGCCCGCAAGCAGCGCGCCTTCCGCTGGACCGTGCTGATCGTGCTGGGTGTCTTCTTCCTGCTGCCGTTCCTGGCGATGGTCGAGTTCTCCACCCGCGACCCGCAGACCTGGCCGCTGCTGGTGAACTGGCCCGAGCTCAGCGAGCGCTACCCCGCCCTGTCCGAGGGCATCCTCGCGTCGCTGCTGCAGGCCTCGCTCACGGCACTGCTCATGCTGGTGCTGCTCGTGCCGACCGCGGTGTGGGTGCGGCTGCGGCTACCCCGGCTGCGGCGCCTCGTCGAGTTCATCTGCCTGCTGCCGCTGACGATCCCGGCGATCGTGCTGGTCGTGGGGCTCGCGCCGGTCTACGCCTGGGTCAACTACTTCCTGGGCGGCTCGTCCGTGACCCTCGTCTTCGCGTACACGATCCTGGTCCTGCCCTACGCCTATCGCGCGATCGACGCGGGCCTGTCGGCGATCGACGTGAAGACGCTCGCCGAGGCCGCCCGCAGCCTGGGCGCCGGGTGGGGCACGGTGATGTGGCGGGTCGTGCTGCCGAACATCCGCTCGGCGGTGCTGAGCGCGGCGTTCCTGACCGTGGCGCTGGTGCTCGGCGAATACACCATCGCGTCGCTGCTCAACCGTACGAACCTGCAGGTCGCCATCAACTTCCTGGGCAAGAGCAGCGCGACCATGTCGGTGGCGGTGTCGCTGACCGCGCTGCTGCTCGCCTTCGTCCTGCTGCTGTTGCTGTCCCTGCTGGGTGGCCGCCGGCGCCGCGCCTCGGCCGTCGAGGCAGCGCCTGCCGTTCCCGCTTCCGTCGCTGCCAAGGAGTCCCCCTTATGACCGGCGTCGCCGTACACCTCAACGGACTGCGCCGCACGTTCGGCACCGTGCACGCCCTGGACAACCTCGACCTGTCGATCGAGCCGGGCGAGTTCGTCGCGCTGCTCGGCCCGTCCGGCTGCGGCAAGACGACCGCGTTGCGCGTGCTCGCCGGGCTCGAGGACGCGGACAGCGGGCAGGTGCTGGTCGGCGGGGAGGACGTCACCGCGTTGCCGGCCAACCGCCGGGACATGGGGATGGTCTTCCAGGCGTACAGCCTCTTCCCGCACTTGACCGCCCTGGCCAACGTGTCGTTCGGGTTGTCGCTGCGGGGCCGGTCCAAGTCGGCCGGCCGGGCCCGGGACATGCTCGAGCTGGTCGGCATCGACAGCTTCGCCGACCGCTACCCGCACCAGCTCTCGGGCGGTCAGCAGCAGCGCGTGGCGCTCGCCCGAGCCTTGGCGATCGAGCCGAGCGTGCTGCTGCTGGACGAGCCGCTCTCGGCGCTCGACGCGAAGGTGCGGGTGCAGCTGCGCGACGAGATCCGGCGGATCCAGACCGAGGTCGGCACGACGACCCTCTTCGTCACGCACGACCAGGAGGAGGCCCTCGCGGTCGCGGACCGGGTCGGCGTCATGCGGGCCGGCAAGCTGGAGCAGCTCGCGGCGCCGTCGGACATCTACCTGACGCCGGCGACGCCGTTCGTGGCCGAGTTCGTCGGGTTGAGCAATCGGCTGCCCGGCACGGTCGTGGGCAACGAGGTCGAGGTCCTGGGGACGCGGTTGCCGCTGCTCTCCCCCGCGTCGTCGGCCTCGGTGACCGCGCTCGTACGGCCCGAGTCGGTCGTCGTCGAGGCTTCGCCCACCGGCACGGGCCGTGTGCTGACGACCAGCTTCCTCGGCCCGATCAGCAAGGTGACGGTCACGGTCGGGGAACTGCTGGTGGTGGCGCAGGTGGCCACCGACCGGCTCGGTTCCTTGGCACCGGGCACTCCGGTAGAGGTCAGTCTCGCCCCGAATCCGGTGGCGCTCGCCTGATTTTCGCGTTTTGCTGTGACTCGCCCGAGTCGCTTCGTGCGGTCAGTAGCCGTGCCGAAGAAACCCCTGTCCGCCCTGCTGCTCGTGCCGCTCCTCGCCCCCTCCCGGGCGGTGGCGGCCCCGCCGGCGAGGCGGGCAGGTTCGGCGACGCGCCGATCCAGGTGGACGCGACCCTACGGCTGGAGGTCGTCGGGCAGGGAGCTGATGACGAAGCTGATCGAGTCCGGCGGATTCAGACCCCGGCTACACCCTCGATGGTGAAGAACCGGGAAAGCGCCGACGATCTATCCCACAACCGCCAGGACGTGACTACGCAAATATGGCTGCGCCATCGCGCGTGAATTCCGAGTCACCTCGGCCGCGTGGCGCGAGAGTTCAGCGATGTGAAAGATTTCACTGTTACTTCTTGGTAAGTCGCAAGTCGATTCCACGTCGCGCTCCTAAATGCGCTGATGGACCGCAAGAATACCGTGCACAGGATTCCGTTTATGCACCCGCCATAGGCTTCGGGTGGCGGAACACCAAGGTTGCCGGTCGCGGATCGCCTCGGCTACGTTCCCGATCATGTCAGTTCGTACTGCTGCTGCCCGCTGGCAGGGCGATCTCGTGACCGGCAAGGGCGGCTACTGCCCGGTCTCACGGTTGCTCTCCCCCGGCGCCGAGATCACGCTGAGCGCCGAACTCGTCTGACGCGCCGGTGCGGCGCATCCCGCGCCTGGGCAGTCCACCCGGTCGCTGCTCCCCGGCAGCGGCCGGGCGGCTCGCGGCTCGCCCCTCGCGCGGAGGTCGATCCGTTCGTTCCGGCGCGGCTTTTCTCCCGTCATCTCCAGGAGTGATCAAGCATGATCGACGATGTGTTCGCGGCCAACCGGGCCTACCTGCTCGGCTGGAACGACGGTCCGGCCGAGGACGACATCTACCGCAGCGAGGTGCCGCACGCTCCGCTCAACGGCGTGGTGCGCGTCCACGGGCGGCCGCTCGCCGAGGCGTACGCGCAGGCTTGTGATCGTCTCGCGGGTCTGCCCCGGGTGTGGTGGGTGGGGCAGGACAGCGACCCCGGGACGACCGACGGGCTGCTCGGGCTCGGCGCGACCGTGCTGGCCGACCGGATGCCGGTCATGGCCGCGCCGGTGGGTGCCGTCTGTTCCGGAGTCGAGCTCCCCGGACTGGTGATCGAGGAGGCTACCGACGTCGGTGAGTTCGTCGCCGCGTACGCCCGGGTCTCGGGCATTCCCGAGGTGGGCGTGCCGATCGCGGTCGAGCGGGACAAGGCCCTGCCGGTGCTGCGTCTGGTCGGGCGGCTCGAGGACGGGAGCATCGTCGGGACCGCGGAGGCCTTCTTCAGCCACGGACTCGTGCTCCTGTACTTCGTCGGTACACAGCCTGAGCACCGGCGGCGCGGAATCGGCACGGCGATGAGCCGGGCCGTCCTGCGGCACGCCGACGCGCGCGGGATTCGGACGGCGGCGTTGACGTCCAGCACGATGGGTGAGGCGGTCTACCGGCGGCTGGGCTTCCGCGAGGTGGGCAGTTACCGACTGTTCGGCTTCTAGAGTCGCTCGGCGGTGCGGGTCCGTTTGGGCACGTCGCGGCCGGATCGGTGGTGCCCGCGCGATCGCGTGCGAGCCGGCCGGTCTCGACGAGCATGCGGCGGACATTCTGGCACCGGAGGCTCACCCGCTCCGCGCACGCACCCCCATTTCGACCTGCCGCGTGACACTTCCGGGCCCGCTACGCCGCCAGGAATTCCGGCCGGGACCGGGTCGCCGTACCGGGTACCAGGGAAAGATCTGTGACCTTCGTCGGCAAGTAACGAAGTCGATAGCCTCCATCAACGTCGATGGGGCAGGGTGCGGGGATGGACCTTCGCAACGAACTGCGGCCGCTCGGGACCACGCCGGAGGAGTTCGAGCGCGACCTGCTGAGCAACCTCTACTACCGCCGCGGTACGACGGTCGAGTCGGCCAGTGCCCAGGACGCGTACGAGACTCTTGCCCTGACCGTCCGCGACCGGCTCGCCGCCCGT